>Ga0209542_10012352_pt1 | contig 14956 bp, 21 predicted proteins | sample RifCSPhighO2_01_FD_184028 | JGI IMG/M metagenome (GOLD analysis project Ga0209542, IMG submission 184028) | Soil microbial communities from Rifle, Colorado - Rifle CSP2_plank highO2_0.1 (SPAdes) (version 2) | ecosystem: Environmental > Terrestrial > Deep subsurface > Rock core/Sediment ...
CTGATATCTTTCGTTCCACGTCCTTATGGATTACGAACTCTAAAGATGAAGTCCTTCTTGCTCGAAGAGCCTGGACGAAGCGAGGCAGCCCCGGAAAATGGGGATCCTCTGCAGGAGGAATCGTTGAAGAACACGAAACATATGATACTAATGTACTCAAAGAAACCGAAGAAGAAATTGGCCTGAAAAAAATAAAACCTACCAAAGGCCCTAAATTGAGGCTTAGTAGTGACCACAATTCGTTCTCCCAGTTCTATTTTCTAATGAGAGACCTCCCTGTTCATGAATTTAAGCTGCAAGCCTCTGAAGTAGCTGAAGTTAGGTGGTTCACCAAAGAGGAACTGAAAAAGGCATTTCAACAAGATCCCCAACAATTCACTTCCTCTATAAAGAGCTACGTTGAGGACATTCTTCACACTAAGACACAGTAACGTTTAAACCAATTCCTTCCAATGCTCCTTGTAATAGGCGTACTTTTGATCGAATTCTTCTCGAGGTGTCAAGGGAATGTTAAGTTCTTTTAACTTGTTCTTGAGCAGTTCAAGTGCTGCATTCTGGTCCTCCTCTGAAGAGAGCTTTTCTAGTTCTAGAATGTATCCATACCCTTTGGTGAAATCCACTGCCACATCGATGTCTTGCCATTTGAAAGCATGGCGCTTGCGAAACCACTTGATCTGCGTCTTAAGACCAGCGGCTGTGAACACTTTTTCCAATTTATTGAAATCTTCTTTCGCCACCTTGACTTCTACTTCCTCACGTTGTTCATCGTGGACTTTACCTTTTTTCATCCAAATCTTAGAATAAGAATTGTTCTGCTGAATCCGTAAGTCTTCTTTTGCATCGAAGTAATGCGTTACTTGATCGTCTTCATTGATGAATTTCGCGTTCTTGCGGAAAAAATTGAGAAGCTCAGTGTATTGCTCCTTGGTAACGAAACTACGGATTTCGACTTCGATGGCCATACAAAAAGGATTCTTGTCTTATTCATAAATTTTTCTAGAAAGAATGATTATCTTCAAACCCATGTACCGACATGCCTCGCTTTTAGTGCTTCTAAGTGGCTATCTTCTAGACTCATAGACATACGGCCTTTGTCTACAATAACTGCTAACAATGTTGCGAATTCTTCAAAAGATAGAGTTATTTTTTTGTTATGATGCAATCCTCCTATAATATTAACTACGATTTTATTGCTAACTTCTTCAATCTTTAATGTTGCTGTACTCATCCTGAACCTTTCTATATACTACTATTTAATGGTTTTGTTTTTTTAAATCTCAATCAAGGTCCCATCTGGACCTGGATTTAAGACGGCCACGTCTTTGACGTTATCAATCATGTGAAAGGTTTCATGCAGATGACCGCAGAGCACTAAGGCTGGCTTGTGTTTATCCATGAACTGGCGGAAGGACTTACTCCCGACATGGCCTGCCCACTCTAAGAAGTCAATCTTGGTATTGGCTGGCGGCTGATGGACGACCAAAACCATTCTTTTCCCTTTGAACTCTTTCTCTTTGCTCTTATACCAAGACTCAAATGGATGATCGGTCTGTGCAAACCCCCCGCCTCCCCATCCGATGAAGATTAGGTTATCTATCATTAGAATTTTCTTATGGATAAAAACCAGGTTTTTGCGTTTCTTGCACTCCTCCGCTACTCGGTGCTCATCTTCGTGGTTGCCGTGTACGATCAGCATCTTCTTCCCGATCTGATCAAAAAAATCCAAGACTTCACTCATACCATTGCGAAAGACGGTGAAATCCCCGCAGCAGATTAAAAGGTCGGCCTGTTTGGACTTATGTTTGACAGCTTCCAGACAGGAACCATCTGTGTGCGGGTCGGTGAAGGCTAAGATTCTCATTATTCCCTAGAAAACCCACCTATATAAAAGGATTCGGATGTTAAACTCAGTCGTTCTCTGTTTCACTGATCTCTCTTAGTTTAGCTGTATTTAGGCTACAGTGTTGCTCCCCTGTAGATTGTTTATTGATCAAAATACCTTTTTTGAACAGATCTGAGATGGCTTCTACAACTACTTTTTCTCCTCTTAAATGCTTCGGTACGCAGTTTTTGAGGTGAATAGTTTCGGTGTGAGCGCCGCCGTACTTTCTTTTGTTCTTTAACATTCTAATCATCTTTCTCTGGACGGCCCTTAATTCAGCTGGATCTACTCGTACCATTTGATGGTGGAAACGGATCGACTTTATATCGACTTGTTTCAATTTGTTATCTATGTGTTGCATAATAGAAACATTTAAATAATGGGCTTTCTTTCTCTTATTATGCCCAAAAAATTTACAGATGAGCTCACTTTATTTCGGACCTTGTTAGGAGATACGCCTAAAATACGCGTCCTGGAGTACTTATTAGAGGGACGAGAATTAGATCATTCTATTGGAGACATTGCAGAAGGCGCAGGTATCAACCGTGTCACTCTTTTTAGACTCTGGAAAGAGATCGAGAAATCCAATATTCTATTACACACTCGGAATATTGGCAATGCTAAACTCTACAAGCTGAATATGAGCAACCCTCATGTGAAAATATTGGTTGAGTTGTTTGATAAGATTATTAATACGGAGTTTAAAGAAACAAAAAAGAAATTGCTGACTACGAATTAATCTTAATTCTATTATTAACTAAAGAGATCATATCTTAATCCTTCCTCAAAGCAGGCATAAAGGTTTTAGCCTAAAAAGACAACTTCTTTGAAACCCTTGAAATGAGAGTCGCCTGTGATGACTTTTGCACCTAGTTTTCTTGCGGTTAGCAAGACGAAGGCATCAGCTAAGCCAAAGTCCTTTATTTTCCGGCGTAGATCAGCGTGCAATAAGCCCACTTCTTTATAGAACAAGAGGTTTCCCTCGTAGATTTGAGAAAGAGAGACCATAGCGCCGGACGCTATTTCTGGGTCAAAGTCTCTTCTTCTGAAAACACTGATGACTTCTGAAAACGTAACTTTATGCGTAAAAAAAGAGTTGTTTTCTTTTTCAAACAACTCTTTGACTTTAGACCCTTTCTTTGAAGCATTTAGGTACTCGATCCAAGCATAAGCATCCAGAACATATTTACTCATGCGTATTCAGCTCGTCCTCTTTGGTGAACGGCCCTATGCCCTTTGCAGCCCCAAAATAACTCTTTTTAGCCTTCTTGACATTGATGGTGACTAGCTCCCCTTCTTGCAGTGCTTCCTCTTTTACAATCTCTTTAGGCAGGGTAACGGTTAGCGAACCACCCACTTTTCGTGTACGAACGATGGATTCCATGTTATACTAGAAGTATAATAAAGTTATATATAAAGTTTACTTTTCTTAGATACGAGATTAATCCTTATTACTTTTTGACCAATGGACTGCCTCTTTCCAGTGGCTTTAGAGACAGTCACTACCAAAGCTGGGCAAGCCGCCTCGAAGGAGCCACAGGAGACGTTATCGGAAAAGTCACAGACGACTTGCACGTACGTGGAAAGCTTAGAGGAGGGCTCTAAGCTCTAGGAATGGGTTTTTGTTTTGTTGTTTCCATGTTGTTATTAGGCTCATCATTGTTTCGTTTGCTGTTGTTCCTTTTTCGTTTCTGAGTGTTCCTGTTATTTTTCTGAGTATTACTTGTTCTCGGAGCATTCTTTCTGCTCTGTTGTTTGTTGGTTCTACTTCTGGATGGATTATGCAGGTGAACCAGTGTTTGAAGCCGTTTTCTATTTTTGTTCGTGCTGTTTTGAGTTCTTTGTATGGCTTGGCTGCGTCAAGCCATTTTCGTAGTTCTTTTTCGCATTTTTCTTTGAGTCTTTCTCGAATGTAGTGTTGTTTGCCGCTTTCTCGTGCATTACAAACCATGACATAAATATTTTGAAACCATTTGAATAATGGTTTGACTTCGTCGTATTTTTCTGCGAGTGCTTCAACTTCTCTTATTGGGTGTGCCCAGCAGCGTTGTATTTTGACTTTGCCGTTTTTGTCGTGATATGTTTGGTATGTTTCCCAGCCGTCGCAGTTGATGACTCCTTTGAAGTTCTCTCCGAGAACTTCTTCGACTACTTTGCAGTGCCTGCTTTTTCTTATTACAAAAAGTGTTGTTGTGATGGTTGTGAAGATCCATATCCAGAAGTTTTTGCCTTGGACTTTTATGCTTGTCTCGTCGATGTATATGTTGAAGAATGTTCTTATCATTGCTTTTATTTTTTCAAAGGCAGACTGGACTGCTTTGACAACTCGTTGAATAATGTTCAGTATCGTCGAGTGAGTTAAATGCATATTGTGTTGTCTTTGAAGCGAGGTTGTTATTTTTCTTGCAGGAAGTCTGTCATCGTATTTCATTAAAGTCACATGGGTTAAAGTGTTTTTTCCGAAATTTCCTTCTTTTGGAAGATTTGTTTCTGCGGTGACTACACCGCAGTTTTTACAGTCGTAAAAGCCAATGATGTGTTTTGTTACTTTAACAGGTTGAGGTTCTGGGATTTCTTCTTCTATTCTCTCTTCTATATCGAATGGTTTGCCCAAGAAGTCATTACATTTAGGACATTTGGTTAAGAAGTGGTTCATTGTTTCATTGGGCTCTGGAATTTCTCTCGTCGTGCCTTTATGGCCTATTGGAGCGCCAAGCTTTTTTGAGGAAGCTTGATGAGTTCTCGTCTTAAAAACTTGTTTTGAGGGCGGCGTGTGTGGATTAATGAAAATCGTCAGGATTTTTTTGAGCTCTTCATTTTCTTTTTCAAGTGATTCTTTTTCCTTACGAACTTTCTCTAGTTCTTTTTGTAATTCCTTTATTATTTCATCCTTATTCTTCGATAACAAGAACAATCACCTTTTTTCCAATATGCTCCTTCGGAGCATCGATTTTGGCACCATTGCCAAATTTCGTGATTTGTTTTTCAAAAAAGAATTTTACTTCGGTTTGAAAACTGAATGTCTCTTTTTTGAATTCGAAACGCCTCATATTAGTATATAATAGTATATACTAAGTATATAAAGATTTCGCTACTACAGGCCCCACAATTTTATCGACGAGAACTAATTATTCATCGACGAAGCTTTCCACGTACAAATCAGGCGGTTCAAGTATTTGCGGCATCACTCCAGATGGGGGGTGCGCAGGTGATTGTAAACCCGGAACGGGGACGTGTAATGGAAAGGGCGACACCTGTGCGTGTTCTTAACATTTAATTTTTTTATCTTTTATTTTTGTATTTGTTTAGCATTCTGAGGTGAAAACTCCTTCGATTAAGGTGTACGTTCGTTGTGGGGGGGTGCCCCATGCGGGGAAACAGAACTTTGGATGGAAATAGGAAGAGTTTTCAAGATGCTAAACAAATGTCATTTTCTCATACCTTATCAAAGTCTTTAGCTAGTTGATTGATGAAATCCTCCGTCTCAGAGGCTTCTTTGGTTTTTGCAGGGGTCTTTTTGTGTTTTTTGGCGTCTTTTTTCTCGCTTCCCACGTGTTCTTCAATGACTACCTCGGGCTGTTTTCCAGCTTCTTCCATAATGATTTCTTCGGGTTGAGTGTTTTCTTGGAATTCATACTGTACTTCCTTGCTGTCCACTTCTTTGGCTTCTATGGTTTCTTCTTCCAGTTCTAGTTTGGGTGGGGCTGATTTATGAGGGGCAGGTTTGGTTTCGTCTATTTTTTCTTCTTCAAAGGGGTCGAGGGCAATTTCGTCGGGGAGTTCTTGGATTGGAGTACTCGTTGAATTCAGGGTTGGGTTTTGAGGAGTGTTTAATTCAAAGGTCATCTCGGCAGGAGCATCAGGTATTACCTGTTCCCGTGCGTATTCTTCATCGCTCATGAATCGGATGTTGAAGAAGCCTTTGGGTTTCTTGGCTCTTTTTTGTTCAGTAAGTTGTTGCAGGACTTGTTCAAGGTAACCTTTATCAAGGGATAATTGCAGGGCTTTTTCCCGGCAGAGTTTCAATAATAATGTGGGGTTACGGCTGCTTTTTTCATAAAGTTGTTGGAAGTGTTCTTTATTGAACGGGTGCAAGCCCAATCCGCCGGCTCGTTCAATACGTTTTTGTATGAACTGAGCGGCATGTTCCACGGTTAATCCTTTAAGGTTGATTTTGAGGGTGTCTTTTTGCCCAATTAAGATTGCTTCAGCAAGTTCATTTTTAGTGCCGGCAAGGGTGATTTGGATGTTGAGGCCATTGTATAAATGCTTGAATAGCCCTAAATACTTGGGGGGTAATGGGTTGGTCTCATCAATAAGCAGGAAAAGCGTTCGAGGGTGTATCTTCTTGGCTAAGTAAGGCGCAAGTTGTTCAAGGGTGAGTTTTCTTTCAGGGTGGGTCAGTTTGGAAAGTCCAGTCAATACAGGCTCCGTCAAGGTCTTGATCAAGTCCTGCTCCGTTTTAAGGTCGTTCGTCTTTAAGTACCAGACGACGTATTTTTTGTTGTGCGGCGCAAGTTGTTCTTGGAGCCATTTGAGCAGAATCGTCTTTCCAAAGCCTTTTTCACCTTGTACAATGCCAAAAGGTTGTTTTTCAAGGACAAACAAGTTCAGTTTTTTCTTTTCTTCCACGTAGCCGCATAGGTAGTCGTCGATGGGGTGGATGATTTCATCTTCGAAAGGATTCACCTCAAACTTGAGGCGTTTGTACCATTCAATGAGGAAGTTGTCTTTCTCAGCCATGTATAGATAGGGTAGGTTTGCTATTTATAAAGATTTATTCAACTCGCATGATTTTGTCAGCTTGAATCTCTTTTCGGTTGCCGTATTCGTTGTATTTCCCTGTAATCTCAATTCGGCTTCCAATAAGTAAATCTTTTTCTTCAGGCAGAACTGCGGTTATAAGGCAGCTTTGGTTGAGGGTTAAGTAGGTTTGGTTGTTTTTTGTCCAACTCTTTTCAACAATGCCCTGTGTCCTAACCAGTTTCCCAGAGTCTTGGGCACCCCACTCACCGCCCGTCTCAAGAGGTGGAAGGAGGATTTGTTGGAGGAAATACAGGGCAAGGATGCCCAGTAGGCTCAGTCCCAGTGCAGCTCGAAGGAGAGTATTGTCTTGCATGACAACCGAATTTCATCAGTGTTTTTTAAGTCGATTCAGAAAAAACCGAAGATTTATCGTTCAAAGCTTTGTTTTTTCGTTGTTATCGGAAGTTAATCGGAAAAAGTGAAAAATTAATGGAGGTGTAGGAAGCGGTTGATGATCTTAGCCAATGTTCTCGGTCGTTGATTAGGAATATAATGGTTGGCTTTTTCTAGGGTTACAATCAGGTGGGGTTTGAGTATCTTTTTATTTCGAATGCGTTCCAGTTGCTCGTACGGGTATTGGTATAGTTTGACAAGCAGGTCTTGTTTGCCATAAATCAGTAGCGTGGGTTTTTGGAGTTGGGGGATTCGGAAGGGTTTTCGAAGAACGTCGTATCCGGCGTTGAGCCAGCTATGAAGGGGTGCAAGTCGCAAAAGTTCCTTTGTAGTTGGAATGGTGTGTAGGATGCGTTGTAGGAATTCACGAGGTCTAGCGTGGTGGAGAAGGTATCGGAAGATCTTTTTAGTCCAGTTTTTGAGTAAGGAGATGCGGGGGATAAGGGGGGGTGCGATTAAGATGAGTTTTTGGGCGCTGAATCCTTCTTGGATCAATTGCAGGGCTAAGTACGCTCCAAGGCTTTGTCCGACTAAGATGGGGTTTTGCAGGCCATGTTTGCGAGTAAACTCTTTGATGAGTTGGGTATAATGCTGGATTTTGTGCTCGCCATAAGTGGGTAGTTGAAGGGCCCAGCACTTATATTTAGAGGATATATGGGGTAAAACTCCTTTCCAGATGCTTAAATCAGTATTAAGGCCGTGTAAGAACAGTATGGGTCTTTTTCCTCGTCCATGGGAAGCATAGGGAAGCCTAGGTCTAGAAACAGCATCCACACTGGTTTTTAGGTTGTTCACGCCTTTATATTAAGATCTCTAGGCTTTTAAACATTATGGATTGGGGGTGCACAAGGTGTCATATCTTTCTTTGATCTCAAGAATGTCTGCAAAGGTGTGTAAACAGGGGTGCTTTGGAAGTCCGTCGTGCGCCGCTTCAAAGATCCATGTTTCGTGGGGAATGTAAGCGACATTCAATCCGGCCTCCAAGGCAGGCAATACATCACTGCGAATAGAGTTTCCAACTTTCCAGGCGTTTCTTGCTTCTTGGCCGTCCAGAAGCCTTAGAAAAAGGGCTGCGTCTTTTTCAGGTACGACGTGGATGTGATCGCCAAACCATCGTTTCATCTCGGTGGCTTCAATTTTGGGTTGTTGAGGGCGAGGATCACCTTTGGTGACAAGAATAAGGTGATCCTCTTGAGAGAGTAGAAAATCCAGGGTTTCAGCAGCTCCGGGAAGAAGGCCTCGTTCTCTAGCTCGTGTAGGGTTGTAAACACTCATCCCAATTTCATAAGCCTGTGTTAAGTGTTCTTCTGAAAAAGGAAATCCAATTTTTTGGCAGATGGTTTGAAAGGCGTTTCGAAAAGCAGTGGGAAATCGTTCCATAGTGAATCCCATGAAAGGTACAAGACCTTGGTCAATGCCTTCATAGGTACTCATGATGAGGGAAGCTTGGGGGGCTTTTCGTCCGAGCGTTTTAATGGTCCATTGTACAAAGTCAAGTTGGGCCTGAGAATAATCTTCGCAGCAAGGTACCAGTGTATCATCATAGTCAAACAGCCAGGTTAGGTTCATTTCGAGTGGGGGTAAGAGGGGGTTAAATAAAGTTTCGCCGAAAGAGCTAACTTTAAAAAGGCTTTATATATTCACTCAGCATGGCTTCTGATTTTAAGTTCAAGACCACGAAGGACATTCAGATTTCAGACCGTCTCGTGGATCAGGTGCTGGGCCAAGAAGACGCGGTGAATGTCATTAAGAAGGCTTCAGAGCAGCGTCGTCATGTTCTTTTGATTGGCGAGCCTGGCACCGGAAAAAGTATGTTAGGTCTCGCCTTAGCCGAACTCCTTCCGAAGGAAAAATTAGTCGACGTTCTTGCTTATCCCAATCCGAACGATGAGCACGCGCCATTGATCAAAACCTTGCCGGCAGGTAAGGGTCGTGAGGTGGTGATGCAGTCTCGTTTCCAGTCTGCAAGTCTGTTTAGGAATCAGAATGTGTTGATGTTCATCATTGCGATTTTTGCCATGCTCGTGCCTTGGTGGGTCCGCGAAAAATACAATAGCGATGTGATGTTTGCTGCTTTCTTTTTAGGGGGTATGATTTTCTTGGCGGCGTTCGTCATTTTCTTGAACATTGGGAAAAAGATGAATGGCAAAGTCCTTTATCCTAGGTTAATCGTGGATAATTTCAATCGAAAAACCGCTGCCTTTTATGACGCAACCGGTGCTCATGCCGGTGCATTATTAGGCGACATCCTTCATGACCCTTTCCAGACAGGTGGGTTAGGTACGCCCGCCCACGAGCGAGTGGTAGCGGGTATGATCCATAAGGCACACATGGGTGTGTTATTTGTGGACGAAATAGCTACGCTGCAACCCAGCACTCAGCAGGAGCTTTTAACCTCATTACAGGAGGGTAAGTTTTCCATTACTGGGCAATCGGAGCGCTCAGCAGGTGCCATGGTACGCACAGAGCCGGTTCCGTGCAATTTTGTTTTAGTCGCAGCAGGAAACGTGGAGACAGTCAAGCACATGCATCCAGCGCTTCGTTCTAGAATCCGTGGGTATGGTTATGAAGTGTTCATGAAGGACACCATTGAAGACACTCCGGAGAATCGTAAGAAGCTTTCAATCTTTGTGGCGCAGGAAGTAAAAAAAGACAAAAAAATCCCTCATTTTACTAAGGAAGCAGTGGATTACATGATCGAAGAAGCTCGTCGAAGAGCGAACCGAAAAGGCCATTTAACCTTGAGATTAAGAGAACTAGGCGGACTCATCCGGGCAGCGGGGGATGTCGCCGTAGAGCAAAAGGCTGCTTTTGTGGAAAAAAAGCACATCTTGGCCGCGAAGAAAATCGCTCGAGGTCTTGAGGAGCAGATTGCGGATAAGTTCATCGAGCAGAAAAAACAGTATGAGATCATTGTGGTTTCAGGTAAGAAGGTCGGCAGGGTGAATGGCTTGGCTGTGATCGGTTCAGGTAGTAGTTATTCAGGCATTGTCTTGCCGATTGAGGCGGAAATAACGCCGGGTGGAAAGGACAGTCAGATTATAGCAACAGGTAAACTCGGAGAAATTGCAAAGGAAGCAATCATTAATGTGTCGGCCATCGTGAAGAAATTTTTCGGTTTGGACATCAAGGGGAAGTACGATATTTATGTTCAGTTCTTGCAAACCTATGAAGGGGTGGAAGGTGACAGTGCAAGCATTGCCGTCGCTACAAGCATCATCAGTGCTTTGAAGAACGTGCCCATTAAGCAGTCCATTGCCATGACGGGTTCTCTCTCAGTAAGGGGGGATGTCTTGCCTGTGGGAGGAGTCAGCAGTAAGGTAGAAGCCGCGATCGAGGCGGGTATCGGGCAGGTGTTGGTGCCAAAATCCAATTTGAAAGACATCGTGGTGGACGCAGATCGTTTGAAAAAGATCAAGATCATTCCAGTTGAAAACATCAAGGAAGTCTTGAAGGAAGCCTTGGATTGGAAGGGCAAGCAGGATGTGTTGCGTAAAATACTTAAGTCATAAGCAGTCAAAAAGAGGTGGGGGTAGGATTAGAAAGGATGGACCGTCCAAGATTAGAGCGTGTGAATGACCTATTTCTAGAAGGTATTTTGGAAGAATCTCAAGATCCGATCAGGCCATTAGGTAAACTAAGTGATTTTGTAGTGAAAGAATTGCCCATGGTATTAGGACGAGTTCGTTCGTCTAAAGAAGGAGAGAAAGAAGGGCTTGTGAAAGGACTTGTAGAAGACGTAGAAGCATTAGTAGAGGGAGTGAAGGAAGTAGTGGGCGATTCACTTGTTAAGGTAGCGGGGTTGGACATTCAAATGGCGCGTCATGGAATTTTAACATCATGTGGAACTGTGGGGCTCTCTCTCACAAGACTTGCTGAAGCATTCAATAAACGATATGGCCTTCCAAACACCTTAACATACGATCAGATCGTTTTGGGAAATCCGCCCGAAGATTGGAGATCGTTTACAAGGGGTAGGGTTGGAAAGATGGAGACAGATTTTTACAGGGCGCATCAATGGGCTGAAGAGCACTTGGCCGTTTCAGTTGGTTTGGTGTTTCAAGCTCGGTATGCAAAAAATGCGTTGGAAAGGGCAGCCGGTGGAATTCGCCGTGCGACTGAAGTAACGGCAACGTTGAATCGTTTAAATACAGAAGATTTTGATGTATTTCGCCCGTACTTGATGGGGACGAGTGGGTTTTATAGCCTGGGAGTGGTTTTGGTGGACCTGACTTTAGTGGGAGGGAGGATTCCTTGGCTAGGAGAACTCAAAAAAGAGCTTCCGAGTGGTTTGTTTCCACAGGAGGATGAAATAAGTGAGGCGATGCTCGTCGAATTTAGAAACGATGCCGTGTTAGATTGGGCAGATAAGCTAGGAGATAAAGGGGTTTATCAGGCTGTAGGGGAAGCATTGGGTGCAATGGGGGAGTTTAGAAGGGTCCATTATGAGGTGGTCGCCGCAAAGAAACCAGAAGTGGCAGAAGATCGAGCGTTGAGTACAAAAGGGAGTATGAATGCAGGACAGCTTTTAAGAGAGCGCAGAGATTTCTACATCCATCTAGCAGAAGAAATAAAAGGGAAGGCAGCCTAAAGTTTTTTAAATCCTGCTCATTTCATAAAGCCATGGCCAAGTACAAAATAATTTACGATCGGGAAGCGTGTATTGGTGTCTTTGCGTGCATTGAGGCTGCAAAAAAGTATTGGATACGTTCTCCGAAGGATGAGGGTAAAGTGGATTTAAAGGGGGGTAAATTAAACCCTAAAACAGGTAAGTATGAGTTGATCATCGATGAGAAGGATTTCAAGATGGTGAATGAATCTGCGGTTGTTTGTCCGGTGGTCGCGATCAAGATAGAAAAGGTAGAGGATTGATTCTGTATTTTTAGGGGTTTTTTTTAATTCACTCAATGGGGTTTCTTTAATGTAAACAATATACAAAAAAGGACTATATAAACAAATGGTGTCCTTTTTTGTACACCTATTCTTTTTATGTTCCAGGTAGTCTCCTTCTTATCATGTCAACGGATTTCTTAGACTTGAACGGTAAGATTTGGGATGCGCAAGAGTATCAACGAAAGCTCATCTTGGTCAAGCGTCATCTGCAGTATCGTCTCCAGCAAGAGTTATTCATAGAAGGGTTTGCCATGAAAAAAGGCCATGATTCAAACGCCTTAGGATCGGAATTAACATTTTACAATGAGCATCTCGATTTAGAATTAATCGTCAAAGTCCGCAAGAAGTCGAAGTGGGTGTGGGTGTGAGGCGTTTGGATGAGCATATTATTAGAAATTATAGACAGGAAAGGAAAAAGGATTCGTCTTACAGAAAAACAATGGGCGCATATTACTTTGGAGCATCCAGATGTCAGCAATGTAGATGAGATTAGAAACGTCATAGAGAAGCCTACTGCAGTTAAGCAGAGTCACATTGATCCAGAAAATGCACAGTGGTTTTTTCGTTATGACAAACAAAAGAGAAAATACTTGTTCGTCTCCGTTAAATATTTAAACGGGGATGGCTTTATCATAACAGCCCATTATAGGAGAACAATACCATGAAGAAAAAGATGCGCATTCACTATGACAATTTAGGCGATTACCTAGAGATTATGTTCGGAGAGCCTAGACCTTCCTATTATGAAGATCTTGGAAACGACAATCTTGTAAGAAAGGACGAAAAAACAGGAAAAATAATAGGATTCGCTTTCTGGAACGTGAGAAAGCGCCAAGAAAAGCAAATGCGTGACATCGAGATTGAATTGCCTGTTTTGTAGATTTTTGTTGGTCAAAGTTTAATTCTACTTCTTATAAACCCAAAAGAAAACCCCTAAGCTCGTGTAGAAAATCCAGTGAATCATATAACTATAAACAAAGCCATAATGAACAGTAAGAATAAGGGGCGGGAAGATAAAGCCAGATAGAAAGGAGGAAACTACGTATAGGAGTCCAAAGGATTTTCTGGCCATCTTTAAGAGTGGTAAATGGATAAGGGAAAAGAAGATAGAGAATAGGATCATAATTTGGAATAGGCGAAAGGAGTACTCGTTGAGAATTAAGACAAAAATGATTATAAGCATTTGTTGGAATAGGATCTCAAATGATTTAGAAAATAGGTATCTATAATCCATCTTTAAGAAGTATTGGCTGGGATGCTCGCGGATAAACCGAACAGGTTTTTTTAAGAACTTATGGGCTAAAAAGTAGACCAGAATCTCGACTATAAAGGCGAGGCCCAGTAAAACCAAAGGAGTTAAGGTAAAGCCTTGCAAGACAGGTAAGAGTAGATTTTTGAAGGGCAGGATGAGTAAAAGGGTAGTGATCAAAAAATACCCTGCGGTGGCAAAGTAAAAGGAGGTATAGGTGATGCCTTTTTTATTCAGGTAGAAGAAAATGCCGAAGCCAATTAACCAGAGAACGGCCCATAAAAGGATTTCTAAGTAGAGAGTCATGCGCATCAATCCAGTTTTAAGTGTGTTGAAACCCTTTCTTTTTTACTGTTTTGAGAGGGCTCTATTCTGTCGATAGCCTCGAGTAGGTCTTGTGGTTTTTTTATGAGAACAAGAGGGTTATAATCGAGTTTTTCTTTGCTATACCCCCAACCGTATTCAACTAAAATAATGTGCTTCAATCCTGCCTTTGTGGCAAGGTCATAATCAATGTCTCGGTCTCCAATGAACACGATCTGGTCAGAAGCGAGTGAAAATTCTTTCATCAATTGTAGGATGGATTCGGTTTTCCCAAGGTAATTTTCATCCTCGGCAATGATCTTTTTGAAGTAAGGAAGCAATCCAAAATGGGTTAGTTTAGGTAGGACTTCTTCTTTAACATTGTTGGAAAGAAGAATGAGGGTATAATGTTGGGATAATGTTTGGATCACTTCTTTGATGCCCTCGAATAAAGGGGGTTGTTGCTTGAGTATTTCTTCTCGGTAGATGCGTTCAACTTCAGTGTATTCTTCAGGGGGTATGTTTAGGTTTTTGCGTAATTCAACATAGCTATATCCGTAGATCTTTCTGAACGTTTCAAGGTCAGTAGGGCATTTTCTTCCTAGTTGTTGGCAAATGATCTGGTATACTTTATGGATGTTGGGGAAAGAGTTAACGAGGACGCCATCATAGTCAAAAAGAATCACTTTTAGAGTCATCCTACCTCCAATTTACCGTTACATCATCCGTCCGTTCATACGGCCGTATGGCACTATCTTCAACCAAGATCTCATTCTTAGCCTGCAACATCAACAATCCCGTCCACGCGATCATCGCGCCGTTATCAATCAAGTAAGGTCGTTCAGGAACGTAAAACATAGCCCCTCTCTCTTCGCACATGATGCGGCACATTTCTTGCAACCGTTTATTGCACCCCACTCCTCCACCCAGCAATAACTCAACTTTCCCCATGTGCGCCATGGCTCGTTCAGCCACTTCCACGAGCATGGCAAAGACGTATTCTTGCACGGAGAAACAAAGGTCTTCCGTACTCTCTTCTTTCTTCTCTATTTTATGCAATAAATTCGTGTACATCCCTCCAAAGCTAACATCCATGCCTTTCACAGAGTACGGCAACTTAACCAATTTCTTCCCCAGCAAAGCCTTCTGTTCTATTGAAGGTCCAGCCGGAAACCCAAGGCCCAGTTTGCGTCCAAAGCTGTCAATGAAATTTCCAACCCCCATATCCAGAGTTTCACCAAACACCCGATACTTTCCAGCTTCATAGGCAATGATCTGCGTATTGGCTCCAGAGGCATACAGCAACACAGGGTCTTTCACCGGAAAAAATAAGCGTCCAACCTCTAAATGCGCAATGCAGTGGTTCACCCCAATTAAGGGCTTATTCAGCTTTGTAGCAAGGATGCGGGCCATCACAGCCCCTATTCTCA
>Ga0209542_10012353_pt1 | contig 14955 bp, 18 predicted proteins | sample RifCSPhighO2_01_FD_184028 | JGI IMG/M metagenome (GOLD analysis project Ga0209542, IMG submission 184028) | Soil microbial communities from Rifle, Colorado - Rifle CSP2_plank highO2_0.1 (SPAdes) (version 2) | ecosystem: Environmental > Terrestrial > Deep subsurface > Rock core/Sediment ...
TTTGATTTTTCTCTTCATATTAACCCTTACCCAATTGAGCAGATGATGGTTATCTTAAATAAAGAATTGCAAAAACAAAGAGCTGACTTATATGCTGCAAAACTCAAAAACCAGTTGAATCCCAGTTTAGAAATAAAATATCAAGATACTCGCTCGACTCTTGAACGATTACAGAAAGGCGATGAGAAACTCTTTGATGTAAGCCTTTACCTTAATTGCAGGGCAAATAAAGAGGATGAGTTAACGTTACTTACAAGAAAGATTGAATCTCAATTAAATTCTTTATTAATTATTCCAAAGAAACCTAATTTTAGAATGCTTGAGGGCATAAAGTCCTGCCAGCCTTTGGCTAAAAATTATCTTGGTGCTAGGAGAAATATTACAACTACAGCTCTATCTGCCTTTTTCCCCTTTACTTCATCATTTCAAAAGTTTGATAAGTCAGGTGTTTGGTTAGGCATAGATAGCAATAATATCCCAATCATAAAAGACATTTTTAGTTTATCGAACCCTAATGGAGTTGTTTTAGCTCAATCAGGCGGAGGAAAATCATATTTTTGTAAGCTTCTCATTACCCGATATCTGCTTAATGGCACGAGAGTAATGGTTATTGATCCACAAGGCGAATACAAAGCCCTTGTTTCGCATTTTAAGGGTCAAAGAATCGATCTTTCTAGAGATTCGGATACAATCATTAATCCTCTTGATTTAATGGGCCACAATTACTTTGAAAAGCGTTTGTCCTTAATTGACTTAATGAAAATCATGCTTGGCGAGTTAACTGATATACAAAAGGCATTTTTGGATAAAGCGCTTAATGAAACTTACAGAAAGAAGGGTATTACGAAAAACCCAGATACTTGGAATAGTGAGCCACCAATACTTGGAGATTTAATGAAAGTTCTCAAAGAAATGGAGAAAAAAGCCTCAAAGCTTGAGCAAGCAACGATTAATAGCCTTTCAAGCAGACTTGAAATGTATGTTGGAGGAGTTTTCAGCTTTTTTAATAGGAAAACTAATCTTAATTTTAATAATAATCTTGTATGCTTTGATATAGGAAATTTGCCATCTCAAGTTAAACCTTCTGTTATGTTCTTAGTTTTAGATTATATTTACATGAAAATGAGGTCAGATTTAGACCGAAAGATTTTGCTTATTGATGAAGCTTGGACGCTTCTTTCAAGAGCTGAGGAAGCAGGATATATCTTTCAGATCGTAAAAACATGTAGAAAGTTCAACATGGGACTTTTGCTCATTAATCAGGAAGTTGAAGGACTTCTAGACTCAAAAGCGGGTAAATCAGTACTTGCTAATTCTGCATATACTGTTTTGATGAGGCAGAAAGCTTCTGTAATTGATAATATCCAAAAGACTTTTCATTTAAGCGAGCAGGAAAGAAACCATCTTTTAACCGCAAACATTGGAGAAGGACTGCTAATGATGGAAGATGACCATTCAATCATAAAAGTTATTGCTTCTCCTGAAGAGCACAAGCTCATAACAACTAATCCAGATGAACTAAATTCATTGAAAAAAGAAAAAAAGAAAAAAGAACAAAAAGAAGTAAATATAACTGTAGACCTAAATGGAAGATATTTTAGAAAAAATAAACTCAGTAAAGATGAAATAAAATATCTTTTAGATGAAAAATATCAAATTAAAAAGTATAAAAGTTTACTTACTGATAAAGTTGAAGAATTTCTTTTACAACCAAGGCATAATGAGAGTTTAACACATTTATTTATGGTTAAAAATATCGCAGAGTACTTAGAGAATAATGGAATTGAAACAGAATTATTCACAACAGCAAAACCAGATATAACTTTTGAAATTCAAGGAAAGAAATATGCTATTGAAATTGAGACTGGTGCTGGACTAAGTAAAATTAGTCGCATGGGTGCAAAATTAGAAATTTTAAAAAGATATGATCAGTGGTTTTTTGTTGTAACTGACCCAAATATGGTAAAAAAATACCTTAAGTTTGGAAAAGCAGTAAGCTCGAGATATGTAAAATCAAGACTTGATAAACTCATAAAATTTGCAAAAAAGTCCTAAAGTGCGCACCCTCATTTTATAGCCATTTAATGGCCTTATCCGAGGACAAAAAGACTAAAAAAAGCCAAAGAGTCAGTCGGCATAATATGTATGTGTAGGGGTACTGACTGTAGTAAGAGTAACTACCAGAAACTTCTTTTTCTAGCATGTAATCTTCTATGTGTACTTTTCTTTATTATCTGAAGGTTAGATGAGCGGTTATCTATTTTATTTTCATTTCTATGGTGTACTTCATAACCATTCCATATAGAGCCACCAACTTTCTTTTCTGCTACCCTCTTATGTACTGATCTTGTTTTTCCATCTCTATCGGTATATACTTTGTATCCGCTCTTGTTTTTCCTAAACCAAGCCATACTCTTGACTGGGGTTTCTATTATATAATTCTTTGTAAATTGTTGCCTTTTTTGAAATGCCTATGACTTATTAGAATTATCTTAAAATATTTTTAAGACCTTTCTTCAAATCATCAAAACTTTCATACTCAATAACTTCATCAGCGATTCCTTTAAGCAAAAAGCCCCTACAATCCTTTTTTGAAGCTACAATAAGTTTTTTTCCCAGACCTTTCATAAATCCGCTTTCTATAAGTAATCCTTCTCCTTTATCTGCTACTTCAAGTATTGAAAGAATAACATCAGATTTTTTCATTTCTTCAGAGGCTCTTTTCATTATTTCTTTTGCACCCATCTTTCCTGGCTTCCAATTTTGCGCGTCTCTTACAAAGATGAAGGTCTCATGTCCTAGATTCTCAATTATTTTAGATATCTTTTCAAGTGTTGGCCTAAGAATCTCAATATCTACTTCACTCAATTTATACGCTAGGTATACTCTCATGCTTTCCTCCTTTCAGCATACTGAATCTGCGATAAGCTTCTTTTATATATTCATCTAAAACCTCTTGTGACATTCCGTTAAGAGACTGAACGTTCATAACGTGATATTTTACATAAGGCTTTTCTATTGTTGACTGAGCATACTTATCCAAATCAACATTTCCAGCCTTTTTCATATCTTCATAGAGTCTTGTTCCTGGAAATGCTCTAACAACCATAAATCTTGCCTCTGTTGGGTTAAGTTCCATTGCAAAATCGACAGTTCTTTCTATTTCTTCAGCTGTTTCTGATGGATAACCTATGGTAAAGAAAGCTTTGGTTTCTATTCCCAAGGATTTACAAACATCAAATAATGTTTTTGTCCTAGCAGTATCTTGGCTTTTACCTATGTATTTGAGTATTCTAGGAGTTGCGGATTCAACACCCACAGCAATTCTATAACATCCTGATTCTTTCATTCTTTCTAAAAGACCTTCATCAAGATTTTCAACCCTACATAATGATCTCCAAGTTGAATTTGGACATCTATTAGACATTGCTTGCGTAAATTCCATAACTCTTTCTTTAGTGAAGTTGAACAAGTCATCAGTAAAATGAACGCTTTGAACTCCAGAACTAGCTAATTCTTCTATCTCTCCAATTACATTATCAATTGATCTTGAACGCATTCTTTTTCCATTCACTGTTGGAACTGAACAGTATGCACAACTAAATTGGCAACCTCTCGCTGAATTAATTGAAGCCTCTCTTCTACCATCTCCAAGAACATAAGGATCATTAACAAAAAATTGCCTATCTATGTAAGGGAGGGTATCTAGGTTTTCAACAACTCCAGAGGTTACAACTCCCTTTGGACGATTCTTTAGAACATCTAAGAAAACGCTTTCTGCTTCTCCTTTTACAACTGTAAATTCTCCTTGTAAAGTATCTCCTTTAAGTGTTGCATGTGGTCCGCCAACTATTCTATAATCTGCAGGGGATCTAGCAAGAATGTCTAAAGCCAATTCATGATTTGTCGAAAAAGCATTAATCCCTAAAACAGAAGGTCTCAGTCTTGAAACTCTTTCTATTATTTCCTCTGGACTAAGTTTTTCTGCTTCAGCATCAACTATGTCAACATCATATCCCGCTTTGGAAGCAATTGTTGCAAGATAACCAAGACCAATTGGAGCAGTAGTAAAGTAATCTGGTTTTTTATCCCTAGAATATATCTGAATTGGGCTATTAATCAGCACTAGTTTTTTCATTGGTTTCTATACCTCCTAAGTTTAATACAAGGTGCTCAACAGTCCTTTTAGGTTTCTTTTCTAAACTTACAAGTCCAGAATTTCGCAGTTGAGTAACATAAGTAGATACTGTGCTTAACTTGAGTTCGGATTTCTTTGATATCTCAAGTATAGAGTTTTTTCCATCGCAAAGTCTAAGGATTGTAAGCTTAATCTCATTAAGAGGCTTAATAACTTTCTCGAACTCATTAGACGTATCAATAAACTTGCTTCTTTTCTCATCAGAAACTGCAATTTTAGCAATTATCTTCTTAAGACTATCAAAGTAAATGTAAAGATTAAGGGCGATAAGTTCAATAAATTCTAGATGTTCAAGTTTAGATATTATTTTCTCAGCATCATCTCTCGTGAGCTTATTATTTTCAAATTCTAATGTGTCAAGAACGGAGAAAAGAACATCAAATAATTCAGATATCTCCTTTTCAGAAGGCTTCTTGTTTTTATAATGTGATTCTACGATTCTTTGAATAGTATCCTTGGACATTTCAGAAGAAGGAATTATTCTATCCTTTTGATGGATAATTACTGGAACTCCAGTAACATAAATATTGGTTGGAGGGCTGTATCTTGATTGGATTTTTAATAGATGATCTATATCATCCCTAAAAACCTTAAATCTCTCAGACGTAAGGTAATGTGTTGGCTGTCCGTTGCAGAATTCAGGGAATAATTCTGCAAGATATGTTGCTGCAATATAATCTAAAATAATATAATTAATCCTTGAAAGACTAATATCTCCAAAAGGGATGTACTCTAAAGAAAACCCTTTTCTTATTTTTTCAAGATCAATAGTGGCTAGAACACTATGGTATAACTTTGAAGCCTCTTGATTTCTTAAGGCTCTTGCCCATACTTCTGATAGGTAGATTATCTTGTAATTTAAATTAAGATGCTTCATCAAAGCTTCAAGCATTTGCACGTTTGCTTTCAACTTTTCTTTTTTTGATCTCTCAGTTGAAGCATTAAGAATAGGGCTTTCGTAAACAAATAAATCCCAAATACAAAAGTATACTTTTTGGGGCTTTTGCTTTTTCAAATAAAAGATATGATTAAAATTAGTGTATGCATTGGTTGTTGGGCTAATATTTGTATAGATTATCTTCATTGTAATGCCTCCACAACCTCTGTTAATGATTTTGTAAGAAATGCCTGCATTCCAACCATTCTAGCTCCTTCAACTTCCAATTCATCATGTGATGCAAAAAGACTTGTTTCAGGTCTAGTCCCAGCTTTTTTCATTGCTACATGATAAATTTCAGGCCTTGGTTTTCTAAATCCAACATCGCAAGATAATGTAAAAGTCCTAAAATAACCAATCATCCCATATTGACCTAGCTCAGTATAGAGAGAGTCATGAGGAGTATTCGAGATAATATGTAAATCTCTATTCTGGGCAAGTTTAGGTAATGCTTCTGTTGTATCTTCCATTGACCTATAATCATGGTCGTTTAATTTGTATATTTCAACCAGTTGAGGGACGAGGCTTCTAGGTATTCCTAGTTTATCGGCAATATTAGAAACAATTCTTGACATTGACCATTCAGAATTATCAAATCTTCTTTCTGCAAGATATGCTTGAATTGTGTCTTTATGTGCTTCGGAGAATCTAGAAGGATCAATTAGATAGCCATTGTCTCTAGCAAATTCAAGAGCCATTTTGTGAGCCCTAGCTAATGTTTGATCATTAAATGTAGGTAAGAAAATCAGTTCCCCATAATCTAGGAATAAGTCTTTGTTCTTTGCCATTCTTCATGTATCAAGAACTCTTTTTCCTTTTGGGCTAAAAAGAGGTATTTTATGCCTTTTTAAGGATTTGTATAATTTTATGAATTTATGAACTTAACTTATATATAATCATAAAGTCAAATAATAGTAAGCAAAAAGATTAGAGGTGATAAAATGAAAGATGAAAATACCTCAACAAAAAAGTTTCGAAGCGATAGGCCCAATAAAAGAGGCTCTTACAATTTCTGGGAGCATTTCTTATTCAGTAGGCCAAAGAGCAAATAATTTGATAAGGTTTCAAAAAGAGTTTCTGCAAGAGTTCAGGCAACTCCTAAACCGTAGAGAGAAATATGGCTATAAATTACTTATACATTATAGCTATAAAGAGCTAAAAAAAGAGATAAGCAAACTTGAACAAGAAGGAAGCCCTATTCCAATAATGATGTTTATTGGAAAGAGTTAAGGAAAGCTGAGATGACAAGCTTATTAAATTATAAACTCAACACTTTTAGATGTTACAATATGCTAATAAGGCAAGTAATATTATGGTGTGGAGATTAATTATATGATTATCAAAAAAGAATATGAACTAGTCCAAGTAGTTTCTGAAGCAAGAAAACAGACAGACTTTATCTGAGACATAGCAGAACTTTTAAGAGGAGATTACAAGCAAGCAGATTATGGAATTGCCTTACAAATAGTTCTTTGTTTACAATGATCGAAGTGAAACATAAACTCTTATAAAGAGAATTTAATTCGAAAATAGATGAATAAACGAGGTCAAAGAGGAATAGATTTTAGCGAGCCTGGCGAATTAATCATGTGGGGTATAGCTTTGCTATTTATTATTCCGCTTATCGGAGTTATTTTAGCAATGTTCGGATCTATACTTAATCCACAGCCAACATGTGATTATGCCCCATATCAAACAAACCTATCTCAATGTTCTGCACTTGTTACAAATCTTAGCAATCAATTAAATCAGACGCCTGTAAAATATGTTAATGTGACTGTGACTGAATATGTAGATAAGCCTGTTTACAGAGACAGTCCTGCTTCCACAACAATCTTAATTCTTTCATTTGTATTTTCTTTGTTAGTTACAATTAAACTTTTTAAAGTAAAAATTAAGCTTCCACAACAATTAGAAGATGATTTAAAGAAAATAGAAAAGTGGATTAAGATATTTAAGTGGGCATCCCTTGTACTGAGCATCCTCATATTTTTAAGGCTAGCTTGGATGCTATTTTCATTATGACAGAATATATTGGTTCAATTTGGGTAAACACAACAGGTTCAGGATCGTACAAGAATATCTATTATGGATTTACAACCACGGGGAGTTATCATGCCCACGTTGTCGTTAGTGGTGGAGCTGTTCCGTATTGGAGAGACGTAAGCGGACTAAGCCCTGTTGTGAAGGGTTGCGGATCAGTATACTTTGACTATTCTTGATTTCTTTTAGATCAGACATAATAGTTTTTGCTATTGCCTCTGCGAATTTTACAGGCACAGCATTTCCTATCATTTTGTAACCATCAACTACATCATTATAGTAGAAAACAAAATTATCTGGAAAAGTTTGGATTCTTGCACATTCTCTTACAGATAATCGTCTATACAAGTGTTCTTTGCCTTTAATAAATTCCTGAACATCTTTGCCAACTACTTTCATTTTAGGTGCTTGAGGATGAAGGGGGGCATGTCTCCCACCTGCTTGAATTGTAAAAGAAACTTCTTCCCAATTTCTTACTCTGTTTCTTGACATGTACATTGTAGAAAATCCACCATTCATATATTCATGATTTGGCAAACTAGTTTTATTTCCATTAGTCTTATTTTTTTCACTTGCTTTTATAGGTTCAGGCAAATCTCCAATAGCCTCTCTCAAATCAACTTTTTTATTGCTTGGCTCTGGAAATTCAAAATTCTTTCCCATTTTCTCATGATAGCCCACTACTATTATTCTTTTTCTTTCTTGTGGGACTTCAAAGTCTTTTACATTTAATAATTTAAATGAAACGTTGTAACCTATTTCTTTAAAAGCTTCAATTATTTTCATAAATTCAGGTTTATGTTTTGGAGATAACATGCCCGCTACATTCTCTGCTAAAAAGAATAAGGGTTGTTTTTCAGCTATTAATTTGATGTAATTATAAAACAATTTACCTCTTTCGTCATCTATCCCCCTCATTGAACCCGCCAAACTCCAACTTTGACAAGGTGGACCTCCAACAAATCCTACTACATCGGGTATTTCATTAGATTTTATTTCAGCAATTGACTTTTTATTTATAGATATTCCATGATTTTTCTCAAATGTCTCCCAACAACCTTTCCAATTATCGTTAGCAAAAGCTAAGTCAAATCCTACATTGGTGAAGCCCAGATCGAGCCCACCTGCTCCTGAAAAAAAAGATGCTATTTTCATTTTTTATTGTATATTATTAGTTTGGCATCCAACTGCTTGGCAGGGTTATTTGGATCCTGTATTTTAACGTCCTTCAAGTTAAAATATCTATCCTTTTCTATTGAAGTTCTGTCGTCTTTTGGAAGTGTTGCATATTTGGACTTTCTCATTAAAGCGATTAAAGTAAATTCATGACTTCCCTTTTTGAAGTTAAAAAGATCCGAAAACACCCTAAGAGGGTTTTGTATTGTCCACATACCTCTAATTCTAAGGTTTGTGATCCCTAAAGGATCAACTCGGTTTATTCTTCCAAGTTCGTTAGTTTCAGAGAATTCAAGAGCACTCTTACCTAATTCATCTATTACTGTTTTTCTTACTTTTTCATAAACTTCTGGGCTTGCAGCATAGCAATCTCCATAAACCATTATCAAAAGTTTCAACTTATCTTTTTCAGCAAATCCTACTGAATAGATTATGTCTTTCTCTTTCCAATCTTTTTCGCAATCTTTGCAAGCTTGAGTAATTAATGCACTTTCTGAAAATAATTTTGACTTTGGATAGGAGCTATTCAAGGCTAAATCAGTGCCAGTCAATCCAGCAATTTTCTTTACCTCAATTGCATCTCCTTCTTTTATTATTATGTCTGGTGGGTTATTTTGATTTCCTAAGTAAGAGAAGTTTTTGCTATAAGCATCTTTCTTTTTCTCTGCACTTTTTTCATTAAACGTATCACAAAAAGCGTCTCTCATAAAAAATTCAAGAGCTTCTCCAACATTGTTAGCACGATTAACCGCAGAAGGATTTAGCTTTGGGATTACATAGATGTTGAAAAGACTATTATCATCCCGCTTTTTTATATTCAATAAAGCCTTTAAAATATTGGTTGCCATTTTGCCACTCTTTATTTCAGGAAGAATATGAACTTTATAAAACGTTCGGAGAGCAACAATTAAAAAGTAGGAAAATGCTTATAATTGAAGATGGAAGTCAAAGAATTCGTCAAGACCATACTAAAAGAAGTTACGGAAGCAGTAGCAGAATCTAATGATGATAAGGCTAGTTTTTATTTTATGGATGCAAGTACGGAAGGAATTGACTTTGATTTAGCAGTTGTTTCTAAAAAAGAAGGTTCTGGAAAAATAGGTGCAGAGGTATTAGGCATTGGAGGAAAGACAGAAGGAAGTATTTCTAATGAAGTTGCTAATCGTATTAAATTCAGAGTACACCCTTATCTAAAGAGCAAAAAGAAGTAAAAACATGGTATTCAAACTCTCTCCTTCCTCTTTGTCTCTTATGCATGAATGTCCTAGATGCTTTTGGTTAGCCCAACATAAAGTCTGGGCAAGACCAAATGGTATCTTCCCATCATTACCTTCTGGAATGGATGGGATACTAAAGATACATTTTGATAATTTTATGAGAAAAGGACTATTACCACCAGAGCTAAAAGATAATGTGGACGCTAAAGGAATGCTCTTATTTGATGATGAAGAGCTTCTAAAGATATGGAGAAGTAACTTTAAGGGTATCCAATGGGAAGATACAAAAGGTAATATCTTAAGAGGAGCAGTTGATAATATTCTCAAAAAAGGTAAGAAACTAATTGTATTGGATTACAAAACTAGGGGATACGCTCTAAAGGAAGACACGCATGAGCATTATCAGAATCAAATAGACATCTATAACCTTCTTCTAAGAAAGAACAAACATGAAACTGAAGATTATGCTTTCTTATTATTTTACCATCCTAAAGAAGTCAAGAAGACAGGGGAAGTTATTTTCAACACAGACTTAAAGAAAATGAAAGTTAATATAAAAAACGCTGAAAAGATATGGAATACTGCAATAAATATGTTAAATGAAGACTGCCCTAAGAAAAGCTGTGAGTGGTGCGAGGGAAGATGAGTGAGGCTTCCAAAAAAGGAAAGAGGGGAGAATCAACAGTTAAAAAGTATTTTGAAAACTTAGATTATATTGTAACTAAAGGTAAAAGAGGATGTGGTTATGATTTCTTAATAAAAAATGGAAAAAAAGAAACAAAAATAGAAGTTAAGACTTCTTCAAAGGATAAGGGCATACCTGATTGTCATAGTTCTTTATTTAATAAAAATAAATCTGTTAAAGCAGACTTCTTTTATATTGTAAGACTAAAAAAGAAGATAATTGAAGTCTTAACAAAGAAAGAGATTGATAGCTACAAGAAAAGTCATAAGTGGATAAAAAGGTTAAGAACTACTAAATTAGATGATGCCTTGTATAAAGGAGTAGTTGGTAAAAAGATACCCCTTTCAGAGTTATAAGATGAGAGCTCCACCAGAAATGCTTCATGAGGTAATTACTAATACTATTTACTTAGATAACGCAATAAACGAGATAATAAGTATCTATTTCCATGCTTATAATTTTAAAGAAGACGAAGAGGGTAAAAGCAGTACATTAGAACCAGTAGAAAGATTTCATAGGTTATTCTTGCAAGAACTAGGATTCTCTAGCAAACTAAAAATAATAAGAGAGATTGCAGAACCATACAAAGATAAAATAGTCTTCCCAAAAGATTTTGATGAGAAGTTTAGAAGATTTTACTTAATTAGAAACATATTTGCTCACAGTTTGTATGCCAAACATGTAGGTAGTAAAGAAATGCCCCACAAGGCTCCAAGTAATGCTAAATGGGATGATTTGTATAAGGAACATAAAGAAGCTTTTGGAGAACTTAATGATTTTCTCATGAAGAAAGTTTATGATATAGTATTAAAAGACGAACTTGGCATTTGGTAATAATCTGTGTAAAAAGTAACCCTTAATCCAGACTATTTACACAAAGCCCATAAAATATACATAGTCCACTCTAGATAAAAACTGTCCACTGGAAATGAGGTTTTGTCCACTATAATCTTTAAAAATCATATTACATAGTCCAATCTATGATAATTGAGTCTGGAGAAACTGGTGAGTGTCCCCATTGTGGTATAGTTAATAGATTTGAAAGGGCAACTACAAATGGCGGGAGTTTATTTAGAGAAGCGATTCTAGAACACGGAAAAGATAACACTTATTCTAAGTTAGGTGTTGGTCGTTGTACTTCATGTGCTAAGAATGTTATTTTTTGGGAACATCAAATGGTATATCCGCTTGGTTCTTCAAGATCTCAATGTCCAAAAGAAGTTCCACAAGATATTGCTAAAGATTATTCGGAAGCCTGTTTAGTAGAAAATTTAAGCCCAAAAGCAACGGCTGCACTTACAAGGACGTGCTTACAGAATATGCTCCGTAAACAAGGCATAACTCCTGGAGATCTCTCTGATGAAATTGAGGAGGCAATGAAGAGTTTACCTTCTCATTTAAGTGAAGCAATAGATGCTATAAGAAATATTGGTAATTTTGCATCACATCCAATAAAATCAAAAAATACTGGTTCAATCTTAGATGTTGAAAGAGGAGAAGCAGAGTGGAATTTGGATGTGTTAGAACAATTATTTGACTTTTATTATGTTCAACCAGAAAAAACAAGATTAAAAAAGAGTGCCTTAAATGCTAAGTTGAATGAAGCTGGAAAACCAGATATGAAATAGAGTAATAAATATATAAAGTTCGCATAAACGAAAGGAATTTATATGCAAAAAAATACCTCTTCTTATGTACTTAGTCAAATATACACAAGAATTGCCTAAAGATTTAGAAAAACACTTCAAAGAGAATTCAAGAAAGCAATTTAATAGCGAGGCTTATAGAGAAGTAAAAGTGGTGAAAAAGGTTTATTCAAATGAAGGAAAAGACACTTACTTCTCGGGCGCGATTTATTTTAAAAAGAAAATAAAAGACTTCGATTATCAGGTTAAGAATTTAGAAGAAATCAAGATTACGCCAAAAGACACATTCATTGGATATGAGCTTGATTTTATTATATTGAGAGATCCTAAGATTATAATTTTCTTCAGTAAGGACTCGGCATCATTATTTGGGATAAGTATTCTTTCGGAAGTACTTTATGGGAATAAAGATGAGTTGAAAAGAGTTAGCTTTGATTGTACTTCAATATTTAAGAATAAGATCAAAGAATCTATAACTGAAATTAAACATAATGGAGTTAGAGGCAAGGGAAAGATAACTGCTCAAGGTCAATGGGGAACAGACATTGATCATGATGAAGACTTTCTAGACGTTGATGACAGATATGCTATAGGCTTTTTATGGGACAATATTAGAATTACAATATACCAAAATGGTTCAATAATTCATAGAACAAATTCTAGAAACTTTAAAGAGGAAATGAAGTTAAGAAGAAAGATATTAATTAAATTTTTGAAATATAGCAACTATTAGTTTGATTTATTTACAAATTTCATTTCTGGAAATCTTAAATATAAAAGGATTATTGCACCGATTATCAAAGGATGATTTTCACCTCTACTAGATGTATTAATCTGTAGCCTTTTATTCTTGTAAATTATCTCGGAGTCATTAGTAACCTCTTTGTATTTTATATCTGGTTTTATTCCTTCGATACTTAATTCAATTTTTATTATTTCGTTTGATTTGTTAAAATTATATGCTCCGCTTATTATCTCAGATATTTTATAAAAATCATTTTGCATTTTATTTAGTATGATCTTTTGTCTGAATGGATAGTATAGTTTAGTATCTGTTTTCAAAGTTACAATGTTTTGTTTATTAGAAGGTACGTCAATTTCTTTCTCTTGAATTGAATAATTTATATGGCTTTCAATCAATTCAAATTCGAACCCTTCTTCTATTGATTTAACACCATTTGATGTTTTTAAGTCTGTAAGAATTCTATTTCCTATCTTTTCCATGGCTTCTCTGGATGGATTTTCAACAAAATATATTTTTTCAAAAGAAACAAATATTTCAGGATTTTTGTATTTCAAGACAAAATAGTCTTTAGTTACTCCAAAACTTTTCCATACCTTCTTAATAAAATTAATCTTATCATAAGTGTTCCAAGTCATTCCTAATATTGAGAAGATAGTAAAAGACATTTTATTTTTTACTACCTAACCTTTTTATAATCTTTCTTACCATTGAATAATACTAAAATACTACTTATTATAAAATTTTCCTATTTATCATTGATATGACTATGAATGAATCATACTCTTTCCAATAATCACTAAGTTGTGAATAAGAGCTTTCAACATCACTCCAATCTCAACAATCTAAACATTTACTTCCAAATTAATTCTATCAGCCATCTCCATAATCTTTGCCATCTGAAGTTCCATGGTCTTTATCCTATCTTGAAGTATATCATTTCTTTTATCTGAAATTTCAAGCTTTTTCTCAATTTCAGTTCTTGTCACATCAACCAACATATCATCTTGAGTTATTGTGTCTTTCATTCCTAAAAGCTCACTATAATAATGTATTTTCTCGCTTTTCTTCCAGCCGAAGCGATATTTTAATGCACTTTCAGATTTATATCTTGGAAGCCAATAACAACATGAGTTATGGCGAAAATCATACATTGTCAGTTGTGAATACTTCTCCCCTGCCTGACTTTCCCCTTCTCCTAGTATCCTTTGGGCAAGTCTTTGAAGATACTCGTTTGTTCTGCTTGGACTTTTTTGGAATACATAATCACCAGAAGATAGTTTGAAGACTTTAACATACTCTTTTATTAATTCTGAACTTATCATTAACTTGATTCTTCTTCCAAAAGTCTTTGATATTTCTTCTCTGATATTAAGCTCCTTAAAATCATTAAAGAAGTCAGAAACTTTGAGATTCATTAGCTCAGTGGGAGCTCTTATACCAGTATCAAATAGAAACATAATCATAGTTCTATATTCAAACTTAGCATTATCAGCTAATTGCTTTATTTGTTCTTCGGTCAAGTAAACCCATTTAGGCTTATCTTTAGAGGTATCCAAATCAGAAGTAATATCTAAGATAGATATTCCATTTTTCTTATTAATTTTCTGATGCCAGTGCCAGAATGATTTAAAACTCTTAACATAATCTCCTGGAGAAACAAATACCTGTCCATCCACCCTTCTTATTGTACCATTTCTCATATTCGCAAAGAACCCCATTAATTGATCTTCTGTTATTTTTGTTAAACTATTCAAATTATATAATTCCTTAAACTTCTTTGAAAAAAAGACAAGATGGCTTTTCATAGAATTTAATCGGCATGGACTTCTTGAACCTTTTACGCTTCCATTAGCAATGTTTATGCCTTTCTCCATGTCTCCAAGATATTGAAATATCAGTTCAAAGTTTTCTTTAGTCACATCCTTGATTGAGCCTTTATTCTTCTCTTTCCAGGCAAAATATTGCCTTGTGTGTCCGTATGGGTCTAACTTCATGTTTTTTCCAGCAAAATGGTCTTAAAAACCATCTCGTATTTTTATCCGTACATAAAAATTAATCTAATTCCATACCCTTAGAAATCGCACCAACGTATCATGCGCGGGCCGGGAATTGAACCCGGGTCACAACGTCTTTGCTTTCATCTTGAAAGTGGCAACGTCGTATACTAACCACTATACTACCCGCGCTTATTTCTTAATGAACAGAAAGGTTTTATAAAGGTTTATTTTATTCTCCATATAAGAGTTTTCATCCTCTCTTGCTCGACCCTTCTCAACAGGCTCGAAGACTCGCTACGGAGTATGAAAAG
>Ga0209542_10012354_pt1 | contig 14955 bp, 13 predicted proteins | sample RifCSPhighO2_01_FD_184028 | JGI IMG/M metagenome (GOLD analysis project Ga0209542, IMG submission 184028) | Soil microbial communities from Rifle, Colorado - Rifle CSP2_plank highO2_0.1 (SPAdes) (version 2) | ecosystem: Environmental > Terrestrial > Deep subsurface > Rock core/Sediment ...
CCGCGCGAGATACGGCAAGCCCGAGCCAAGAGGGCTTGACGAGTGAGCGCGGCGGCCAGGGGGATTATAAGGGGGGCGCAAAGACCCCCTTATTTCATACTTCTCGACAGATTTAAAAACCTCCTATTCTAATAAAAAGTCATGGTTGCCTTTAAAGACTGGGAGCGATTCCAACAGGTTCTACATGTATTCGGTAAGTATGAACTGCGCCATTTAGTGGATTCCTTTCGTAAAAAACCTGCCGAATTACAGCCCACCCAATTGAGAAAATCCTTTGAAGAACTGGGAGGAGCCTTCCTAAAAGTCGGCCAGCTGTTAAGTTTAAGACCTGATTTGGTACCGCAAGCCTATTGCGATGAATTCTCCAAACTTCAAGATGCTGTGCCCCCCTTCCCAGGAGAAACAGCAAAAAAAATCGTTGAACAAGAACTCCGGAAGCCTTTGAAAACGGTTTTCTCCACGTTTGAACTCAAGCCCTTAGCAGCGGCCAGCATTGGTCAGGTCCATCTTGCCAAGTTAAGAAATGGGAAGAAAGTTGCTGTCAAGGTACAACGCCCTGATGTTCGCTCGACCATTGAAGCGGACTTGGACATTCTTGCCTATTTAGCTCAAACCCTGCAAAAACGCTATCCACAAGACATTGTGGACCTGCCCCAGATTGTCGAAGAATTCAAACATTATACTGAAAATGAACTGGACTATGAAAAAGAAGCCAAGAACATTGAAGCGATTCGCAAGAACCAAGTTCAGGATAGAGGTATTGTTATTCCTCAGGTTCATTGGGAACATACCACTGAAAAAATACTTGTCCTGGAATACATTGAAGGAAAAGCCTTCACTCAATTGCTGCAAGCTAACTATCGATTCTCTAAGACAACGATGCGGAATATTACCCTATCCATCTTCAGCCAGATCTTCGAACACGGCGTGTTTCATGCGGATCCCCATCCTGGCAACCTGTTCTTGCTTAAAGGGAGCAAGATTGGGTTGTTGGACTTCGGTATTGTCGGGCACCTGACCAAGGAAATGCAAGAACAGATCACCGAGCTTTTCATTGCTCTCATTCAGCGTGATGTAGACCTGCTTGCTGAGACCCTTGCACGCATTGGCTTTGTGCATCGCAATTGTGACATGAACCAACTCAAAGAAGACCTTCGTGATACTTTGGGTAAATATTATAATGCCCGGCTTGAGAATGTGCACTTTTCCGAGTTGATTGTGCATGCCATCCAAGCTGCAAAACGCAACCACATTCAGCTTCCCCATAACTTTGTCCTCTTGGGAAAATGTGCCATTACGTTAGAAGGACTCGGAAGAAGAATTGACCCCCACTTCAACCTTGTCGAGACTTCCCAGCCCTTCGTACAAAGACTTCTTCAAAAACGACTTCAGCCTAAGTACATTGCACAGAAAGCTTTCAAAAACCTACGTAATTTGCACCGATTTGCACAAGACCTCCCTCGGTTGAGCAACCAACTCACAGAGACTCTCAGTCATTCGGACTCAGATATTCACCGCGTCAAAGAAGACTTAGATTTGATTGCAAATGAGATTGGATTCTTTGGAAACAAGATGCTTATGGCGCTATGCGGTGGCATCTTCCTACTTGGGGGAGTGCTGCTGCTCCACTATGATCAATACCTTTGGAATGGATTGCCCCTATTCTCTTTAGCAGGGTTTGTACTCGCAGGATTGTGTTTTGTACGCCTCATCCTTAGTAATGCCCGGATGACAGCGTAGAAAGCTTCTTGAACACTTTATACCCGCAATCGCACGTTAATGTTTTGTAATGCATCTCTAAATGAAATTGAGGTTTCCACTCCTTGTGATGATTTTTCCTGCAATTTGGACAGGAATGATCCAGATGATCCTCGAGGAAATGATGCATGGGATGTAAGGCTGAGAAAGGGTATATAAGATTTATGCTTTCACATGACTTTCTTCCAAGAACCTCTTCACAGTCTTGATTAGATGTTCAGGTTGGGTCTTTAAGATCTCACAGGCTTTTGGAATGACTTCTCCTTTGTATTCTTCTATAGAGGCTAACCTTAATTCTTCTGTCGAGAGCTTTTTGCCCTTCTTGGTCACGGCTTTCCACTTGGTGAACAGCTCCTCCAAGCGGCCAGGGATCTGATTGTTGGAGCATTTTAATAGGTCTGCGAGCTCTTCGAGCAAACCTTTTTCTTTCTTGAAAATGTTTACTGCAGCCTTTCCAGCAACAAACTCGATTCGGACGAGACCGTCTTGAACCTTGAAGGTTTTTAAAATTTTAATCTCCCTTGCTTCTCCGGTTAAATCCAGATGCGTTCCACCGCAGGCCTCTACGTCTAAGCCTTCTATATTCACGATGCGCAGCTCCTTTCCGGGTGCGACGCCTCCTTGATAAATGGTAAATCCGTATTTGGCCTCAGCAACGGCACGAGGCATGAAGCTTTTATAAACAGGTCGATTTTCTTGGATTATTTTATTGGCTTCTTCCTCGATCTGTTTGACTTGCTCTTCTGTCAGATTTTCATAATGCGTGATGTCTAATCTTGCCTTATCTTCAAACTTAGCCGCACCTGCTTGCCAGATGTGATTGCCTAATAGATTCTTGCACACCCCGTTGATCAAATGAGTGGAGGTATGGTGTTGAGCCAATTGCAAACGCCGATCGAAATCAATCTTTCCCAAGACTTTCTCCCCAACCTTGAAATCCACTTTCTTTTCTAACTCATGCACTACAATTGCATTCTGCTTGAACACTTCCACCACTTGGTGCTTGTTTAAAGTGCCTATATCATGCAATTGGCCCCCGCTCGTTGGGTAGAAAGCGGTTCGATCCAAGATGACATACTTGCCAATCACCTTCAATACACGCGCTTCGAAATCCACATAATCATAATGGTCAAAATATAGGCACTGAGTGGAGGGGAGGTCTTCTAGATGGGGGACTTCCTTCTTGTGCGTCTCGGTCTGCTGCTCGACCTTCTCATGTTTTTCTGCGACGAGAGCATAGAAGTTATCGGGAACGATGACTTTCTTTCCTGCTTTTTTTGCCTCCTCCTGAACGATCTCTGGGCTGATGCCCTGGGTGTCATACAAGGCCACTAAGGCGTCTGGAGTCAAGTCCATCTCAATCACTTGCTTCAAGATTTCTTTCGTTCTTTTTTGCGTATCCTGATACTTACGCTTCTCGATGTCCATGATGATATGGACGTCCTGTATGTTTTCCATAAATTCAGGGTACTGACTCTTTAGACCTCGAGCATGCAATTCAGTGATCTTGTTGAAATCCAGATTCCAATGGTATTTGTCATTGAAGCTCATGGCTCGACGATACAAAACTCGAAGGTTATGAGCTCCACCCACATTACTGGGGAGCCAACCATCGTTCAAGGCGGCGAGTAAAGTGCGAGTGTGTTCAGCAATGCTGTAAACTCCCTGCAAAGGAAGGACGGTGCTGCGTAGAGTATCTACATCCACCCCCACTTTATTTGCCACTTCACTCCAAGCTTCGCTCATGTTCTCGACTTCATCTGCATTCAGATAACCTGAATACGGGACGAACTTCTTTATGATATCCTGATCTTGCTTGACACCGGTCTGCGTGTATACATGCTTTAAGACTTCAGGAAATGTAGCGTCGTACTGCGTACTGACTCCTTGACTGAACCAGGCATTCCGCTCCTGGCCCATACCCATATCCAAGACTTTTAGTTTTAGATCTCGGTAACCTTTTGAGTCCAAGGTTGTTTGCTCGTACAACATGTACACTTGATTGCCCAATTCGACTCCTCGGCTGAAGAATTCCATGCAACAGCCAAAGTTTCCGCCGCCTGCCCAGGCATCCTCGTGAAAGGTAAGCTCGTCGTTGGGCAGGCCCAAACCCTTCTTCAACCAAGTGTGAATATCTCGAAAAACTTGGTTTTGATCCCATTTTTCTGGCGGGACGAACATGTGCTGACCAATCATAACAAAACCTGTGTTGTGGCTGCCAGTGATTCCCACATTATCAATGTCATTGAAGCGAAGACAGAACTGAGGAATGGTCAAGGGATTTGCTGGGGGTTGAATCTCACCGGAAATGACATACGGCTGGAAGGCGGCGATCGAGGCGTTTGTGAATTCCATAGTAGGATGCCACCTTGAAACGACTGGATAACGCCTTACTGGAGTATAGCCCAGCTTTTCGAACATCTTCGAGAACTCTTTCCAAACTTCAGTGTAGGACAAAGCCTTCTTACAAGGACTGTTGCCAATAAAACGGAAACCTCCACTGCAGGATGGGTCGCCGCACCTCTTTGCGTCTGGATTCGTATTCCAAAATGGCTTCGTACACTTTTCACAGGTGTTCCTTATGAAACCCTCCTCTTTGAGGACTTGAGTCGCGTAGTACTTCTCCGGATTCTTCCAGAAGATAGGTAGGAACTTCTTCTTAATCTCCTTATCTGAGAGCATATCGACGATACAACAAGTTTAGGTATATAAGGATTTTGCTCTATTTGCACCCTAAGATTCAGCTTTGTTCAGCTGAACACGAGTAGTTCAACGATAATATCTCTTAGCTCTCCTTCACAGTACTCGGTTCCGAACATCAATGAGGTGGCCCATCTCGAGTCGAATTTGCCTTTTTCATATTTACATGTCAAGCTCTTTCCTTCCAGAAGACTCTTCATCTCCTGCGTCTCGCTCACGCTCAATGTGACTAGAGTTTTCGTGAAAATGCAATCGGTTGAAGAGGCATACTTGAAAACCCCTGCGTTTTCTGTGAGAGTCATCTGGAGATCTTTGCAGTCATTTGCCGCGGAGATGAAGCACTCTTTTGTTGTACAAGCAACTATGGGAGGAGCAACTGGAGAGGTTGGGGTAGATTCTGAAGGAGGAGCTGGTGTGGGCACTGGAGGAGCTTGGGATGAGTCACACCCAGCAATCAGTAGCAAGAATAGCAATACAGAGCCGACTATAATCAAGCTTCCACCATTGTGGTTTTTGATTTCCTTTTGACTTTTGTGCGCTTTCATATTCAACCCTTATCCTTTTTTTATGCCGGCCGCCTCATTCGCTAAAGCTGGTAAAGTGGGTAAGGCCTTTTTCCATCGATCGAACGCGTCTTTGGCTCGGGTTGTCCAGTACTTTATGGTCCACCATTTTTTATCTGCTGCTGCTTCCTTGGGAACGTTTACATCATTGATGAAACCTCCGTTCCAGTCATTTAGCTCGTCCATCTCAACTCGAAGTAGGGGACTTGAAGTGGGTGTTGGGAACTCTGAAAGATGCAGTTTGTTAGCCGCATCCTTCTTCAATGTCTCACGCGTACCTTGAAAAATGTTTTCATTACTAGCCGCCTTGTCAAAATACTTGAAGAATTCATCGTAATTCTTCTGTTTTTTTTTCAACTCTGCCATGTCCCAGTTCGCCCAAAAATTTTTCGGATCCTTTGCAAGGATGTCCTTGTAGCGGCTCTCCTTGTCAGCGGATGCTGCGCGCGCGGCGAGGATTTCTGCACGTTGATCGTCTGGTTCAGGACATCCCTTGCCGTCTGTTCTTAGTCCCCTTAATGTAGTAGAACCTGCGCATTGCATTTGAGCATCCTTGTAATCCCAGCGGTATTGCCCCATGAACCGAAGGCAATCGGGAGTGAATTTTAGATCAAATGCGCTTAATTTTGAAGTTCCTGCCTCATCTGGAATGGTTCTGCCCGGTATGCTAAGCGTGTTGCCTGCAAATGACCCCCTCATCTTGCCGTGAGCAAAGTCGCCCACATCTGCTGTTTCTTGATTGTGCTGAATCGATACTGCACGAGTGCTCGCTGTAGATGACCCTTCACATGCCGTCTCATCTTCCGTAACCTCTACCGCCCAATGAGTGACTCCTTTATGATTTTCCCACGTCCATTTAGACTGGGCAGCAACGGTTTGTAACAGCAAAAGACCTAAAACCAAACTTAATGAAAGAATGAAAATGTTTTTCATCATTATTAGCATTAACAGCGGAGTTCTACTTTTTAAACATTCTCTTATTTTGGGCTTAGCAGAAGTCGTCTTTGAAATTGCTCTTAACTTGTAGGCAATGAATCTGGAATACATTTCGGTGTGCGGGTTGCGCGCCGTGCGCTATCTTCATGGATGTTGCACCGTCGCTTGAAGTGACTGTTCAATGTGGTGATTGTTCAAAATTATTCAATCTTTCTTGGGCCTCCTTAGAAGAGAGACGGTTCCTAGTGCTCTTCGGTAGCGTAAGGCTAATACCACGCTTACTAGCGATAGGATAGTCATGAAAACAAATAACACAGGGAACCCAAATGAGCCTACAATCCATGAACCCAACCAGGCTGCTAAACCCATAATGAATGCGTTGATGCTGGCACTTAAGCCCCACTCAGAAGCTGCTTTTCCCTTATCCAGGTTTAATGAGTATAGCGTATTGTATGCTGGAGTGCCCAGTGCCTCTCCTGCTGCTAGGAAAATCTGAATTAAGTATACTTGAGCAATGTTCGTCACAAAGATATACCCAATCCATCCAATGGTACGCCCCAGGAATCCTAAAATCAAAAAATAATCTGCATATTTTATATGGTTCTCAAATTTGCTGACCACATATACCATACATCCCATACAGATGATATAAAACGCCCAAACTCCCCCCACATGATGAATGGAAGGATCTATTCCCTGAATGTATAAGGCATATAAAGGAGCGAAAAGATTCAATCCAAAAATAAAGAAAGAATTAGTCACTAATAGATCTTTAATTTGCGGATGCATCGCTCTTATTTTATTATAAACGAATATAAAACTTTCGCAAGTTTGAATTTATTATTCGTCCTGCCTCTTGTGCTTTGTTGCTTCGATGAGCTTCTGGAAGGTGGCATAGGTTTCCACACCGATCACTTTAAAGCCGGTTACGCTGTACCCCATCCCAGGTTTGCCGATGATGAATGATGGAGTAGCAGTGATGCCTGCACTATGCGCTTGCTTGTACGCTTCCTGAATGATGAAATCGGTTTCGTTGTTTTTTAAACACTGGGAAAACAAAGGCATGTCCAGCGATAAGCCTCCTGCATAGTTTTCTAGATCTGAAACCGTCAAATTCTGCTGATGCTCGAACAAGATGTCGTGATACTCCCAGAATTTGTTCTGTAGCTTAGCACACTCTGAGGCTACGGCTGCTTTGTAACTATGCGGATGAATCTGCTTTAAAGGAAGGTTCATGAAAAACCACAACACCTCCCCTGTGTCGATGTAGTCTTTTTTTATTAAGGGAAAGACTTGATTCTCAAACAAGCCGCAATAGGGGCACTCGAAGTCGCTCAACTCCACGATGATGATCGGAGCCTTCTTGCTACCTATACTGGCCTCTGATCGGAGGATGATCTGAGATGGGGGGAATTGCTCCTCTAACGTCGTGTTTCCTTTTGAAAGCCCAAACCAATGTGTGGAAAGACCCACGATCACTAGGATAAACAAGGCTAGAAAACCCAAGGCGAGGGTGTTCTCCCACTTCTCATCCTTTGTATACTTGTTTGAAGACTGGAAATGCTTCTTGGATATAGGTTCTACAGGCACTTCTGATTTAGATTCGGAAGATTTTTTTGTCATTTTTACTAGAAGCTGAATAGGGTTTTAAAAAGTTATGCTCTTAAGTGAAGTGAGGTTTCAGGCCAGAACAAAACAGGATTAAATTCAACCCCTTTTACATAAAGAGGAGTAAAGTATACAGCTGTATCTGCCCTTACAGGGATGCCATTTCTTTCAAAATTTTCTGAATCAAGCGAATCTTCATTCGTTAAAATCTTATCTGCATCTCTATCAAGCAGATCAAGCTTTCTCTCTAGTTGAACTTTGACTTTTTTCCCATCTATTTCTTTAACTTTTCCAATAAAAATTTCTTCTGGATAGATGTACGGCTCGAAAAGCCCTATTTGCTGACGTACAATAGATAATTGGTCGTTCCCAGAAGCCAATGTAAAAAATCTAGCTAGAAGTCCATTATACCCTTTACTTAACAGTTCAATTACATAGCCAGGAACTCTCTCCCGATCTCTTAATAATCTAGTTACCTCTTCTTCAGGAAGAGTGGTTAATCGTTTATTCCCACTCTTAATTTCTAACCCTCTCGTTCCAGGAGTTAACACACAATCCATCTCTTTCGAGTGGAAGCCAATTAAACCTTCTGTCATAAGATCTCTGCTGGGTATATGATACGTTCCTGTCAGGCTTTCTAAAACGCCGGCTGCCATTTAAAAAGTGAATGATACTCTTCTTTTAAAGGTTGACCTTAAATTGCTTAGAATCCTTTGCGGCTATCCAAGCCACCCCATCCTGAGCCTGAGCAGAGGAGGGAGATTGCTCCGAGAAACAAACCAAAATCTCTCACGGCGAGATCGCCATAACCTAAGCTCAATAGGATGCCCAAGAGCAGGCAAGCGGTGAGCATGGCTGCTAGACGCGTCCAGAGACCTATTAATAGTAGAAGACCCAAGATGATTTCAATCACGCCATTGAGGTACATGAAGGTATCTGCGGAGAGATGCGACCAACCTAAAATCCACTTGGGCACTAAGGTAGACCACACCCCTGGATTGAGTAGGGCATCGATGCCGAACCAGAGCAAAACCAATCCTAAGCCTAGACGAACAACAAAAGGAGCGTATTTAGTGTAGTGATCCCAATTCATTTTTTTATCTACCCATTCTGTCTATAAAAAGATTCCCATCAAAGGGTGTTGGTTAATCTTTGGCTGGTAATGGTGGGCTGGTAAGTATCGGCTGTTTTACCGCTTTTTCGAGTAAATCCTTCCAGAGGTCGCTTTCGGCTATTTTTGCTCTTTGTGCAGGGGTCATTTTTAGCTCTTGGTGTTTTCGGACGAAATTATAGTAAGTCCTAAATTTGTTGGTGTATTGTTTTTGGTTTCCTTTAAAGCCTCGTATGGTTTTGTCTCGTTGTCGGAAGCTTTCGTGATATCGTTCGATTACGTTGTTGTTGCTGTCGTGCTGTCTTAATGAAACGTAGCGGTAGTGGGGTTTAGGGTTTTTGTAGGTGGCGAATTCTTTGCGAACAGCCTTCTCATACGAAAATGCGCCATCAGTTACGACGGTTCCTGCTTTCTTGCCTGCCATAGCTTTGGCGATTTGGAAGGTCTTTCGAGCGTCCTCGTAGGTTCGGGTGGGGCTTTGGTTGCTGGCAAGTAAAAACCTTGTTTCGTTATCGAGCACATTCTAAATATACTCTTCTTGTCCTTTGACTTTGATGAATTGCTCGTCAGCGTTCCATAAGTCGCTGACTTCTGGTTTGTGTTGCTCGACGTATTGGTTGATTTTAGCCATGTAGTTGTTCACCCAGTTGATAATCGTAACGTGGGTTACTTTGAGGCCGAAGAGTTGTTTCATGCTGTCCGCTATTCCTCGGTAGCTTACACCTTTCATATAAAGGTCAATAGAGGTTATTACAGCTTCCGTGTTGCCTTTGATCTTATGGACAGGACTTAATACAAAACGTTTATTGCAGTCTTGACAGAGCCAGCGTTGCTTCTTTCCTAAGATGGTCTTGCGTGTGCCATCTTTCTTTAATTTGGTGCTTTCGCAGTAAGGGCATGGCTTAGTCACGTTGATGGTATGCTTGATTTCTTGAGCCTTGAACTTTAAGGCAAGATAGGTTTTTAGGAGAAGGATATGTTTGCATAGGTGCTTGTATTGGGTGTTGTCGGGACACTCGCAAGTGTACCATCCGTTCTTTATGCTGACTTTGTACTTCTTAGCCTTGTCACTTTGAGAAGGAATGAGATACTCGTTGAAACCGTTTTTAACGGGTTCTAAGCCTTGTTTTAGCATCTCTAGGCTCTTGGCTTTGCGGGGTTGATATTCTTGGGGTTGCATTTGAGATCACCTTTTTAGGTATTATATTTAAGTATATACTATTTACTATATAAATATTGTTGTTCTACAGCATACAATTAAGATATTTTTAATAATATATAAAAATTAACATATTGTTTATTATATTATATATTTTACATCATAATAGTTTTTATATATAAGCGATACTTATTTATACGAGATGGCGCAGAACAATGATATGCTGAAGGAAGGGATCGGCAAATCAGTTCTCATCATAGGTCACAAGTGCTACAGATGTGGCTACGCATGGCGACCGCACGACTTAGACAATCCGCCTCGAGTATGCCCTAAATGCAAGTCGCCCTACTGGGACAGGCCATTAAGCCGGAAATCCTCCGGAAAAACCAAGCAAAGAAATAAAAATACTTTATTAAAAACAGGTCGAAATTAAGGAATAATCCCATGCAACTAATTCAAAAAGCGTCGGAACAAAAACTTAGAGGAGGCTTCTACACGCCAGAACCAATAGTAGATTTCATACTAAAATGGGCATTCAACGGAAGCACCCAATACGACATCTTAGAACCAAGCTGTGGAGATGGCGTATTTTTAGAACAGATCAAAAACGGTCATTTCAAATATAACTCTCTAATTGCAGTCGAATACGATGAAATAGAAGCTGACAAAGCAGACAAAATAGGCTTATCAAATAAATCAATTCTCAACGAAGACTTCTACACTTACTGCAATACTACAAAAGACAAGTTCGATCTAGTTATTGGCAACCCGCCCTACATCCGCTACCAATACTTCGATAAACAACAAAGAGCAGAAGCTGAAAAAATATTCGCAAAAGCAAGCCTAAAATACTCAAAATTAACAAACGCATGGGTTCCCTTCGTCGTCGGATCAAGCTTATTATTAAAAGAAACTGGAAAAATAGGATTTGTCCTCCCAGCAGAAATACTCCAAGTATCATACGCCAAACAACTACGCAACTTCTTAGCACACTTCTACAACAAAATAAGCATAGTCTCATTCAAAAAACTCGTCTTCCTACACATACAGCAAGAAGTTATCTTACTATTATGCGAAAAAAATAATACAGACTCACATTTAATAGAACACCTAGAGTTAGAAGATGCTCAACAACTCGAAAGCTTAGACGTTACAAGGCTTAAAAGCCCAAAGAAAAAAATAGACTTCAAATCAAACAAATGGACATTCTACTTTCTAGAACAAGAAGAAATAAACTTTATCGAAAAACTACTAAACGAACAAACCGTACAACCGCTCAGGCATTATGCGAGAGTAGAAGTAGGCATGACTACAGGCTCTAACCGCTTCTTTACAGTACCAGTATCGAGCGTCAAAGAATACCAGTTACAAAAATATGCAAAACCAATGGTAGGCAGAAGCGTACAAGTACCAAGCATAATATTCACAAATGAAGACTGGAAGAAGAACAGTGAAAAAGGAGTAAGAGCACACTTCCTAAAATTCTCGTCTAAGAAAGAACTCCAAAACAACAAGAAAGCCTTAGAATACATAAAACAAGGAGAAAAAGAAGGAATACATGAATGGTATAAATGCAGTATTCGAGATGAATGGCAAATAATGCCCTCAGCATGGATATCAGACGCTCTTTTCATAAGGAGGAACAACCTATATCCCAAACTCGTAATTAACCAAGCCAGAGCTTATACTACAGACACAATGCACAGAGTAACACTTAACAAAAACATTAATCTCTTAACAAATAAAAAAATCGATCTCAAAGCGTTTACAGCCAGCTACTACAATTCCCTATCTTTAGCCTTCTCAGAAATATGCGGAAGAAGTCATGGCGGTGGGGCACTTGAATTAATGCCTAATGAAGTTGAAAGCATCCTCTTGCCATACAGAGAAGAAAACGCAAAGATTCTAGACAAAATAGACGAAATGATAAGACAAAACAAAAATATAGACGACATACTAAAATTCACAGATGAAATAATACTAAAAAAAGGCTATGGATTCTCAGAAGCGCAGATTAAGCTTGCGAACGGAATATGGAAAAAGCTTCTCAGACGAAGACTTAATAGAAACTAAAGTTAAACAATCTCAATAAAGAAAGGCTCATCATCTCCTTGTTGAGGAGCATAAAGATAGAAGTCTTTTCCGACGAGATTCTTTTTTTTAATTATCGCAGCGAGATCGCCCCATCGAAGAGAAGTGGTAAAATTTCCCTGACCAGCTTCTCCGCTTGGTTTATTCTGAACTTCAAGATCATGCTCCCCCAAATCTTCTCTGATAAGCCGTATTCTGAAAGAGACTGTGGTTGCATCCACAATCGGTTTTTTCTTTACAACCGTCCACAATTTATCACCAAAAACATCATATCTGAAATAAGTGGTTTGGTTTATGACTTTATTATTGACCTTGAAACCTGCTTGCGTAAATCTAAGTTCTCCTGTAACATGAGTCTTCTTAGAGCCTTCTCGCATAACATCTGATTTCTTCAATTTAGGTTTCTTCCAGAGAAGCTGTCCCTTTCTCCTCCACAAATCGCCTCTCTCAGGAGATAAGGTTATGGCTTTCTCTTCTTCTCTTGTTACTGGCGGTCGAGGAGGACTTTTCTGTATCTTTATTGACGGGAAAAGTTGTTTAATCTCACTCAATGAGCCGTGCTGTGCGACTCTTTGTTCCTCTTGCTCTTTTTCGTAGATTTTTCGACGTTCTTTCTCGTTGGGAATAATTTTGGTTGCTGATAATTTGTTGATAATGTTTTGTGTTAGCAGTTGCACATTTGTATCTGTCCCATTAAGCAAGTCTGAAAAATACTCTTTTATCTGCTTAATAAGAAGACTGCCTTCTTCGTCAGGTTGTTTAATATCTACAACGATGCTTGCTTCGACATTATTGAACAGTCCTCTCTCAGTTAGATTAGAAGAGCCAATAATGACTTTACTTTCTTTTTCACCCTCAAAAAGGTATATTTTTGGATGAAAAATTATCTTTGTAACGGTAAAATAGATGTAAGTGTTGATGTCGAGTGTAAGAAGCTCCTCTAGTGATTCTTTTGAAGTTCCTTTCTGGTCTATCCCCACAAAGACCTTCCAGCCCGTTATATGTGCTTTCGATTCTTCTATGCGTTCACGCAATAAACGAACCCCAGAAACACTAGCAAAGGCAGCTAAAGCCGTAAAACTATGAAACGCTGGATTCTGAAAGCTCTCTTTAAGCATACTGCCTACAGAAATACCCTCCTCCTGAAGCCCTTGCCCTAAAAAACTAACCTGCATTCCCTAAAAGAATCACTATTTCCTTATAAAACCAGCCGTTGTTTTACCAGCCGACACTTACCACCCTAAGACTTACCAACACCCCATCAAAGCAAATTATATAAAGCCAGGTTCTAAAGAGAAACCATGGGCATTTTCCACGCGTACGACATTCGAGGCGTTTACCCCAAGGAATTGAATGAGAAAGTAGCTTATTTGATCGGACGAGCGCTAGTCGTTTACCTTAAACAACATGAATACGTTGTGGGCATGGATGCTCGAATGAGCTCTCCCGCTCTGACTCGGGCCCTTGTTAAAGGCATTATTGAGCAAGGCGGTGATGTGGTGTTGATTGGACGTTGTACCACCCCCGAGTATAATTGGGTCTGCGCGCATTACCTTTACAAGGCCGGCGTTATGGTGACTGCCAGTCACAACCCTAAAGAGTACAATGGCTTTAAAGTGAATGCAGCCCACGCCACTCCGATTGGGTATGACAATGGCCTGAACAAGGTCGAGAAACTCGTTGCAAAAGGCAAGTTTCCTAAATCTCCTCGCTTTGGCAAGACCCGCATCCATGACCATACGACGGATTACGTTCACTACTTGAAAAAACTCATTCCCCACCCTATTCATCATCTAAGCGTTGTCGTGGATGAAAGCAATGGAACTGAAGGAAGGGTTGCAAGGCACCTCTTTCACGAATTGGGAATTACGCTTCACTCCCTGAATTACACCCCTCTTGGCACTTTTCCTCACCACAGCCCCAATCCCCTGGATCCAAAAAGTCAACGACAGATTGAACATGAAGTCATGCGAAGAAAGGCTGATTTAGGCATTCTTTTTGACGCGGATGCTGACCGCGTACTATTCATTGATGAAAACGGTCATCCGGTATCACCTAATCACATCATGGCCTTTCTGGCTTATCATTATGCCCATCCAGGAGAAGTCGTTGTTTACGACACCACCACCAGCCAAGTTGTGCCTGACCAAATCAAGATCAAAGAAGCCAAAGGCATCCAAAGCCCGGTCGGAAGAAGCCATGTCTTGCACCACATGAAAAAATACAAAGCGCTTCTAGGCGGTGAGAGTTCAGGACACTACTTTTTCAGAGAAGTGTACGGTACTGACAGTGGCATCCTTGCAGCGCTCAAAGTCATGGAAATCCTTTCTAGAACCAACAAACCCCTTTCTTATTTACTTGAGCGATTCAAAAAATACGCGAAGAGCGGCGACATTAACATCCCCTTGCACACTGAATCGGAAAAACAACGGGTGATGAAGAAAATCGAACGCACCTACAAGAAAGGTGCGAAGCTGAACAAGAAAGACGGCCTTACATTCCAATATAAAGATTGGTGGTTTAATATCCGCGCGAGCAATACCGAGCCTTTATTACGGTTGAACATTGAAGCCAACCACTGGGCAGAAATGGAACATAAAAAAGAAGAGATACTGAGGGTTATTCATTCCTGAGAGTGATTTTGAACAACAACTTTCTGCATGTACAACCTTCTCCCATTTGAAAGACGGCTAAGGTGTTTATGGTGAATTGCAGATGGAGCTTTTTATTAGGGAAACCCCAACCTTTCAAACTGATGTGGGGGTTATAGTTTTTGCCACAACGCATTTTCATGTACTGATTTACATTTTGGATTGTTTTTTGACTTACCTTCTTCCCTTTCTCTTTGAAGAACATTTCAGAAGTTGCGTTGTAAAAAAATAAAGAAGCTACCGCTTTACTCACTCTCTTTTGCAGCACCCCAAATTCTTGCGTTTTTTTAACCTTTAAACAACCCTTGTTATCTGGACTTCCTTGCTCTTGACTGTTAAAATGCGTCTTCTCGACAATCACGGTTTTTATCGGCTTGA
>Ga0209542_10012355_pt1 | contig 14954 bp, 12 predicted proteins | sample RifCSPhighO2_01_FD_184028 | JGI IMG/M metagenome (GOLD analysis project Ga0209542, IMG submission 184028) | Soil microbial communities from Rifle, Colorado - Rifle CSP2_plank highO2_0.1 (SPAdes) (version 2) | ecosystem: Environmental > Terrestrial > Deep subsurface > Rock core/Sediment ...
AGCACTTTTTCTTTTAGTCCAACATTTTGTCCAGTAGGATGGACATGCACAACTCCTGCCTCATTATCAATTGCAGCAGGGTCATCTGGTTCAAGAACAGCTACTGTAACGTCTCCAGTAGGAGCATCTCCTTCTACCTACAGTTTTACATATTCATCAACAAACACAGCTTCTGGTTTTTCTAACAGTGATTCAGCAGATTATGTAATACCAGCATCATGCACACGTGCAAATCCTACAGTATCAGTAACACCTGCATCACAAAGTGCTGCGGCAGGAACAGGTTTGTCATATACTGTTACTGTAACCAATAACGACAATGCTGCTTGTACTTCAAGTTCATTTTCAATAAGCCCAACATTTTGTCCAGTAGGATGGACATGCACAACTCCTGCCAATTTAAATATTGCACCCGGATCTTTCGGGTCAACTTCAGTAACTGTTACTTCACCTGCTGGCGCATCCCCAGCAACATATTCATTCACTTACACTTCTACAAATACAGGAGCGCCAGCATTTTTCGGGAGTGGTTCAGCTAATTATGTTGTTGCAACAAATTGTGGCAACGGTGTTGTTGACATTGGTGAAACATGCGACATAGCAATACCTTCAGGCCCAGGATCGTGCCCAAGCAGTTGCAGTGATGGTAATCAATGCACTTCTGATTCTTTAATTAATCCGGGAACGTGCAGTGCAGCATGCCAGTTTCCAGATTCCCCTGATGGAACGCCATGCATCGGAGGAATATGTCAAGTAGGAGTCTGCGTTCCTAATACCAAGTATGTAATAATAAATGTCGACTACCCTTTTGTGAGAAACAGGGTTGTCAGTGTAATTCCTTTTGGCGGGGAATGCACTAATCTTAAAGGATGCCCTAATTTTGTCAGAACAATGCCTGTCGAATTTCTTGTCAGGGCAGAAATCAGGGATACTGAAGGCAGACCAATAAGAAACCCTGCTATAGATCCTTTGGTAACGACATGCAATGGCGCAACTTGCGCTTTATCGAGCAGGATTAATTCTATGTCATGGAACCCTCTAGTATTTTCTAATCAGGCATTCATAGGAACCGAGCAAACAGGCAGTCTTGCGTGTGATAGATTCTTGGATTTAGAAATCCTTGCAACTTCGGCCCTGACTTCAGGAATAGAAACAAGCAGAATATACTTGAATTGTATCCAGCAGTTGACAGTCGAACCAAATACAATAAGGGTAGCATTAGGAGAAAGAAATATACCTTCTTTCAGGGTTTCTTTCTGGAATCCGGAAGATACACAAAAAATCATTGCACTAAGGATGGAATCTTCGCATCCCCTCGTAATTAAAGGAGGGAATCTGAGATGCGTTGCTGCAGGGCCAAATTGCTTTTATCAAGACATAACGAATGATGACAGTGTTCAGATGTCTATCTCACCTTTGAATTCGAATAACGTAATAGTAGATTTTTCTGATGTCGTAACGTCAAGGGCAGGCACATACGAAATAACATTTATCGGCACGGGCAGTGAGTACACAGCTACGGCAAATCTAATAGTATTTGCAGAAGCTTTGGATGATTTCCAGCTATGGCAATTGATTTTCCTAACGATCTTCGCTATTGTGATTTTAGTCTACATTCACAGAAAAGATCAATCTTATTAATCTTACACTGAAGTTTAATCTATGTTTTCAATTGTGATTCCTACATACAACGAAAGAAAAAACATAGTTCAATTAATCAATAAAATAAACGAAGTATGCGGAAAATACAGGTACGAGGTTATAGTTGTTGACGATAACTCCCCTGATGGCACATCAGAAGTTGTAAAAAAACTGAATCGTAGAAATATAAAAGTGATAACGAGGAAAAAGCGAGGGCTTACGTCAGCTACTTTGGACGGCATAAAGAAATCCAGATATAATATGATATGCGTCATGGATGCGGATTTCAGCCATGATCCAAAATACGTGCCACAGATAATTGATTCGTTGAAAGATAACGATATTGTAATAGCAAGCAGATACGTCAAAGGGGGTAGAACTGTAAGATGGCCCCTGACCAGAAAAATCATTTCTTATACAGCTACTATTGTTGTAAGGCCTTTTGTAAGAGTAAGCGACCCTTTGTCTGGTTACATAGCCTTCAGGAAAAAAATACTAAAAAATGCTTGCATAAACGAAAACGCAGCTAAGATTTCTCTTGAAATTCTCCTGAAATGCAAGTATAAGAACATTAAGGAAATACCTATAGTGTTTTCAAACAGGAAGAGAGGGAAGAGTGCTTTTATGAATATGGACACGGTCATAAGCTACATAAAACAAATGAGCCGAATCTACATAGGCAAAAGGTTATAGTTATGATGATTTCTGTAATAATTCCTACACTGAATGAAGAAAAGAATCTTCCTATTGTATTGCAGGATGTGAAAGGATTTTTCAAAAAGAATAGGTATAAACATGAAATATTGGTTGTTGACGGCTACAGCAAGGACAAGACAGTAGAAATAGCAAAGAAATTCGGGACAAGAATATTATATGACAAAAAATCCAAAGGATCCGCATTAATAACAGGGTTCAATCATGCCAGAGGCGATATTATCATCACAATGGATGCTGATTGTTCTCATATTGCGATGGAATTCGGATTGCTGATAGAGGGGATAAAAGCAGGATTTGACGTGTGTATGGGATCAAGGTTTATACAAGGTGGCGGCACAGAGGATATGCCATGGTACAGAAAACTGGGCAATAAGTTCTTCGCATGGTTGGTTAATTTATTTTGGGGTACGAATTATTCAGATCTTTGTTATGGGTACAAGTCATTCAGGAAAAATTCAGTAAAAAAACTAAATCTCACTTCTGTAGGATTTGCAATAGAGACGGAAATGGCAATAAAGGCGGCCAAAAAGAAGATGAAAATATTAGAAGTGCCTAGTTTTGAAAAAAGAAGAAGGCATGGTCATGGAAAATTGAAGACGTTTCGCGATGGCTTTATAATTCTAAGGACAATCTTAAGGGAAGCGATGCATACCTATTAATATATTTAATATAAGGCGAAGATATGTTTGCAAAGACAAAACTTGGTCTAAAAGTGCTTAAAAACAATATGGGTTTTTCAACGCCACCGTATCAGTTAAACTTTGCAATAACCTTCTGGTGCAATTCCAGATGCACTTTCTGTAAAATCTGGGAAATGAAACCCAAAAACGAATTGACACTGGAAGAGATAGATAAGTTCACAAAAAATGCTTCTTACATTCAATGGGTACGCCTTACTGGAGGCGAACCTTTTGTAAGACCAGATTACGTTGACATAGTAAAGGCTTTCTATAAGAATTGTCCTGACATATATCTTATTTCTTCTCCGACAAACGCTATACTGCCTGATCAAATCTATGATAAAATAGTAAAAGTGCTTGAATTTTTTGACAGGAAATATATAATTACAGTAAGTTTAGATGGCGATAAAGAAATGCATGATAGGGTAAGGGGTATAGAAGGCAATTTTGACAGTGCAATGAAACTTTATCTTAAATTAAAGGAACTTAAAAAGAAGCACAAGAATTTCGATGTATTTTTTGGTCATACCATATATCCTGAAAATGTTGGGATATTTGAAAAGATGGTTGCAAATGTAAAGGAATTTGTTCCTGACATAAAGGTCAATGATTTTCATGTAAATATATTCCAGGTTTCAGAGACATATTTCCACAATGAGATGATCAAGACGGAGGATGGCTATCCAGCAAAAGCGAGAGAAGAAATAGAAAAAGTACTGCAAGCAAGACAAAAACACAGGTTCAATCCAATAAACAGGATAGAAACAAAATATTTAGAATTAGCAAAAAAATATCTGCAGACAGGCAAAACACCTATCCCTTGCAATATTCTTGATACGTCATGCTTCATGGATTCGTGGGGCAATATATTCCCGTGCATCATTTACAACAAAAAGTTGGGCAACATAAGGGAACATGACTATAATCTGAAGAAAATATTTGATCTGGAGATAACAAAACAAACAAAGATAGAGACAATGAATCTCCAGTGCCCCAACTGCTGGACTCCTTGTGAAGCGCACGATCTTATTCTGAGCAACTGGCTGAAGGTATGATTGTTACGTATAACATAAATTAAGTTATTCGTAACGATTTTTCAAATAAGTTGTTACATATAACATGAAAATCGTTACATGTAACAGAAAACTATTTAAAGTATTAAAAAGATTATAACTATGGTTTCTACAGAAGCCCACAAAGAAAGTGTTAGAGTTTTAATACAAGATATAGAAGAAAAACTACGAGCAGAAATAGCCGTTGAAAGACAAAAATTGATAGGGTTTTCATGCTCAGAAGCATCTTGTGATTTGTTAGTAGTCTTGCTTCATAAAAAGAATCTTATTAATCCTGGATTTAACATAAACCACAGATTTTTTTCTTCTATAAAAACAGCTGAAGTCAGATTCAATTTTGAATTCCCATCTAAGAATAAGTTGATCTCCCTTCTAGTGAAGCAGGAAGAATATAGAGATATTCTCTGTTATGGCAAGCCAAAAAGAAAAGAACCCGTTATTAAATGTATAGAAAATCTTTTCGAGATAAAGAGAATAATTGAAAAAGAAACGGGTGAGAATTTATGATAGTAGCATATATATACGATTTTATTTCATTCTTATTTGAAAAAAACATTAAAGAAGAAATAAAAAATATTATTCTCTTCGGTTCTGTAGCGTCAGGGGAGTTTGACGAGCAAAGTGATATAGACATTTTCATAGAAATCTGGGATATAAGAAAAAAATCAACAATCGAAAAGAAGGTAAAGGAACAATTAAGCAAATTTGAGGATAAAGCAGCAAGAATTTGGTATCCGAGAGGTCTAAAGAATAGATTTTCTATAATCATAGGCGATTTGAATTTTCCTGAATGGAATAATCTTAAATACGATATAATTTCTAATGGCATTGTTCTTTACGGAAAATTCCAGGAAATGCCAGAAAATATGGAGCATAAAGTTTTGATAACATTTTCGTTGAATAAACTCAAACAGCAAAAGAAAATGAAATTCATGAGAATCTTATATGGCTATAAATCAAAGAAAAACAGGAAACAGTATAAAAAAGAAGGGCTTCTTGATACATGCAGCGGGATAAAATTTTCTTCTAATTCTATCATCATCCCAATAGAAAAAACAAAAGAATTTAGAAAACTATTTTCAAAGTTCAAAATAACGCCTCAAATAAGAGAAATCTGGACAGAATGATTGATTTTAGGCAACTGGATGAAGGTTTGAGAAAGTTTAGTACTAATTAGATGATCCAACTTCTCTTGCTTTTTAGTATTCTGACTAATGTTACTAAGCAGAAACAGAAATTGTCTTTAGGCTTACTATTTTTTCCCAAGAAAAAATCTTTTAATATCAAGAATAAGCATAATTGGATATGAAAAAGAAGAAAGATATCAAGCACTCTTATTTCAAGATTTTTTATAATAAGAAGGCCCCCCCCACATAAGATCTGAATTCTGGCTTCTGTTAATAGTAATATTTGCTCTGGCTCTTAGATTGTATTTTTTTGTTGGGCCCAACATGAACGATGACATGGAATATGTATTTAGCTCAGTCCAGGTATCTAAAGGTGATTTTTTCCCTATATGGAGCCCCTCTATAGACTCATTGAGATCGATGATGATATTGCCCATAAGCTTCTTTTTCTTCCTGCTTGGTCCGAGTGAGTTGTCAGCATCTTTATGGCCATTATTAGCATCACTTTTGACAATAATTCTAACTTTCTATATAGGACGAGTGCTTTTTGATTCTAAAGCAGGATTAGTCGCAGCCTTTCTTATGGCAATATTCACACTTGATATAGTTTTTGCAACACAACTTGTTCCTTCTGTACCTGGAATGCTTTTTATGACAGCATCCATGCTTCTATTCCTGATTGCCGAGAAGGAAAAGAAGAAAAACAAATCAAAGATATACTTCGTTCTTTCTGGGGTTTTTATAGGCCTTGCATATTTGGCAGCCGAACTGTTCTTTATCATGGGATTTTTCTTTTTGTCATATTTTTTATGGAAAAGAAAGTTCAGGAAGGAATATTTCCTTATACTAGCGGGTTTTCTGATTATTTTTTCAATTGAAGCAGGTTTTATGTACGAGAAAACAGGAAACCCATTGCACAGACTGAATGTAATTCATGAAGCTGAATTGACGGTTGAAACAAATACGGATCCTAATTATTATCCAAGAGTAATATTTGATTTCATTGACCCCAGCTACAGTGCACATGAAGGCAATTTGGGGATTTTTGTATATCTATTTATTATAGCATCATTATTCGCTGCTTACAAAAGAGAATGGCGAATAGTATTTCTGAGTATATTCATTTTAATTGCTATGACTTATTTGCAGTTCGGGGTGATGACATCAACATTCAAACCGATAGCAAAATGGGTAAGATATTTGGTTATCTTCAGTCCTGCAATATGTCTTTCGATTGCATATTTATTTGTAAAAACTACGAAAACGCGTTCTCTATTAATCTCGATTCTCATAATCTCCTTTATTGCTACACTGCCATATACTGTAGGAGCAGCAGGAATATACAACAGCTGGGTCTCTGATTTTAGAGAAGCATATAATTATCTAAAAACACTCCCCGAAAGACCTATCTTCACTGATTCCGGAAGTCATGGCTACATAACGCTTTACTTTGAATTCAAAAGGCCTATAGATATTCTTGAATATTCTACTCTAGATCAGCTGAAAGATTCTTACGTTATTATCGATGGTTCTTCTGGTGTTGTTTCTTATCCACCGATGAGAAATCTCCTGCCAGAATACGCTAGAAATCCTCCTTCAGATTGGATATTATTAAGAGTTATTACAGGTGGTCAAGACTTCTACGACCCGAAAATTTACTACGTTCCATAGTGTATAAAAACCTATCTATTAAACAGAGAATATGCATATTCTCGGCATTTGGGACGGGCACGATTCAGGAGCATGTATAATAGAAGACGGAGTAGTAAAGGTGGCTATAAATGAGGAAAGGCTAACCAGAAAGAAGCTGGACATAGGATTTCCTTACAATTCAATAAATGCATGCCTGAATTATTTTAATCTAAAAGTAACAGATATAGAAGTTATTGCTTGCTGTGGCACTCAATTGACAAGAATGATTGGCAGGGCAATGCCTTCCACTGACAAGGAATTCTACAATTTCAGGAGAAGACTGATAAAAAAACCCAGATTCGAAAAACGAAGGAGATTGTTGAAATATAAACTCGCTGACGCTAATCCAGGATTTGGAAAGAAAGTAGCTGAATACCAGCTGAACAAAAGACTCAAGAAAATGGGCTTCAAAAATTATAAGTTGTTTGTTGTTGACCATCATCTTGCTCATGCATCATCCGCAGCATTTTGTTCAGGGTTCAAAAAATCACTGTGCATAACTCTTGACGGCGTAGGAGATGGACTTTCCGGAAGTGTAAGCATATTCAAAAACGGTGAATTTGAGATATTGTCAAAAATACCAGCGCGCGATTCTTTAGGAATTTTATATGAGCAAGTCACCACTCTATCCGGTTTTAGGGAATTGGAGGATGAAGGAAAGATAATGTGTTTGGCCGATTATTCGTATCCTATAGAAGACAGCAAAAATCCTATGCTCGATTTCTATGAAGTTGAAGGCATGACAATAAAATCCAAATATTCTAATTCAAGAAAATTTGTCGAGCTGGAAAAAATACTATGGAATACTCCAAGAGAAAAATTTACGTACATGGCACAAAGAACGTTAGAAAAAAAGATGCTGGAATTATTCAGGAATTCAATAAAAGAGACTGGAATGAAAAATGTATGCTGGGCAGGCGGCGTTGCTTCTAACATCAAGGCAAACAGGATCGTAAGATTGCATTCAGGACTGAAAGACTGGTTTGTTTTTCCACATATGGGTGATGGCGGTTTGGCCATAGGCGCAGCATTGTATGTAAGCAGTATCGTTTCTAAATCGAGCACAAAAAAAATAAACAATGTTTATTTTGGCCCTGAATTTTTGGACGAAGAAATTGAAAATGAGCTGAAAAGCCAGCGATTAAAATATGAGTACAGAAAAGATGCGGATAAATTAGCAGCAGAGCTCATATGCAAAGGAAATTATTTGTTCTGGTTTCAGGGAAGGATGGAATTAGGGCCACGAGCCCTTGGCAATCGCAGTATTATTGCAGCCGCTAATTCAGAAGAAATAAAGACAAGGCTTAATTTAGAAGTCAAGAAACGTGAATGGTTCCAGCCTTTCTGTCCTTCGTTGCTGGAAAAGGATGCGAAACTAATTTTTGAGGATTATGATGATAAACCAGATAAATTCATGACAATGGGTTTTGTAGTTAGAAAAAAATTCTATAAGGATGCGCAGTCTGCTGTGCATATAGACAGATCTGCAAGGCCTCAAATGGTAGGGGAAGAGAATAAAAGATATGCAAACCTGATCAGTCATGCAAGAAAGAATGGCGTGAAAGTACTATTGAATACAAGTTTTAACATTCACGGCCAGCCTATAGTTTTTTCCCCCAAAGATGCCATAGACACAATGTTAAAAACCAAAACAAAGCATATGATATTAGGAAACTATTACGTAGGATTGAAGTGAAATGCCCATGAAAATAAGGAGAATTTCTTTTCAGCTCGAGGTTGAAAATAAATGAGAAGAGTAATAAAATTTCTGCCATTGACAATAATTGTTGCAGCAGTTATAGCTTTTGTATACTATTCTGTAAGGAATTTTGAAAAATCATTTATAGAGAATTCCCTGATGAAGATTGAGCCAGTATTTCTTGCAGTTACTTTCATAGGTATACTTTCTTTTATTTTTTTGAACAGGAAAGAACTAATAAACTTCTTCAGGAAGGTGCCTAAAACGACTTGGTTATTGCTTTTAGGAATATTCGTTCTTGCCTTAATATTAAGGACAGCAGTTGCTCCGGCAACACACAGGGTTTATTTTGACGAAGACATATATCTGGACATAGGAAAAGAAATCCTTCTCAGAGGCAATGGTTCATTATGTAATTATGGCGATTCACAATGTCATGAATATGCATTTATGAAATGGCCGAATGCGTATCCAACTATTCTAGCAGGAAGTTATGCAATTTTTGGAATAAGCGAAACTGTTGCATTTAATCTTGTAATACTTCTTGGAAGCCTTTCTGTTATTTTGATTTTCCTGCTCGCCTACGTTTTGACAGAAAACCATAAAATTTCATTGTACGCTTCATTGATTTTTGCGTTGATACCAATTCATATAATGTGGTCTGCAACGACAGCTTCTGAACCAGTCTTGGTTTTCTTCACGCTGTTTGCGGCTATATTTTTAGGATTATCAATAAAAACAAATGCATGGAAGATGCATTTACTTGGAGTGTTGTCATTAGCTTTTGCAATACAGGTAAGGACAGAAGGCATAATACTTCTGTCTATATTCGGGTTTATGATATTGATTTTGGATAAACACAGGTGGAAAAAATTCACAGAAAAGAAATTCATTATATCATGGATAATATTCTTTATTCTTATAACACCTTACCTGATGCATGTATATCATTCTTCAAGAACAGAGAATTGGGGTGCGTCTGGCCCTGCATTTGCATTTTCTTATCTTGATAAAAATATACCTGAGAATTCACAGTTCTGGTTTGGCGGCGGTTATCCAAACATAGAACATCCATTGCTTTATACAATTCTTGGGGCAACGGGGATACTACTCGCTTTTGTTCTAAAAGACAATAAGAAAAAATTTGCATATTTTCTTGTGCTATGGTTTTTCATACTATTCATGTTATATGCGTTTTTCTACGCAGGCAGCGTTAAATTCGGAACTGATGTTCGTTATACATTGAGCGGTTATGTTCCTTTAGCAGTGCTCGCAGCCATCGGAATCTATGAATTATCGATGATAAGGAAGAAGTATGAAAAATATATCTCATTGCTCATCGTTGCAATCATATTAATTTCATTCTATATCTTGTATCTTCCCACTGTAGCCACCCCGGCTGATAAGATAGAAGAGGCAAAACAAGCAAGACTCTATCACAAATTTGTTGTCGAAGAAGTTAGAAAACTCCCGCAAAATTGCTACATTCTCGCCCACACACCAAGCATATACTTAACAGAAGGAAGAAATTCTTTGCAAACGTGGTATGGCCAAAATTCTGCAGTGATGGATGAATTATTCAAAAAGACGGATTGCATAATATTTGATCAGAATGTATGGTGCAATTATGTGCCTGAAGATGCATTATGCCACTATGTTCTTAACAACTACAACCTGCGGGAAATAAATTCAATAAGCATGCATGGACACACTTATACGATGCATTATGTTCTTGGAAGGAAATAAATTGAATTAATTATGGGGTTACTAACACTGAAAGGCAACCTCTGTTTCTTGGCTTACTTCTCCTAGAACCTGGATAACTAAAAAAGCAGAGGGGTTGAATCATTTTAGGACTTATCACAGATTAACCAGATAAGGCCCGATGATGTTTATGATTATTAGCAACAGCATCAAATATCCTGTAAATGTAACTACCGGTTTATGATTTTTTGTTAATTTGCTCATTATCTCTTCATACACCAAACCGCCGTCCAGTGGCTTGGCTGGCAGAAGGTTGACAGCGCCTATGGCTAAACTAAAGAAGAACATCCAAAATAGCAGGACGTACAAAGGAAATATAGCTGTTCCTGGAAGGAATTGATAGGTTGGTACATTCGCAATGTTTATTCCCAGATAAGCTCTGCTGCTGTCATCAGGATGTTCGGCTAATTTCACTTCGTACACCTTGACATCAGATGGATTGACAATTATTCCTGCCGGATTAGCTATGCTGGAATAGAAAATAGGAGCTGATTCTTTGAGTCCTACGGTCTTTATTTCTATTGTGTCGCCGGGCTTGTATTTTGATAATTCAGCAGCTATATTCTGGTTGTTGTGAATCTGGACTCCGTTTATTTCTGAAATAGCTCCAGTAATATTAGCCTGGTATGCAGGCGTGTTGTTTATCTGGGTAAAAAATACGCCAGAAGGCGCGAAGAGTATCGGGGCAGTGAAGATAAGTATCAATAATATAACCGCGGCAAGAAATATATTTGTAAAGCTGCCTGCAGCATAAATCTTTATTTTTTTGAAAGAGCTTTTCTTTTTTATCTGCTTCTCGTCTTGTTCTACAAAAGCCCCGGGAATAAAAAGTAAAAGAATCCAGCCTACTGATTTTATCCTTACATTATGCAACCTGCATGTTATTCCGTGGGAAAATTCATGCGGAATAATCAGGAAAGCGATGCAAATTATCCATATCCACCATGGTATGATAAATAATCCAGGAAGGACGACTGGCGTAGAAGTAGGTCCCGGAAGTACAATTCCAGCTCCTACCTGGGTTGATCCTTTCAAAATATCAACAGCGCTGCCAAAAAGCGTGACCACTAAAATTATCATTATAGGAATTGAGATTATTACTCCTACACTGAAAAAAGCGTTCCAGAATCTGGGATATTTTTTTGCTGTCCTATCAATGAAGCTTTTCCCTTTCTGGGTTCTCCTTATTATCATGACACCTTCGCGTTTTATCTTTTTTTTATCAAGATAAATTAGAATTGCTACAACTGCAATGAATGCTACAAAAGCCAGAATATCTGTGGATAAAGCCAGTGACATGGTTTAAAGATTGTTGGAAAAGGTATAAAAGATTGTGTATTTGATCGGGCTTGAATAAGTTGTCATGAATATTAATAGGGTCTTCCAGAAATTCTTTTCGATCCTCCGGCTATAGCAGGAACTATCGAGATTTCATAGCCATCTTTTACAGGAGTGTCTAGACCTTCCCCAAACCTAATATCTTCCCGGTTTACGTAAAAAAGAACGAATCTGCGCATTTTTCCTTGTTCATCAATAATCCTTTCTTTGATTCCGGGATAATTTGATTCCAAATCATCTATTACTTCTCTGAGATATTGCCCTTCAGCAGTTACTTTAGGCTGATCTTCTGTGAACTTTCTCAAGGGCTGAGGTATTAACACGTCTACTGGCATGAGCAATCTAATTAAACACTAATATTAATAAGTTTCCAAAAATGCATTCACAATCAGCCAATTTTATTCATCTTTGCATAATTAAGTTAATAAAAGATAACAAACAACTAATTCTATGAAACCACATCTTGAGTATTATACTTGGGCTGATCGATTAGCAGGAGAATTAGCCAAGAAAGAAGTAAAAAAACATGTTCTGCATGGAATGTGGACGCCTTCCGGTTACTTTCATATAGGAAATGCCAGGAATGAATTATTGATACAATCATTGATTTACAGGGCTTTGGAAGATAAGGGGGTAAAAGCTGATTTCAATTTTCTGATGGATGATTTTGACGATTTCGACAAAGTTCCAGACGGTCTAGGAATTGCCAAAGAAGAATATGAGGAACATTTTGGAAAACCTTTGCGTGAAGTGCCTTCGCCAAGGGGGGATGATTCCTGGGCAGAATACTTTGAGGAAGACATTGTATCAACAATAGAGAACTTTACTATAAAACCGAATTTCATAAAAATTTATGATGAGTACAGGAAGGGAAATTACAACGATGCAATAAAAATAGCTTTGGATAATGCAGCAAGGATAAATGAAATATGGTCGAAGATAGCCGGAGCGAGAGAAGGGCTTCCTATAACTGTTATATGTGAAAACTGCGGAAAAACAGCAACCACAGAAGCATTGGCATGGAACGGATCTACAGTGAGGTATTCCTGCACAAAAGAAAGAAAATACACAAAGGGTTGCAATCATTCTGGAGAAGCAAGCCCTTTTGATGGAAAAGCTAAATTACCTTGGCGCGTGCACTGGCCTGCTACTTGGTACATAAACAAAACCACATTTGAACCTGCAGGTAAGGATCATTTTACAAAAGGAGGATCTGTTGATACTGGAAAAGCTTTTGCAAGAGAAATCTTTAAAATAGATCCGCCTTTGTCAACTGTCGGTGAGTTCGTACAAATACACGGCGCAAAAATTTCAGGATCAGTAGGAAATGTAATAACTCTGGGTTCATGGATAGAATTCGCAGAACCTGAACTGCTCAGGTTTATGATGATTTCTTACCAGCCGCAAACAGCAATTAATTTCGACATGGACTCCAATAAATTATCACTGCTTATAGACAGGTACGAGACAGCAGAAAAAGTATTCTTTGGAAAAGAGAAGTTTGACAACGAAAAAAAGAATATACAGCTGAAAAGGGAATATTTTCTTTCACAGATAAGTAAAGTACCGGAAAAAATGCCGCTAAGAGTGCCGTTCCATATGGCGGTTATGATAGCAGGACTGTATGGCCACAGCAGGGAAATTCTTGAAAATTCCATAGAACTTCTGAAGAATACCGGACACCTGGAAGGAAAACTTACCAATAAAGATAAAGAAAAGATAGACGACGCATTGCAGCGCGCAAAGAACTGGATTGAGAAATACAACCCTGAGATGAAATTAAAGATCAATGACAAAGTTTCAGAGGATATAATAGAAAATCTTGCAGCCAGCCAGAAGATGGCAATCAAAGAATTGTCAATATATTTATTTACAGAAAGAAAATACGAGGATCTTTATGCTAAACTATACGAAACAGCAAAGAACAATGGGCTGAGCAGCCAGGAATTCTTCCAGGGATGCTATAAAGTATTGTTAAACAAAGGCGCTGGACCAAGGCTTGCCCATTTCATTCTTCTAATAGGGCAAGACAGGGCACGAAGGATTTTTGAGCAGGTATGATATTTACGCTACTGCCGGAATAAATTGAACACCGACATTCTTAGCTTCTTGAGGTATTTTTCTTTCCCCCCTTTCAATATTTCTAGAAGGAACTACAGCGACCACTCGGTATACATCGTCCATGTCAGATGCATCCAATTCCATTACAACACGAATGGGGTCATAAACATACAATAAATGCCCATCATCGGATCCATGAAGATAGCATCTCCCTATTATTTTGTTCATTTTTCTGGCAATGCTATAAGGAGAAATGCCAAAAAACCTGCTAAGCTGACCTTGGGTTCTTTGTGTTATTTGTAGCCTGACATTTTCTGAAGGGGCTATTCCATTGTTGCTAGTGCCTTGATAATTCATAGAGATCTTGCATAAAAAGTTATTATGAAATCTTTATATTTGTTTCTTGACCAATTAAATTATTCAATAAAATCCTTCAGGCTTCTCATAACAGTATTGTAATTGTACCGTAATTATTTGATTTTTCTTTTTCAGCCCATAAAAGGGATTTAAAGGTTTGATGAGTTTTAAAATCGGGTGTGGACGTGAGCAGGAATTTAAGAGATATGGTTTTTGTTGCTTCTCCTGAAGGTCGCTATTTCTCCGAAGAGGTTCACAGAGCATTCAGAAATGTTTTGCAAAGAAAGCTTGATGAATACAGAAATATGCCTCAGAACAGAAATTTGTATGGATGGACAGCTGCAGAAAGGGCTGACGAAACACGAGGTTTTCTTGAGTCCTATGATACTTTCGACCCTGTTTTTATAGATTATACACAATTTGCAGCTACGGAAATAGAACCACACATAGCAGAGAGCATAAGAGGTCGGGACGCATATATTTTTCACGCATTTGTAGACGGAGAAGGAAGGTATGAACCCTATGAAACTCAATTTCTGCTTCAACTGATGAATTTTACTGCCAGATTTGCAGATGCAGCAAAAATAACGGATGTACTACCAAACTATCCCTGGCAAAGACAAGATTATAAGGAAAAAGGAAGAGTGCCGTTAAGTGCCAAGGTAATGGCCCGTAATATACAAGCAGATATACAGCGCTTAATTACAATGGATCTGCATTCTGAACAGCAACAAGGATTTTTCGATATAATTGTTGATGAACTTTACGGAATGAGACTTTTCGTAGATTACTATAACAGTAATGG
>Ga0209542_10012356_pt1 | contig 14954 bp, 19 predicted proteins | sample RifCSPhighO2_01_FD_184028 | JGI IMG/M metagenome (GOLD analysis project Ga0209542, IMG submission 184028) | Soil microbial communities from Rifle, Colorado - Rifle CSP2_plank highO2_0.1 (SPAdes) (version 2) | ecosystem: Environmental > Terrestrial > Deep subsurface > Rock core/Sediment ...
CGATGATCTCAAAAATGTCCGTATCTGTTCTTTCGGATTTTGACCTGCATAAAGCACGCCTTGATCGAGGATATCGCTCTTGAGATCATCGACGGACACATCAAGCGCCTCAAGAATAAGGGCCTTCGTTTCATCATCGAGTTTGATGCTGCTTCTAGCGGCTTCTCGTATACTTTCGGCCGCATCGTTGAATGCCCGACTCATCGCAACGTGATCAGAATTTCTGTTATCGAGAAACGAACCCTCGCGCATGCTTGTCATATGATCAATTATATCGCATCGCCTCTATGCCGGAGGTGATTTCGGAAACCTCGCGTGTGAGTGCATCCTTGTTAGACATTTGGGCCATACAATTCCTGTACTCCTGCCTCGAAGGGAGGCAAATCCGCCTTAACGGTATCCCATACGGCCTGGACGTCCACTTCAGGGTAGTCGTGGATCAAAAAATCTCGCATGGCGGCTGCGGGTTTCCATGCGAGAGTCGGATGCTCTTTGCGAATATCGTCGGGAATGCGCTTCGCGGCCTCGCCTATTACCTCAAGATTGCGAACAACGGCGTCTTGCGTCTTTCGGTCATCGGAAAATTCTTCGTATGACATGCTCCCTATGTACGTCTCGATATTTGCGATTGCTTGCAAAATGTCTCCAAGATACACGCGAGGATCGCGCGGGGCGCGGATCATACAATTTGCACAGCATCGCGTAACGCGCTCTCTCGAATACCCGCTTTTATCGTCGAATATTCCACGAGGTCAACCTTTCTCCCGAGTGCTTCTTCGAGATCCGTTTTCAGTGTTAGGAACTTGAAAAGACCATAGGGACGCTCCATTTCAACGAGAATATCCACGTCCCTTGCGTCTGTCTCGTTCCGTGCAGCCGAACCAAAGACTGACGCTCGCCGCACACGAGCACGCTTCAGTATTGGGACCGCTTTTTCCTTGACCTCGTCGAGAATCATGGTGTGAGTATACCACAAACCGTGCCTCTCTGACCCGACCAAAAGCTTGCGCATGCACTATAATCTCTTGTTTTCCTTCTGATGCCGTCTGTCAACAATAAAAAGTCCTACAGCTGCAAGAAATAACGTCACTGGATAGGTCAGAATTAGCACCATTCCACCCGCATCATTAAATGCGCCGGTTGAGTCGATAAGCCACATCAAGAAGTAATTCGACAGGAAGTATGTGACGCCGAATACGATGTTATTTACTAATCGGGTTCTGTTGGGATGAAGTCTTCGTACAAGCCACGACGACAATGGGAGTGATGTAAGCAGTGGGCCGAACATGAGTGCAACCACGACAAAAAATGAAAATGCATCGTCACTGTAAATTCCCATAATTATTTCATCGCCTCAATGCCACTTGTTATTTCGGAAACCTCGCGGGTTATCGCGGCTTGGCGGACTTTGTTGAACGTGCGCGTAAGATCGCCTGCCATTTCTTTCGCTTTGTCGGTCGCGTTCTTCATCGCGACCATCCGCGCCGAATGCTCGGAGGCCTTCGATTCGAGCATTTTATGGAATATTGCGATGTTGACGAGACGCGGCACGAGAGCCGCCAAGACCTCATCGGCGTCCGGCTCGATCGTGTACACGGCCGCTCCATTTCCATTGCCAATATCGGCATACTTGCCGCGCGCCGGCAGTATTTCTCCCACCATATGCTCCACGGCTCTTCGCGAGAGCGGCAGCACTTTGTGCACGGCTGGATGCTGCTCGAAGATAGAACGGAAATTTGTGTAGGCCACGCGCACTTCGCGGATTCCTCCCGCCTGATACAGCGCTATCGCCTGATCGGTGATCGCGCGAAATTCGCTCTCGTCGATCGCATCCGAAATGTTCGTGTGATAATGCACGACCTCGTATCCGCTACGGAGCGTGAATTCGTGCCCGCGCTTCCCGAGACAGAGAAAGACAAGCTCTTCGCGCGAAAGCTTCTCGTCCTGGATGAACGCTTCCGTCGCGCGGATGATCGCGCTGTTCAAGGCGCCCGCGAGCCCCTTGTCGCTCGTGATGATGACAATAACGACCTTGCCTCCCTCGGGTGCATGCATGAGCGGATGCCGCGCAACGTTGGTGCTTCCCGAGATCCCCGCAAGCACGCGCAATCCCGCGCGCGCATACGGCCGCGAAGAAATGGCGCGCTCCTGCGACTTGCGCATCTTCACCGCCGAAACGGCTTCCATCGCATGCGTAACCGTTCCCGTCTTTTTGTACGAGACGATTTTAAGCTTTATGTTTTTGAGACTTGCCATACCGATAACGACTTACGAAGTCGTTAATATTAACGACTTCGTAAGTCGTTATGGAAGAGTTCCGGGTGCGCGAGACGGAATTCCTCGATCGTGCGGTTTAATTCTCTCTTGAGCTCATCGGATAGAACGCCGCTCTTTTTGATCTCAGCGAGCGTCTTTGCGCACTCGGTGTCAAAGAATTCAGCGAGTCGTGCCTCGACAGCGGTAACCTTCGAGACGGGAACGTCTGCGAAAAGTTTTTGCCCTGCGGCATAGAGTATCGCGACTTGCATCTCCATTGGGATTGGCGCGCCGTTCTTTTGCTTCAGCACTTCCACCATGCGCTGTCCCGAGGCGATGCGATCGGCCGTCGCCTTGTCGAGATCTTGGGAAAATTGCATGAACGCTTCAAGCTCGCGGAACTGTGCGAGTTCAAGCTTGAGGCCGCCGGCGACCGCTTTCATCGCCTTCTTCTGTGCGGCGGAGCCCACGCGCGAGACAGAAATACCCACGTCGATCGCCGGCCGGATCCCCTTGTTGAAAAGCTCCGAGACGAGAAAGATCTGTCCATCTGTGATAGAGATGACGTTCGTCGGAATGTAACCGGAAACGTCGCCGTCCTGCGTCTCGATGATGGGAAGCGCCGTGAGCGAGCCGCCCCCTTTCTCTTTCGATAGACATGCGGCGCGTTCGAGAAGACGCGAGTGGAGGTAGAAAATGTCGCCGGGATACGCTTCGCGGCCGGGCGGACGCCGAAGGAGCAAACTCAATTGGCGGTATGCGACGGCTTGCTTCGAGAGATCGTCGTACACAACGACAACGTCTTTGCCGCGATCCATGAAGTACTCCCCTATCGCAGCTCCGGCAAAGGGTGCCAAGTACTGGAGTGCAGCCGGAGCAGAAGCCGGAGCGTCGACGATGATGGAATATTCGAGCGCGCTTGCCTGACGCAGCTGCTCGACGATGCGCGCGGTTTTTGATTCCTTCTGCCCGACGGCGACGTAGATGCAAATCGGTCGTGTCGCTTTCGGCTCGTTTCGCTGGCTAATGATCGTGTCGATCGCAATCGTCGTCTTGCCCGTGCTACGGTCGCCGATGATGAGCTCGCGCTGGCCGCGGCCGATCGGGATCATCGCATCGATCGCTTTGATTCCCGTTTGTACCGGCACTGAGACGGACCTGCGGTCGATGACGCCGTAGGCCTGCCGCTCGACTGGCATCAGCGTCGTTTTCTTGAAGGGGCCCTTGCCGTCTATGGGCTCCCCCATCGCGTTCACCACGCGTCCGAGCAACTCTTCTCCGGCAGGCACTGAGAGCACGCGTCCCGTTGATTTTACCGTCATACCTTCCACCACCCGCGCAGTGTCGCCCAAGACCGCCGCGCGTATGCTGTCTTCTTCGAGATTCAAAATCAAACCATAGAGCTCGGATTGCCCGCCAGCTGGCGGATGCATGGCATCGGCAAGTTTCTTCCCCTTCCCTTCCTCGAAAAGCACCACCTCGCTCATGACGGCCTTTGAGAGACCATCGATTGCGACGACGCCGTCGCCTACCGTCGTCACGATACCCGCGTGCTCGCTTTTTGCCTTAGGGGCATACCCTTCGATTTCTTTAACGATCTTCTCGACGACTGAGTTTGCCATAGGTATAGTTATTGGGTTGCACGATTATATATCGAAAGTAACGATTTCTTATAGCTCGCGTCGAGAAGCCATTCGCGGCCTTCGAGGCGCCAGCCGCCGATGAGCGAATCGTCAACGTGCACCTCGATGTCTTCCGCGCTCGCGCCGAGCTCCTCCAGCACCTTCTTCACCTCTCGCTCGGCCTTCAGCGCGTCTTTCTCATGCGCAACGGAAAGAGTGACGGCTCGTTTCCGATGCTCGCGCTCCGCGATACGCGCGAATGCGCGAGCAATCTTTGGCATAAGAATCACTCGGCCTCGGTTCTCGAGAGATTCCCGGAGCTTCATGACGACCTCTTTCGGCTTCATCCCCTTTTCAACCATCTGCCAGAGCGCCTGAGCGTAAATAGTCTCCATAGCCACTAGCCAATAGGGTTTATGGTATAGGATTCCCGTTTTTGGATTCTAGAATTCATATCTAATGGCCATACCCTATTGGCTATTCCCTCGCAATATCTTCTCGGCGGCGAGCATCGCAGCGCGCGCGATCTCCCTCTCATTTTCTTTCAGGGTTTGTCGCTTTGCCTCCTCGGCGCGTGCCGATGCTTCTTTGAGAACGTCCTGCGCTCTCGATTCTGCATTTTTCACGATCTCGTCTGCGCGTTCCTCCGCGCGGTTGCGCGCCGTGGCGACAATGCCTTCCGCTTCCCGCGAAGCAACGCCGACTATGCCCTCGCCTTCGGTTTTGGCTTCCTCAAGACGCCTCGTGGCGGCTTCTGCTTTTTGTACGCCCTCGGCTATTTTCTGCCGACGATCGTCGATCAGTTTCAATACAGGCCGATACAAAAAATACCAGAGTACCGCGAGAAGCAGTCCAAAGTTGAACGCCTGCACCAAGAGCAGTTTCCAATTGATGCCAAACGCTGCGAACAGCTCGCTCATGGTGACAGGCGAAATTTACCTCGTTAGGTAAATTTAATAATAAATCCAACGACAAGAGCGAAGATTGCCAAGGCGTCCGTCACCGCAATGCCGATAAACATCGTGGTCTGGATTTTGCCCGAGGCCTCCGGATTGCGGCCAATAGCTTCGAGCGCGCGACCTACCAAGATGCCGAGGCCGATGCCGGGACCGATAACACCAAGCCCGACCGCGAGCGCCATGCCCAGAGTCTTTGCTACTTCAATATCCATATCCATAATGTGGACAGCTTTGAGCTTCTAGCTTTCAGCTTCTAGTTAAACCAATAATTAATACCAAGTATAGCGGCATTCTAGCATGTGACCGCAACCTTTCAATGTGCCTCTTCAGCGTGTGGCTCCATGACGGCAAGCTTGATGAAGAAGAGCGTGAGGAGGGCAAATATCGCCGCCTGCAGGAAACCGATGAATATCTCGAAGAGCATCAGGGGTACTGGCAGAAAGTAGGGTGCGAAAAAGACCGCGACCGCGATGATCACCTCGCCGGCGAGAATGTTGCCGAAGAGTCGGAACGAGAGCGAGACGACTCGTACGAGCTCTCCGATAAGTTCGATCAAACCGACGGCAAATCCCATCGGGTTGCGGATAGGATTCTGGAGGAACTTGCTGCCATATTTCCAAAAACCGATGGCGGCAATGCCTGTTATCTCGATAACGAAGAACGAAATGATGGCAAGGACGAGCGGCGTGGTGAGATCGGTGTTCGGCGCGCGCAAGAGCGGCTCGTGCATGTATTCGAGGGAGCCAATGCCGGGAACGAAGTGGAGCATGTTGCCGACGAAGATGAAGAGAAAAATGGTCATGAGAAGCGGGAAAAAGCGGCGCGCCATTTCTCTGCTTTCGAGGGTCTCCGCCACGTAGTCGTACACAAACCCAAATGCTTCCTCAGTGAGAGTTTGGAAGCGGCCGGGGATCATCGCGAGCCGGCTTCTTACGAGAAATGCGAGCGCGACGAGAAGCGCGATCACGATCCAGCTCGTGACGAGCGTGTTCGTGATGGGAATGCCAAGGAATTCGCCCAGCTTTTCCGCGGCTATTGCAACGTGTATACCCTCTTCCATTCCCGCGATTCTAGCATCCTAAAGACGCTTCATCCATCGGTGGATCTCCGCGGCGACCCGCTTCTCCCCTCCGCGAAAACTGTGCTTGACACGCGGCACGATGACGACTTTTCCTTTTCGCAGATTCCGTTCGAACCATGCTGCGATTTCCTTCGCTGGCCTGTCTGCGAATTCATCTTTCGCAGCAAGCAGGACGAGCGTCGGCAGACGAACTGTTCTCAGCGTGCGAGGATTCCTTTTGGGATCCCAATACGTGAATATCTCTTCAGGACCTTTGCCGGAATACAAACCAAGGAAGCGTTGCGCGTCGAAACCTTCGGGAAGCAAAACATGCTTCTTTCCCGCCCGTACGTATCTTTGAGCTATGACCGCGGCGCGTTGCATTTGCCTTTTAGGATAAAAGAACGGACCACTGGAGTAATCACTAATGGAACCGAGTAGGATGATGCCCTTTACTCCCCTTCCGCGCTTCGCAGCCCAATACATTGATTTTTGGGCCCCCGTCGAATGACCTGCGAGATAGATGGACTTTACACCTGCTTTCCTCGCGAACCTGAGCGCGCCTTCGATATCATCAATGCAATCGGTGAACCGTTCATGTGCAGACCCGACTTTGAGCCGTTCTCCTTTGGTCGTGGATACGTTCGCGACCTTGTCGTGTCCCCTGTTGTTGAAGACGAGTACGGCAGTTTTACCGTCGACTAACTCATCCGCAATTTTCAATTTGCTGAACATCGAGCTCCCGAGGCCATGCACCCACACGACGCATCGCTTCGGGCGTTTGGACCCAAACCATAGGCCATTCAGTACATATTTCTTCGGCGTTACGATCTCAACGACGTGGCATGCCTGCATTCTGGACTTTTGCCTTTTGCCTTTTGTCTTTTGCCTTGCATTCATGTCCCGTGCTGCCAGCTCTGGAGATACTTTTTTTGCTCAGCGGACAAGTCATCAATTTCGATGCCCATCGAGGCGAGCTTCAGCGAGGCAACCGTTTCTTCGATCTCGTCGGAAACGTTATGAACCCCCCGTGTCAAGGACGGTCCTTGCCGCACAAGCCACTCCGCCGCGAGCGCCTGCGTCGCAAAGCTCATGTCCATGACGCTCGCAGGATGTCCTTCTGCAGCAGCAAGATTCACGAGCCGGCCCTCGGAGAGCAAGTAAATATTTTTGACATTGTCAGCTTTCATGTCCTTGTTGTGCAAGTTTAACTTCTTCAACTTATATTCGTCTATGTCGGCGCGCACACGCCGTCCGCCAGCTGGCGGATCCCCTGCGAGCTTCGCAAGATCTTTGATATTGATCTCGACGTCGAAGTGGCCGGCATTGCAGACGAACGCGCCGTCTTTCATGGTCTTGAAATGCTCGCCGCGTATAACGTTGATATTTCCCGTGACAGTGCAAAAGAGATCTCCCAGGGGGGCGGCCTCTTTCATCGTCATCACGCGAAAGCCATCCATCGCAGCTTCTAATGCTTTCACCGCATCAACCTCCGTGACGATGATGTTTGCACCCATGCCGCGCGCGCGCATCGCGAGCCCCTTGCCGCACCAGCCGTAACCGGCGATGACGAATGTACGACCAGCAACGAGCATGTCTGTCGCGCGGATGATTGCTTCGAGCGTCGACTGGCCAGTGCCATAGCGATTGTCGAATAGATTTTTCGTCTTCGCGTCGTTCACTGCAACGACGGGGATCTTGAGAGCGCCGTCTTTCGCCATCGCGCGCAGGCGTATAACGCCCGTTGTCGTTTCTTCCGTGCTCCCGAGCATCTTCGAGAGCATCCTCGGATGTTCTTTATGTATGGTCGAAACGAGGTCGGCGCCGTCGTCCATGGTTATGTCCGGTTGGGTCGCAATGACTGCCTCAATATGTTTGAAAAAGGTATCGCGATCCTCGCCGGAAATCGCAAAGACGGGAATTCCATGCTCAACAACGAGCCCAGCCGCGGCTTCGTCCTGCGATGAAAGCGGATTGGAGGCGCAGAGGACGACCGAAGCACCTCCCGCTTTGAGCGTGATCATGAGATTCGCCGTCTCGACGGTGACATGGAGGCACGCGCCCACGCGCAGCCCCTTCAGCGGCTTTTCTTTGCGAAAGCGCTCGCGGATCTTGAGCAAAACGGGCATGTCTCGCGCAGCCCAATCGATCAAGCGTCCACCCTCAGCGCCTAATTTTAGATCCTTAATATCGTAATCCATGGCGATTGCAGTATATCGCGAAGTTTGAGAGAGCCAAGTGCTTGACACTTGTTACTTTTATAAAGCGAGTGTCTCTCCGTATGCTTTTTTGTAACGTTCCTTGAGCTCGTCGATAGTAAACTTGTGCGTCTGCGTTCCGTATGTCTCGACGGTATATGCGGCAACCGTGCTCCCCAGTTTCGCGCAGTCGGCCAGAGAAAAACTGCAGAGCGTACCTGTGATGAATCCGGCGCGGAACGCATCGCCCGCGCCGGTTGGATCCGTCGCATCCTTGACAGGAGAGGCCTTGACGCGCACCTCGCCTTCGCGCGTCCGGATGCGAGAGCCCTCCGCGCCGAGAGTGACGACGAGGGTCGGCACACGCTCGAGCATCATGTTCTCCGTCCAGCCCGTCTTCTGGGCTATGAGACCAAATTCGTAGTCGCTCCCAAAAAGCATCCGCGCGCCGGTGATTCCCGCGCGCAGATCGTCGGCCGAAAGCGCAGTGATCGCCTGCGCGGGATCGTAGAAGTACGGAAGACTGCGTGTGCGGTATAGCTCCGGCAAGTTTTTCATGTCGGCAATGCAACCGGGCGCGACGATCGCAAAATCTCTGCCAGAAGTATCTAAGGGAGAGTCGTACGGATTTCCGCCCGCTCCCATGTGAAATGCCGCTATCTGGTTGTCGGCCTTGTCGGTGAAGACGTACGCCGAAGAGGTCATCTCGCCTTCGAGCGCGCGGATGGTTTGCGGGTTGATGCCCGAGAGGAGCATGTGCGAATGATACTTACTGAAATCTTCCCCCACCGTCGCGATGATATCGGACTGTACGCCGAGGAGCGCTAGACTGTACGCGATGTTCCCCGCGCATCCGCCAAAGCCAATCGAGAGACGATTGATCTGGAAACTCAGATTGATGCTGTGCAATTTTTCGGGCACGAAGTGCTCGCCAAAGAGCCCGTCGAAATCCATGATGCGATCGTAAGCAATGGAACCTGAGATTATAACGCGGGACATGAAGTCAGTTTCCGGCTTTATGGTCAATACAAACCAGAAACGCATCGGGCGCTAGGAACAACTGCAAGCACGAGAGGTCGGGATTGAGCTCGATGGCCGGCTTCACCTCCGCAAGAATATCGGCATACGGTCGCGTGAGAAGTTTGAGTGTGCCTGTTTTTTTGGAAGATGTCTGCCCGTCGGCGCCTGTCGCACTTATTTCATAGTTGTAGGTGGCGTTGTTTTTGAGCACAAAGCCGATTAGATCGGCGGAGTGTTTAGTCGAAAGACCTGCCATAGACTGAAACTCTTTTGAAGAAAGGGTGTCTCCGGTAATGACGACCTTCGAGCGACTCAACTCCTTCGTCTCCCATACGAGTTTCCCTGTCGTTGTACCTGCCGCAACGCGCAGGGCCGATATCTCGAAGCTACCAGCAGATGCGGTCGTTGTGGACGTTTGCTCCGGCGCCCCGCTGATGTAGCGAACAATGTTGCCGCTTGCGTCCACTTCGACGATTGCGCCGCTGGGAATAGTTATCGTGTTAGCGTTTTGCGCAGTCGCGCCCGTTGACGGTGACGGTGACTGCGCTTGCGGAGCCAGCGGCGGACTCGCCGCCGGAGAAGAGGTAATCTTTGCTTTTAGAGCGTCTATCTGACTTTTCAGAGAACCCAGAAGTTTGCTCTCGTCATCCGCCGGTTGCTGATTCTTCCGAGTCTCTTCTTTGTCCTCCGGAACAACGGTATTTGAGAGAACTTCGGTCGTAGAAGCGACAACCTTTGTGGAATATGTGAGTATTTCGCTTTCCCTGAACCCGGCGTTTCTACCTGCCTGATATGCGACAAAGGCGGTGCCGCCAAGAGCCGCTATTCCTACGAGCACCGCCACTACGATCGGGATCGGTATGACCCCACGTTGCATATCTGAAAAGTATCTCACAACCTCAATCTTCTTGGAAGCCGCCAACGCATGACCCCGACGGAAATCGAATCCGTGTTTCCAGGATGAGAACCTGGCGTCCTGGGCCTCTAGACGACGGGGCCGCGACGCTATTATATCCAAAGTTACCCAGCTTTCCACCGCGTAATCGGATTGTATCGTACATACCCGCACTTACTTAAGTATATGCGTGTGTCTTACGATTCGCGGTCACTCGAGAGTAATCTGAACGACGCAATGAAATCGACAAATATCTTGCCGTAGGGCGTGAGTGTGTGTTGCATCGCCCTTCCCGCATAAGTTTTATCGATGAGGCCCGCGTGATAGAGCCGCCGGATGTGCTCGCTTATCGTCTTTTGATTGCCCTTCAACTCCTCAATGATATCTTCTTGAATGATCTCGGGGCAGCGCGAGATCAGGAGCAGAATCTGAATGCGTCGGTGATTCGCAACTCCTTTGAAGTGTCGCTCCAACTTCCTCGGACTTTTTGCTTTTGTACCCACACTTACATACTCGCATATACTTGGGTATATGAGTATGTTGTCAATGTGGATAAAAGCGTAGATGGAAACTGTGGGTATTTTGACCTAGCGGGCAAGGCGAGATCTCTGAGGAATCTTTCGCAGGCGTTCATGCTTCCAGTATTCATAGAAAGGCCTGAAAATGAACTACCCCGCCGCAGAGCGGACGGGGTATCAGTCGGACGTGTGGAGCTTCAGAACAGACGTAACGTTTGCTGGTGTAACTGGCGGTAGTTTTTGATGCCTTGTTTCTTCACATAGTTTTGCAACATCGCGAGGTTTCCGTACTGACCGACGGTGTTGAGATAGTACCCATCGGTCCAGAACTCACCTCCCCACAGGAAGATTTTCACCTCGGGGTGTCGTTTGAACATTTCTTTCGCCGTGATGCTTTTGATCGTCGTGACCATTCCCCTCGGTGAAAACCTTCCTTCGGTACTTCACCGGACAAACGAGATGGAACACGATGAGTGTTTTGTTGTGAGAGCGGCGTACGTGCCGTGCTTCCATCTCGCTATGCTACCGTCCGCTGCCCTCGCAGCAAAGCTGACGAGGTATGAGGAATCCGGCGAGCAGCCAAAAAACGACAAGTAACAAAGTTGGAATATATGCAAAACCTAGAGAGACGAGTGCCATGAGCATCCCACTCACGATTGCAGCGGGATCATGGAATTACTTTTTCAACAGCCATTCGGGCTCTTGGCGGACGAGGAGATCGACCGCTTTTTCTGGATCGGCCATGAGTTCTTCCACCGTGCGTTCCATGCGCATTGATTGCGAACCCTTCACGAGAACGATGTCGCCTTCGCGAAGCTCTTTTGCGAGCTCCTGCCCCGCGCGACGAGATTCATTTTGCTCGTATTCTCTGACGTTAGTGTCTAGCATTCCTGCGTCGAGCGCGGCCTCGCCCGTCGCGCGCGCGCGAAAGCCCACCGTGATGAGCTGGTCTGCGCAGAGAGCGGCGCGCGCGCCGACGTTCCTGTGTGCTTCGGTCGTGTATCTCCCCAGCTCGAGCATGTCGCCCAAGACCGCGATGCGCTGTCCGCCCGGCTGGACTTTTATTTCTTTGAGAGTATCGAGGGCAGAGAGCGCCGCCGCCGGGGAGGAATTGTAGGTATCGTCGATGATCGTCGAGTTGTTCACGCCTTTCAAAATCCGCATCCTCCCCGGCGGCGGCGTCCACGCCGCGAGCGAGCGGGCTACCGAAACATTGTCGACACCTACCGCTTCCGCGACGGCAAACGCCGCGAGTGCGGCGTACGTGCGAGCCCTACCGAGCGATCCGAAGATGGAAACCGGCAAGGAAGAGCCCGTCTGCGCCGCACTCGTCGCGGCAGGCAGACCGCGGTTATTGAGTCGAAAACGAAGCCCTATCGGTCTTCTTTTCTCATACACAATGCCCTGGTGCGTCGCGTAGCAATGATTCCAATTCCCGAACCCGTAGCTCACCGTCATGGCCTTATATTCCGCACATAGCGCGAGCATGCGTGAATCGTCGCCGTTCAAAACGAGTTTTCCTCCCTGCTTCACGTATTCGGCAAGCGCGCGCTTCTCATGCGCGAGCTCAAGGGGTGTGCGAAAAAATTCCACGTGCACCGGGATCTCCGGAACACCAGTGATAACGGCGATGTCGGGCCGAAGCCAGCTCGCTATCCTACGTATGTCGCCCGGACGATCCGCTCCCACTTCCAAGACGAGCCACGTGGGATATTGTGTTTTCCGCGCGACGAGCAGAACACCTCGCAAAAGATTCACTGCCCACAAGAGCGGATTTCGCCACGCGTTCTCCAAGCCGAGGATCGTGAGCGGAACGCCAAGCTCGCTGTTGAAGCTCTTCTCACTCCTTCGCACGTAGAGCTCGTTTGAAAGTGCCGCGTATATCGCGTCTTTCGTTGTCGTCTTTCCGACGCTTCCCGTAATCGCTATGATATGGGGCTTATAGCGCCATAAGACAAGACGGGCCTCTAGAGTAATTATAGCTACGACAAACTTCTTAAGTATCTCCATAGCGATGTGGCAGAGCCACTAGCTATTAGGGTATAGGGTTTAGCGAATTTCTCTAGTGGCTATCCCCTAGTGGCTAACTGCTATCTGTCGGGCGGGATGTCGTAATAGTTTATCAAAAACTTCGTGATGTCGAGAAAGGGACGCGCAAGGGTTGCGGAAGCGAATTCGGCTCCGTGCGGCTCGACTGCGATGAGAAACACGATGAACTTCGGCTCGTGCGCCGGAAAGTAGCCGAAGAACGAGTGAAGAAAGCGATCTTCGTAGTAGCCGCCGCCATGCGGAAGCGCGATCTGCGCGGTGCCCGTTTTAGCGGCGATCGAGTAGTGCTCTTGTTTGAGAACGCCGCCGAGGAGTGCCGTGTCAAAAACTTTTATGAGCATGTCGCTCACCGTTTGCACCGTTTCGGGCTTGAGAACCCGCGGCCCTACAGGCGGAGTGATACTGCGCATAATCCCGCTCTCGAGACGAACACCCTTGACGATGTGCGGGCTTGGCAAAACTCCGCCATTTGCCAAGGCACTGAGCGCACGGATCATCTCGATACCCGTCACAGCGATACCTTGGCCAAACGACGCAGATGCGTAGTCGACGTCGTAGTCGCGATCGAGGCTCCCGATGAGTCCCACTGCTTCGTTTGGAAGATCGATACCCGTTTTCTCGCCGAAACCGAATGCGTGCACATACTCGCGGAAAACATTATGACCGACCTTTTCTTCGACGAACGTGGCGCCGAGGTTGAGAGATTGGTTCAGAACCTCCTGCATGGAAACGACTTCGCGCGCTTTACCGTCGTAATTGCATATCTCTTTGCCGCTTCTTTCGATGCACCCGCTGTCGTAATACGTCGTCTTCGGCGTGACGGCGCCGACATCGATCCCCGCGGCCATCGTCAAGGGCTTCATGATGGATCCCATTTCGTAGACATTCTCAACCAAGGGATTCGGAAAGACCGATGAGTCATCAACAGTACTGTAGGTGTTGAGATCGAATCCTGGTCGCACAGCCATGGCGACGATTTCACCGGTGCTCGGATCCATCACGATCCCGCCGGCGGATCTCGGCGTGTAGGTTTTCATGATGCCGTTCAGGACCTCTTCAAGACGTCCTTGAACCTGCGGCTCGATCGAGGTGATGATGCTTCCGTGACTCTCTGCCGGCTCGTTCGAAAGCGCTGCGCCGACATTGGTGAAAATTTCCGCGAACGGATTCACGTAGAGACCGGAAGAGATCTTTGCGAGGGTCTTTTCGTAACTTCGTTCGAGCCCGTAGACACCGACCTTGCTGTCGCCCTGATAGCCCACAAATCCGATCGCGTGCGCAGCCAAAGAGCCACCTGGGTAGTAGCGCCATTGGTCCTGCACGAGAACCACGCCGGGGATTTTTTGCGCGCGGATGCTTGTGGCTGCTTCGTCCGAGAGCTTGAACCCCACTTCTTCGTATGGATCGGTGGTTTTGGAGACACTCGCAAAGAAGCGCTCACGATCGATCGGAGCGGCGGACAACTTCTCGTATACGGCCTCCGGTTCGGTGATCTCGCCGGGAACGATCGCGATGCGCCAGCCCCCCTTCATCACCGCAGAAGCAACGAGGTCTCCTTCTTTTTTGCTGAAGAATATGCTCTCGCGATCCTCTTTGTCGGATGATTGCACGACATACTGGCCCTGGGCGCTTCTGCGATACTCTTCACCATGAACGATCTGAACAAAGTACAGCCGCAACGTCAAAAGCGCTGCCACGAGCATGAAAAACGCAGAAAGCAGTCGGGCCCGCGCGACGAATCCGAATCCTCTAGATTTCATTGCGCTCCGGCGTTACGGCAACGGCATTTCCGGGACTGTGAATGTACACGGTGTTCGAAACAGGCGTTAGTCCAAGTTGTGCGCCGTCTTCCGGCTTCACGTTCTGGGAAACCGCGAGATACTCCCGCTCGAGCTCCGATACGGCGCTTGCGAGGATTGTCGTCTGCGCGAGCGCTTCCTTCCGGGCAATGACATTCAAAACCGATGTGCCGACGAAATAGACATACGCGCACGCGAGCACGAGGAGCGCGCCGGCACATGCGCGGAACAACACGCGCTCGAGAGGATGTTCGACCGTGAGCGAAATGATCCGCCGCCCGTGCAAACCGCGCGCGGAACCAAATTCAAGTCTCCCCTGAAAAATCGAGGGGGCGTATCTGCTTATTTTTTGAATGCGAGCTCTCATGTGAAATTTTCTCTATGACACGAAGTTTCGCGCTGCGTGCGCGAGGGTTTGCTTGCGCTTCTGCTCGGTCCGGAGCGATGGGTTTCTTGGCGAGGAGCTTTCCTTCACCGCTCTTTTCCCACTCGGCAAACATGCGCTTGACGATCCGGTCTTCCACGCTGTGGAACGAAATGACGGCGATCCGGCCACCTCTCGCAAGCATCTTCCACGC
>Ga0209542_10012359_pt1 | contig 14949 bp, 15 predicted proteins | sample RifCSPhighO2_01_FD_184028 | JGI IMG/M metagenome (GOLD analysis project Ga0209542, IMG submission 184028) | Soil microbial communities from Rifle, Colorado - Rifle CSP2_plank highO2_0.1 (SPAdes) (version 2) | ecosystem: Environmental > Terrestrial > Deep subsurface > Rock core/Sediment ...
CGCCCGCCGCGCCTATAAGAAGAATGAGTGCGATAAACAAGACTGAAAAGAAGCGCCGCATATCAAATGGCAGTCCCTACGCACGAGGCAGAGAGCGCCTGCGCGTTCGTATTGAGCAGGTTCATCCGATCAACGATCGAACCTCCCGAAATGGTGAGCGAGCCGAAAGGATTCGCGGTTGCTTCGCCTCTGACAATCGCTTCTTGTTGCGCGTTCCCCACCTCCTGTATGGTGGGTGACATTGTCTGAAGCGCCTGCATGTCTGCGGTATAAGCGCTCCCCGTTTGCGGTCCGCTTTGGACCCTCCCCACCGTCGCGGCTGCAGTCGCGGCGGTAGAAGATGCCGTCTGCGCCTCAACGAGCACGGGAGCGATGTCATTGAAGATAGCTGATTGCGCGGCGCTCGCTTGAGCGGGACAAGAGTTCGCGAGCGCCGTTATGCTTGCTGAAGCGGTGTTCGCGGCGGCGGCGATCGTGTTCCACGCGGTCTGATATTGTGCAATGCGCGCCTGCATATCGGCGACGGTCGTTGTATTCTGATATACATTCGAATAATTCGTCCCTAAGGACCCGGGCGTATTCTGATATTGAATAAGCCGGGGCCGCGAATTGGTAGCCGTAGGCGCATCGACGCCGAAGAGGCCGCCCGAGCCGGGGCCGCCGAGGATCTGCGAGGCGAATTGTACCGTCTGGAGAACCGTAGTGATATTTCCCAAAATCTGATTGATCTGCGGCCCCACATTGCCCATGCGCACGATCTGGTCCTGCTGACCGCCGAGCACCTTATCGAGTGTCGCCTTGATAGTCGAACCCGGAGTCCGTATGGTCCCTGGCGTGCCGTCTGCTTTACGGCACGTATCTCCCGGATTGACGCCCTGAACCGTATTTCTCGGCTGGCCAATCAGAGCTTGATAGCTTTCATACGCCGGCTGGCAGCTTTCCATCGTGCCGCCATTATCAACGCAGGTTTGATACGCGGCATTAGCATCGGCCTCCGTATAGACTGCGTCAGCATTTGCTGTCGCGCCCTCCTCCGGACTGCACCACGACATGAAGCCCTGGCCCCAATCGACTTCCGCCTTGCGGGCGCCGGTCGCCCCGCCGGCGCCGGGGCCAACGACCGCAGCGAGTGCGCTTTGCGTATTGTAAAAACCTGTATAAGGGTTGTCGAGGCTGGATCGCGTCGTGAGCGCGAACCAGGCCCTCACACCGCCCTGCGACCACCGGCCTGCGAGATACCCGTTCACGTTCGGCGAGGTGCGCGCGAGCATACTCATATTGGATCGCCAGAATCCTTCCAAACTCGTCTTAGATAAATAGTTGTTGCGTAGAGACGAGTTAATAGAGGAAGCGAAGGGCGAATTAGAATTCCGGCCCAGCTGATTAAAAAAAGCGAGCGCCTGACCGTCCGCGACCGTCTGCATAGACTTCTGAACATCGACTATGAACTGCGGGACGCCGGTGCCGTTCGCTCTTCCTATAACGAATGCGACAACCGAACCGGTAAGGGCTCTTATCAGATTCCCCGAAAGCACGAACGCGAGCGGCTGAAGCACATAAGCGTTCACCTGCTGGGCGACTTCGGCTGCCGTTCCCGTAACTTCAAGCGCATGGATCAATTCGGTCTGTATGTAAGTGAGGCCTGTTTTTATACGGGTCACCCAGTCTCCTGTCGGTACGCCATCAATGCCTTGCGCATGAACGGGATGCGGCCCGTAAAAAGAAAAAACGGATGTCATGAAAATCGCCATCAATAAGAATGCTGAAATCTTTTTCAAACGCCGCTTCATGGTTTTGCCTGCTCACGAGCAACACTGTCCATCATGTAAATGAACGCCGCGCCGAGAGAGCCGTCAGGCACCGTTACTCCGGCGTTTTTGTATACGGCTGCAATGCTAAAGAAAGCATTCCCAACCGTAAGCATTGTTCCAGGATATTGTTTGAGTGCGAGCATCGTGGCGAGCGGATCGGTATTGGCGCGCGCAAAATCAGACATAATTTCACTGAGGCGCATCATCGCATTTACAAGCGCTAAATGACCTTGAATAAGTTCCTCTGGCACTGCAAGTGCCGCAAGCCCGACTGCCGATTCTCGATATACTTTCGCAAGAGAGGCAAGATGTGTAAATGCTTCTGCATCATTTCTTTGGACGCCATCCTGAAGGTATTCGATGCCGCTCTTTGAAGCGTCAGCGGTCTTGCTTAAAAGTACGCTTTCTGCCTGTGCGGCGTATTCCCTAAGCCGATCAGCGCCGGAGCCTTTGATATTCAGGTCTCTTTCCGATTTATAGTCTGGCGAACCGGCGATTGCGGCTGCAAGCGCGTCAAGCGCCTGCATAGCCACGTCATTCATTTGTGCCTCGGAAAGATCATTGCCGCCGTTTGCTTCGCGCGCCGCGAGATACAGAGTAAAGAAATGCTCGGCGAAGGCGGCGGTCAGTGTCCCCTTGCCGGGCGTAGGAAGATCTGGGTCTACTATCATCCCGTCTGAAGAAGTCGCCACCCGTATATCGGCTATGGCTTTCGGCACGATGAGCCCCTTCGCGACCGCCTCACCGTCGGTCATGCCGAGGTTGCGCGTATCGGTGATGTTCGGATTGGTCCCGTAGAGCGCCTCCTCCCAGTCGGGGAGCCCGTCGCCGTCTGAATCTCTCGCTGCGATCGCCTGTAAGAGCGCCATCTCGGCAGAGGCCAGGGCTAAGGGCGGCGATTTGGCGTTGCGCGCGAGCATATACGCACCAATGATCAGTACTACCGCAAAAAACGTTGCCGTAAGGACGCGCCAATTTGAGAGAATTTGCCCCATAGTATCAATATAAAGTATACCCAGTACAGACCCTTTCTTATAGGGGCAGGTGGGTATAAGCGCGTGGTATTCTTTTACTATGCGCCTTCGTTCTCTATTTCTTTGTGCGGCGGTCGCATCTCTCTCGTATGTGCCATTTTCATACGCCCAAACGGATGTATTCACTGTTAATTTAACACTCGGGTCTCGGGGCGCGCAGGTTACCGCGCTTCAGCAGGCGCTGAATCGGGACCCCGATACGCGCGTAGCCGCCAATGGCCCCGGTTCTCCGGGCAATGAGACAGACTATTTCGGGCCGCTTACGAAAGCGGCCGTCATCAAGTTCCAAGAGAAGTACGCGAGCGAGGTTCTCGTTCCTGTCGGTCTCTTACAAGGCAGCGGCTATGTCGGGCCGTACACGAGAACGAAGCTCGATGCACTAGCGGCGTCAAAAACGGCAGTGCCCGTTGCAACATCCACAGCCACCACATCCACTGCGACCTCGACGCCGGCCGATCCGGCAGCCGCGTACCGGATAAAGGATTACGAAAAGACCGATATTTATGCGGGCGATAAGATGCTCCAAGCGATCCAGGACCGCATCAATAGCGCCGTAGAAACGACGATTCTCACGCGCGGCGCGACACCTCTTGTATTACCCACAATATCCGCAAGCGATTATCCGAGCGTATCAATAAAATCCATGTCGCCCCGGGCCGCTCCCGCCCGCGCTACGGTCTCAATCACGGCTGCCGGATTGTCCCCAGACAGTACCATTTACTTCGGAAACGACTATATAGTCCGGGCCTTACATCGCGATCTCCTTGGCAACACCTCGTTTACGGTGCCTGCCATACCGCCCGGACGATACGACGTTGCAGTGAGATCCGGAGGGGCAATATCGAATACCCTGTCATTCATCATCAGCGACCCGAAAGCTCCGGCTGTGCGTTTGCAATCGGTCTCACCGGCAACGATTACGTTCGGCGCTGCCGTAACCGTTACCGGTTCCGGTTTTTCGCCACAAAATAACGTCGTCATGACTACGTACCAAACGATACGCGACCTTCCGTCGAAAGACGGTACGACCCTATCGTTTACGATCGCTCCGGACAATTACAAAGCGCTGGCAAAAGTCGGGAACGGATCAACGAAGATACCGGTAACTCTGTCCGTGGTGAGCGATTACGGTTTTTCCGCCAATACGTTATCATTCGACCTGTCGATATGAGAACGCTCATTTTCAGCTTGGCGCTCTTCCTCTTCATTCTTGCGGCATTCCCGCATGTTTCGCGGGCGCAGATGCCATTCGGGGGCCTCTCCGTCATGGAGTGGCCGTGCATATGCCTGCCGCCGTTCGAACCGATACCGCCGGCCTTTATCATGCATATGTTCGCGATGTTCTTTAACGGTCCCGTTCCGCTTCCCACGGCGACTCTCCTCACCGCCGTGGGAGAACCGCTCTTATTTTCGCCTACTGGCGTGCTGCATGCCGGCGCTTGGGCGCTCGGCTTCTATGCGCCCGCTCCCTCTGTTTGCGGGATAATCTACATTCCCCCCGTCCCTCCTGTTTTCCCCGGACTCTGCATCGTGTGGCCGAATCCGATATTGGGAGTGATAACTCCCATGACCGGCACTTCTATTTAGAAGATTGACTTTTTCCTAAAAATGGTGATACTGGGTACGGGTCTTCGTTTTCTGCTCTTCGTCAATCAGCCAGCAGGTCTCTTAACTTCTTTCGAGGAGTGCCACCATGAGAAAGCTATTCGTAGCTGTTGTCGTATTCCTCTGCCTCTTTCCGATGGCGGCATCCGCCGCGCCATTCACGAATGATGATGTCATCGAGATGTACAAAAATGGCGTCGACGAGGACACCATCATACAAGCCGTTACCGAAGCGCCTGAAACGGCTTTCGACATGTCCGGCAAGGGCATTAGCGCCCTTTCGGCCGCGAAAGCCAGCAAACGAGTGCGGGATACGATGTATGCGCGTCTAAAAGCCGCTCCGTCAAGTTCCTCAGGCTCGTCCGCTGCAGTCGCTGTCGCAAATAGTGATGGAAGCTGTCCAGTGGCGATCGAAGGTGGACTCGCGCTCTTTGCCGGGGGCAAAATAGTGCCGCTCCGCTACAAGGTGGCCGACGACCCGGAAAATCTCAGTGCGCTGAGTTCGATAACCAAGATGTTCGGTGGTACCGGTAAGGGCGGCATTACGCTCATACTGCAAGATTCGAAATCTGAAACGCGTATAACCGATGCCCAGCCCTACGTTGAAGTTCTGTTTCCTGCCGGCCAGCGTCCCGATACCTTCCTAAAGCTTGCGCGTCTGATGCATGACGCCAACTCGCGTCGCACGTTGAAAGTTAACGTCGAAACGAGCTACCAAGGCGACGCCGTGATTTTCGATCCGAACGCTCTCGTCGAATACAAAATGGATCGCATCATCACCCATTGCAATTGGCGTGGCAAAACTTGGGACAAGTATCGATTGACGCCTGCTGTTCCGCTTGAGAAAGGCGAATACGGATTCGTTCACGGCAAGAACGTCTACGAATTTGCCGTCGACTAACCCGGGCGCGGGTACTGGCAAAATTTGGCCGCACGCATAACGCATGCGGTCTTTTTATTCATCCGCGATAAGTTGAAGCCAAGACGATAGCCGGAGATCTTCGGCGCGCGCCTTTTCCCCGATGCGCGCCTTCTGCAACTGTTCACGGGATAAGAGCCCGGACTCGACGAGATTCTTCGAAACATATTTACGCTTGTGAGCGAACGCCGCGTGCAGGATATCGAAAAAAATCTTTTCGGATGCTTCCGATGCGAAATTTTTCCGTGATATGCCGCGGATAGTCAGTACCGCGGAATCGACATTCGGCGCAGGCCGGAATGCGCCCCGCGGCACGGTGAACTCATACTTCGGCTCCCCGTACGCCTTCACCGAAAGCGACAAAATGCTTTCCTTGCCCTTCGTAGCTTTAGCGGAGTAGGGTTTTTTTCTTCCAACGATGCGCTCGGCAACTTCTTTCTGCACGAGAAGCGTCATCGAGCTCGGCTGATGCTCCGTCTCGAGGAACATCCTGAATATCTCACCGGTCAGATAATACGGGATATTCGCCACCACCTTGTACTTTTTTTGGCCAACACCTGGTGTTGGCCATGTTCGGATATCAGCATGCACGAGGGTGAGGCGCTTGCTTGAGATTTCCCGTGCAAATTTCATTTCGAGTTTCCTGACAAGCTCACTATCCGCTTCGATCGCGACCACTCTCCCCGCTTGCTTTAGGAGTTCTCGCGTAAGCATGCCCGTCCCGGGACCGATCTCGACAACGATGTCCTCGCTCGAGAGATCCGCGACAAGCGCGATGCGCTCGGCGATGCGCGCATGCATCAAGAAATGTTGGCCTAAACGCGCCGCTTTGCGGCGCGTCGGCCGAACCGGCCGCCTAGCGGTCGGTTTTAGGCCCGAGTCACGCTTCGATGATTTCCTCATCGCTTTCATCATAGACCATATGCGCCTTGTCGATATCGGCGAGGAACGACGAGGGCAGAGATACATAGTCACTGCCGTAGATCTTGCGGATGCGCGCAAGCGTAAGATACAGGCGCTCCTTCGCGCGTGTCATTGCAACATAGAAGAGCCGCCGCTCCTCTTCTTCGTCGCGGTCGTCTATACCCATGCCTTGATGCGGAAAGAGCCCCTCCTCCATCCCGCTCACGAAGACCGTATTGAATTCAAGCCCTTTCGCCGCATGGACGGTCATCAGCGTGACACCTTTTCTCTCACCCGGACGGTCTATCTCATCCTGGTCGCTCGCGAGCGCCGCTTCCGCGAGGAAAGCGGCGATGCCCTCTTTGCCCGCGAGTGCGTCATGCCGCGCAGCAACCGACGCGAGCTCTTCCACATTTTCGAAACGCTCACGGTCCTCCGCATTCCCTTCATCGACAAGCGCCCGATGCATGCCGCTCCTTTCGACGACCAGCTTCACGAATTCAGAGGGTACAAGTGTTTCTGCCGCACGTGAAAGTTCTCCAATGATCTTTTCAAATGCCTCAACCCTCGTCAATTCTCCCGTGCGCAGCTCTCCGCGCTGTCCCGCCGCGAGTTTTCCGAGCGTCACCTTGCCGATCCCGCGCGGCGGAGCCGCCGCCGCACGGAGTTTGTCGGCCTCGCGCGACGGATCCATCGCGAGCCGAATCCATGCGAGTGCGTCTTTCACTTCCTTGCGCGCGAAGAAATGCGTACCGAGAAGCTTGTACGGCACGCCGGCCCGCAAGAACCCTTCCTCGAGCGCGCGTGATTGAAAATTGGTCCTGAATAAGACCGCTATTTCTTCCGCTAAAACAGGCTTCGCCTGTTCGCGCGATGCGCCGCCTTGCGCCGCATTTAGCGGTCTCGTACCGCCCTGCATGCGCGCGCGTATGGTCGAGGCGATCCAGCGCGCTTCATCTTCAGCATTCACCGCCTGATGCACGACGATCGGCTCGCCCGCGGCACGTTCGGTCGTCGAGTATTTCTCTTTGCGGTTCTTGTTCTTCTCGATGACCGCATTTGCGGCATCCACCAGATTCTTCGTCGAGCGATAATTGCGCTTTAAGATGATCACCTGCGCCTCCGGATAGTGTTTGTCGAACGCGAGCAAGTTCTCGATTGTCGCGCCGCGCCAGGTATAAATGGTCTGGTCGATATCGCCTACGACAAAAAGATTCCTGTGTTTCGCCGCGAGCATATTTGCGAGCCGCCCTTGAAGTGCGTTCGTATCTTGATACTCGTCAATGTGCAGGTAGCGCCAGCGGTCCTGCGCGCGGATGCGGATATCTTCGTGTTCAGTGAGCAGCCGCACGGGCAAGGCGATAAGGTCGTCGAAGTCGAGTGCCTTCTCCTCCTTCAAGGTTCTCTCGTAGCGAAGCCATGCCTCTCCCGTGATGCGCGCGCCGAAGCTCCCGCGGCTCTGTTTCTCATAAAATTCGGGCGCCTGAAGTCCTTCTCCCTTGGCGCGCGAGATGCGGCCGAGCACCGCACGCGGCGAGAACTCTTTCGCTTCGATATCGAGCGCCTTGAGTGCTGCGGCGATCGCCTTTTCAGAATCGTCGCGATCATAGATGCCGAAGTATCGCGGAATACCGATCGCCTTCCCGTAGCTCTCCAAGAGTTCGCGGCCGAGCCCGTGGAACGTGGCGATAAAAGGCAGGTCACCGTCACCACCAAGCATGTTCCGTACGCGTTCTCTCATTTCTCGAGCCGCCTTGTTGGTAAAGGTGACCGCCAAAATTTGCTCTGCGGGGACGTCTTCGCGTATCAGATGATAGATGCGCGTGGTGAGTACGCGCGTCTTTCCGCTACCGGCGCCGGCAAGGACCGATATCGGCCCCTCCTTCGCGAGCACGGCGCGCCTTTGCGCTTCATTCAGTCCTTCGAGATATTTCACTTACGGACTATACCCTAAAACCGCTTTCCACAGATAGATGAAGATGCGATTGACTGCTGTTCTCTATCGGCTATACTCTTTCTATCGACTGATACGGAAGTATTCAAGGAATGGCTTATATACGCAGTATGTAAGCCATTCTTGTATTAGGAAGCCCTACTGATCCTCCCTGTTTACCTATAAAATTAAATCGACAATTTCTTATACTCGGGTTCGCGGCCATCGTGGGGGCCGTGTCATTTCTGCCAAACGACGTAGACGCGTTCTGGCCCTTTTTTACAAATGCAGGCGCAGCGGCAAGTGTACGTATACCATACGCGGGAACACCGGCGCTCCAAGCTGCGACGAACTTCGACCCGAACCCAAATAAAGGCCTCGGCGATAGTATCCAGACGAGCGGCGGGCGCGCACTTCTCGCTTATGCTGGCCCCGCGGGCACAATAGCCGACGTTGCAGTCTCGGCGCCGTCTGATCGCATTTCAGTCTACGTCGTGCGCGAGGGCGATACGCTCTCGGAGATTGCGGACATGTTCGGCGTCTCGGTGAACACTATTATTTGGGCGAATAATCTCAAGAACGCGCTTGATGTGCATCCGGGTGATATACTTATTATTCTACCTGTCTCGGGCATCGAACGCACGGTCGTTAAGGGCGATTCTTTGAAGTCGCTTGCGAATAAATACGGCGGCGATGCAAACGAAATAGCTCAATTCAACGGCCTTGACCCCGCGGTGCCTTTACAAATCGGCTCAACCATTATTATCCCGGGCGGCGAAATCGTTGCTCCTCCGCCGCGCGCGCGTTTCCCGTCCACTCCTCGCGAGCCGTACGGCTCTGTGCAAACGGGTTATTACAGCAATCCGCTGCCGGGCGGCGTCATCACCCAAGGCATCCACGGCTGGAACGGCGTTGACATTGGCGCCGCGCGCGGCGCCCCCATTTATGCGGCGGCAAAAGGAACCGTCATTATCGTGCGCAACAATGGCGCATGGAATGGCGGCTACGGCAATTATGTCGTCATCACGCACGATAACGGCAGCCAGACGCTCTACTCGCACATGAAAAACGCAATTGTCTCTCCCGGACCGGTCTTCAACGGTCAAATCATCGGCTATGTCGGCGTGACCGGCCGCGCGAGCGGTCCACATCTCCACTTCGAAGTGCGCGGAGCGACAAACCCCTTCCGCAACTGCCGCGTCGGCTCTGTCTGCTCTCCGCAGTAACTTTTTTACTCCTCGATGATTATCGTACTCGTCATCGTGCGATCGATGGCGCAGTGATAGGTTATCGTGCCCGGTTCGTCGAAGATGTGCGCGAAGGAGTGCCCCGCGGCGATCGCCTGGGAATTAAGGACGAGTCCTCCCCCGTCAGACGTAACGGTGTGGGTGATGGCATCCTTGTTTATCCACACCACCTCCGTGCCCTTCTTGATAGTGACCGTCGCGGGATCGAAGTGCCCCTTATTGATAGCGATCTCTACATACGCCGCCGGACGCGTCGTCGTGGCGAACTCGGATGGAGCCGGGTACCCCGCGATGGCAGCCGCCTCCGTCTTCAGCTTTTCTTCCGTCTTTATCGAACCCAGGTAATACGCCCCGCCCGCGCTAAGCGCCACGAGCACGACGACCACGATTCCCATGAATATTTTCAGCATATGAACAGATTTTACACTATTTGATTTAAATAGGTTATTCGAAACCGAATAACCCCCTTGGGCGGTACTGGAGCGCTTCGTGGATGAAGGCGGGCGTGACCGCTTCGGCGCCCGCGAGGTCGGCGATGGTGCGCGCCACCCGCATGGTGCGATGGTAGCTGCGCGGCGAGAGGTTGAGACGCGCGGCGGATTGGGTGAGCGTTTCTTTCGCGGCCGCCGTGAAGCCGCTTTTTTCGTCGAGCTCACGGCCAGTCAAGGCAGCGTTCGTCGCACCGCGCTTCCCCGTGCGTCGCTCGGCCCGCGCACGCGCGGCGACCACGCGTTCCCGCACGCGCTCCGATGATTCGCCTGTTGAAAGCTTCGCAAGCGTGTCGTGCGGGACGAGCGGCACTTCTATCCAGAGATCGAGGCGGTCGACGATCGGCCGCGAGATGCGGCGCGCCTGTTTCTGCGCGGCGCGCATCATCACCCGCGAATCTTCAGAAAGCGTGTCGGCCGGATTCATCGCCGCGACGATCATGCAGTCGGCCGGAAAGGTGATCGAGGCGCGCGCCCGCGAGACCGTCACCACACGGTCTTCGAGCGGCTGGCGGAGCGCCTCGAGTGTCCTTGAATCGAACTCAGGGAACTCATCGAGAAAAAGGACGCCCTTGTGCGCGAGCGTTACCTCGCCCGCCTTCGGGAAGGTGCCGCCGCCCACGATCGCCACGTGCGATATCGAGTGATGCGGCGCGCGGAAGGGCGGCCAGTAGACCGCCTCGCCGCTCCCGAGGAGTCCGACGGTCGAATGTATGGCCGTCACCTCGAGCATCTCGTCGTCGGTCAGGGGCGGGAGAATGCCCGCGAGCGCGCGGGCGAGCATCGTCTTCCCTGTGCCGGGCGGGCCGTAAAAAACGATATTGTGGCGGCCGGCGGCGGCGATCTCGAGCGCACGTTTCGCGCTCTCCTGCCCCTTAACATCCGCGAGGTCGAGCGCAGGCGGCGGGAGCGGCGCGCGGCGGTCGCGCAGGAGCCGTGGCAAGGGCTTCTCTCCCGTAAGATGCTGTAGCAATGCAGACAGCGACTCCGGCGCATACACGGCGACACCCTCTGCGAGCAGCGCTTCGTGCGAATTCCCCGGCGGCACAAAGATCGTGTTGATCCCCTGCCGCTTCGCGGCGAGCACCTGTGGGAGCACTCCCTTCACCGTGCGCAGTGTGCCATCGAGTGCGAGTTCGCCGATATAGAGCATCTTCTCCGCGGGCGCTGCAACATCATCGGCGGCGATAAGATACGCGAGCGCAAGCGCAAGATCGTAGTGCGACCCTTCCTTCTTCAGATCGGCAGGCGAGAGCGAGAGGATGATGCGCTTGTTCTGCTTCTTAGGAGACTTATGCCCGCAGTGGCGGATCGCGGCGTTCAGCCGGTCACGCGCTTCTGCTACCGCCTTATCAGCGAGACCGACGATGGAAAATGCATGGAGTCCGCGAGTGAGATCGGCTTCGACACTGACTATCTCTGCGCCTGAGCCGATCGGCTGTGCCGCAAGCGTCTTGGCGTATCCGTGCTTAGGCACTGTGCGCTTTGCCGGAATACGTGCCTGAACTGATACTCGTCCCGGGCGTATCGCTCCCATATGCTCTTACAAATGTTCGACGCAGGTCGTCGCCGCAGAATCGGCTTCGAGCCGCGCTTCTTCTATGATCTTGCCGCAGACTTCGCATTTGCCGTACGTCTTTTTCTCGATCCTCGCAAGCGCCGCGATGATCGTGTCATAGCGCGCTTCAAGATCGGCGAGAATAGCGGCGTTGCTCTCGCGGCTCATGACCACATCGGCCTGATCGGCAAGGTCCGCCTCGGTCCCTATCTCCGAGGGGATCGGTTCCCAATCGTCCGGGACATGAGGGTTTCGGCGGCCGACGGTTCCCATCTCCGATTCCAGCCGCACCTTCTCCGCCTCAAGCCTCTTTCTAAAGTGTTCGGTTTTCATGCGGGAATGATAGCAGATTCTTGCTATTGCGCGCGTGAAGTCGCCAGGCGGCCAACAAGTTCGGTAAATGCCGCCGCATCGCGCGCGATAATAAGCGTCGCCTGATTCCAATATCCGTATACAAGGACGTCGCGACCGGCGGTGTCGCGATACACGCGTGCGTCATGGTTGGCAATGCTCGCGTCAACGAAGGCGGCAACAGAAGTAGTAGTGGTAGCCGCTTTCGGTACGCCGCTTGGAGTCGTGGTCGCTGCGGGAGTATTCAACACTGGCGTCGGATATGCGGGAAAGAGCGGGGCGAGATCAACCGACATCTCCTGCTCCCACGAGAGCATGCCCGAGAACGTATTGCTGTATGACAAAACAGAAAGTATGAAGAATGGGCTCTGCCTGCCGCTCACCTGCACGACGCCTGCCATGCTACCCTGCGCACTCACATTACGCAGCAAAACATCGGGTGCTCCCACCGAGAGCGCAGAGAAAACAGTTTCCGAACCGGTGGTGCTCGCGATGGAGAGAAGCCGGACAGCGCCGACTGCGATAGGACGATCGACTGATTTCTTGATCGCTTCTAAAAGTGCCCGGCCGGTATCTGAGATCTCCTCCCGTTCATCAACAAATATCGGGGCCGGCACGTTCTCAGTAACAACGACCGGCTCCGTTGCCGCTCGGTAGCGTGTATATGCAACATATACGCCTGCGATACCCGCAATAAGAAGTACCGCGCCTACAATACTATAGAGGATATTCCTGTGTGAAGACTCCGGTGGCACTGCCTGAAGAGACGGGAGCGCACGGTCTTGCTCGGCAGCTAGTATGGTCGCAGTTGAAGCTTTCGTCTCCTTCATCCTTTCCGAAAAATCCCCCGCGTAAGTCTTAAGAGGCGCATTCGCCGGTAGCGGAGGTGTATACGCGGGCGCGACAAGACGCTCTTTCGGCTCCGGATGTGGCCCCCCTTCGTCCGTCGGCTGGCGGACTTCGGCGGGGCGAGGCGCAAGCGGCGTAAGGTCGGGAGTACCGCCTTTCTGCAAGGTCTCCATATCCCCTGCGAACGTGCGGATATATTTCTCCGGCGGTCCTTTATCCATCATCCTTTATAATAGCGCATCCCGCCAGGTGCTCTACGAATTATGTGCGCGAGGAGATCGTGAACTTGTGCGGGTCGCTGTCCATATCGGTGAACGCGTGCGCTGCTTCTTTCAATTTTGCCGATGACGATTTTCCGAATGACATGACTTCAGACTGGATACCGTGCATATCGAGGTACTCGATGAGCGGCACGAAGTCGCCGTCGCCGGAGGCAATGACGACCGTGTCGAGCTTCGGCGAGAGCTTCACGGCGTCGATCGCGAGCCCGACGTCCCAGTCGGCTTTCTTCGCGCCGTCGGCGAAGACCTGGAGGTCTTTTACTTTGGTCTCTATTCCTATCTTGGTAAGCGCTTCAAAGAAGTTCTTCTCTTCCCCGCTCTCCGTCTTTATAACGTAGGCGATAGCACGGACGAGAATACGCCCGCCTACGGCCTCTTCGAGGACCTTCGCGAAGTTCACGCGCGCTTTGTATAAGTGCTTCGCGCTGTGATAGAGATTTTGCGTGTCAATAAAGACCCCGACACGCTGGGCTGGATGTTTAATAACTGCCATAAAAATAAATGCTTATGTAAAACGAAATAATAAAACGAAACCGAACGGCTACTTCTCTATGATACCAGAAAAAGGTGTCGTTATTTTTTGAGACCCAACTTCTTTATGAGCGCGTTGTAGTGGCGCTTGTCATTCGTCTCGAGGTAGCGCAGGTGCGAGCGACGATTGGCGACCATCTGCAGAAGTCCGCGGCGGGAATGCACATCCTTCGGGTTCTTCTTCAGGTGCTTGGCAAGCTCGTCGATCTGCTTGCTGAGAAGCGCGACTTGCACATCGGCCGAGCCGGTGTCAGAGTCGTGCCGGGCGGTGTTTTTTATAATAATCGCCTTTTTCTTAGTGGTAAGCATGAGTAGTGATACCCTACCACGCCTTGTGAAATTGCGCAAGTTCAGCGTTCAGTGTAGTCACGCCGTTGGTAGCCGTTGTGGTTTCTGGATAGTTACGATTATTTTCCTGCTCCCCTTTTCTGTCACTTCCCCGTAATCAACTTTATAACCGGACTCTCTTAGATCTTTGAGAAAAGTTTCGAGTTTTTCTGCTCCCTCACGTCTTTTATCAAACCAGTCTCTTGCTCTCTCATCCCAATTACTCTCATTTTGTGTTCGCATTTCCGCTTCAGGTGTCGAAATATTTCCCACCATTTTCCCTCCCGATTTCAGCACTCGAAGAGCTTCAGATATCACTTTTTTCACCTTATCATTGTCAACGGCAAAAATCGGAAAACAGTTCTTGGCGATAACTATCTCAAAAGTTTCGTCTCCAAACGGGAGAGAAAGACCATCTCCCGCCACCATACCATCTTGCAGAAGATTTATTTTTGCGGGCTGTTTTTCGATCCCATATGCCCTCCTATTTCCTAACACCGCTCTAACATATTTTATAAAATCTCCATTTCCTGATCCAATATCTAACAATGGCTTTTGTAAGTCCTCTTTGGTAAGAGAGAAATACTCCATGTATGCCCGGAAAGCTTCTTCAGACGCGTGATCAAAGCTAGGTTTTTCTTTAGGGACAGCTTCTTTTACACTGTTTTGAGTCTTATGGCGAAATTTCTCGAAGAGTCCCATGTAAATATCCTAACATAGAGTATCAATATATTGTGCGCACTTGATGCTACAATTTCTGTATGAACGCAGAGCAAGCTAAGCGGCAATTTCTTGAATACATTGAGATAGAACGCGGGCGGGCGGTGAAGACTATCGAGAATTATGACCGCTATCTCTCCCGCTTCTTCGAGCAGATGCAGATAAAGGAGGTCGGCGACATCACCGAACAGAATGTCCGTGACTTCAGACTTTGGCTGAACAGACAAAAGGGCTCGGGGAATGATTCGATGAAGCGCCGCACCCAGAATTACTATATGATCGCGCTCCGCGCGTTCTTAAAGTTCCTTCGTAAGCGCGAGATAGACTGCATCTCGCCAGAGAAGATCGAGCTCGCCAAGCTCCCCGAGCGCCAGATAGACCTTATTACCTCT
>Ga0209542_10012360_pt1 | contig 14948 bp, 11 predicted proteins | sample RifCSPhighO2_01_FD_184028 | JGI IMG/M metagenome (GOLD analysis project Ga0209542, IMG submission 184028) | Soil microbial communities from Rifle, Colorado - Rifle CSP2_plank highO2_0.1 (SPAdes) (version 2) | ecosystem: Environmental > Terrestrial > Deep subsurface > Rock core/Sediment ...
TGTTTGCCAAATCAACAATGAAGACATCGTGTGATGTTTCTGTTCTTCCAAAACCAAAAGTCACCACAGCCATTTCTCTCTTCGGTCCTTTTTCCGTTGGCATAACAAGTCCTCAAGTCACCCTGCTACAACAATTGCTTGCAAAAGACCCAAATATATATCCTGAAGGACTTATGACTGGCTTCTATGGGTCTTTGACCGTGAAGGCAGTTCAAAGATTCCAAACAAAATACAATATTCTCACCAGTGGTTCTCCTGAAACCACGGGGTATGGTCTTGCTGGGCCGAGAACGAGGGAAAGAATTACGGAAATATTGGGAAGGTAGTGAATACGGCCATTGTAGAATATAATATAAACATGTTGTTGGCCCCAATTTTATTATGGCAGCTTTTCTGGTTCCGGGGAAGGGACATGGTCTTTCCATAGCATTCCACGCATCCCGCGATACACTTCCGAGAGTTCTTCGCTCCGGAGCGCCCAAAGTACCAAGATTACTGCCCCAATTCCCAAAACGCCCGCGGAGAGTCCTTGAAGAAAAATACCAACAAACGTGTGAAGATCAAACACGTGCGAGAAAACCGCAAGCCCTCCATATGCGACAAGACCGCCGACCGCGCTCCCCAACCCAATTTTGAAAACCGCCCACTCAATGCCTTTGGTAGGAAACCACCCGAATACCGCTCGAAACACAAAAAATAAAAAGATGAAATTAACTGTGCTGCCGGCGAGAACGCCCAATGGAAGAGCAAGCGCGCGAATATCTGGGATGTCGCGGAGTTTGAGCGCCGTCTGCAACACCAAAACACCGGCTCCTCCCGGCATCAAAACGCGAAGAAACCAGAACGCCGCGCCAACACTCAAAAAAGCGGAAATAACATTGACCAAAACAGGTCGCATGGTTTGCCCGCCTGCATATAACGCCCGCACCAGCAGCAACAATAATCCTTGAAAAATAACTGCGATGCTCAATAAAAAAAGCGTGGCGGCAGTAAGGCGCGTATCTGTCCAGCTAAAAGCGCCGGAGCCCAAAACAACACGCACGATTTGCGCGCGAAGCACCAACAGTAAAACCGCAAACGGCAACGACCAAAACAAAATATGGCGAAATGCAAGCGCGAAGTATCTCTGAAACTCAACGCGCGATTTTTTAATCGCAAGCTCGGCAAGATTGGGAAATACGGCAACGCTATAAGAAAGTCCGACCAGCGTCACCGGAATATATTCCAAGTTGGAAGCGAAGGTAAAAACCGCTAAACTGCCTGCAGCCAACGTAGAAGCAACCCCCGCAAAAACTACCATCACAAACTGCGTTGCCATAAGGCCAAGCGTGCGCGGTACAGAAGAAGCAATAACACGCACAATGTCATCAAGGCGCGAGAAAGAAAATCGTGGAAATACAGATACGTGATACAGCGATGGAATTTGTATTGCCCCATGAAGCAAAGCGCCAACCACAACGCCCCACGCAAGCCCCGCAAGACCCCAGGAAGGCAAGAAAAACAGAATACCAATAATAATACCAAAGTTATAAAGAACTGGACTGAGCGCATAGACAAAAAAACGGCGAAACGCTTGTGTGATGCTTGAAAAAATATTAGAAAGACCCAAAAAAAACGGAGAAAAGAGCATAATGCGCCCCATGCGGACAACCATGTTGTGCTCATCGCCAGTAAAACCAGGCAACAAAACACGGACCAAACTCGGCATCGCAAAAAACGCAATGGCGGAGAGAATAACCAAGGCCGCGCAAAATAAACTGATCAATGCGCCAAATAATTCTTCCGCGCGCCGAGAATCCTTTGCCCATGCATCTAAAAAAATTGGGATAATCGCCGTGGATGCAGCAAAAAAAAGCATCAACGTATAGAGCATGTCGGGCACACGAAACGCCGCGTAGTACAAATCAAGCTCTCGAGATGCGCCGAACGTTGAAGCAAGCAACCGATCACGGAAAAGCCCCAAAAACGCGGAGAGTACATTAAAGGAAGCCAGCCAAAACGCCGCATGATGAACATTCGTCAGGTTGGCATGAAAAATACGAGGAAAATTCATGCTATATATTAATTCTCATCCACCGGGGGTGACTTGCGCTCCTCGGGAGGCGGGACGATTGAGGAAAGTGCAGGGCGGCCGGCGCGGAGATTAGAAAGGATTGCCTGTACCTCGCTGTTTCCCGGATTGAGTGCGGCGATTTTTTCAAACTCCTCAATTGCCTCCGTTCTCCGATTCGTGCGATCATACATCAAACCCAAGAAATAACGCGCGTTGGAATAATTGGTATTGTTCGCAACCGCGCGCTTCAAAACAACTTCCGCGTCTGGCAAACGATTCGCTTTATAGTATAAAAGTCCCAATTGAAACAGCGCGCCAATATCATTGGGCGCAAGAAGCGCTGCCGCTTCTGATCGGCGAATTGCCTCCGGCGCATTGCCCTCGGAATCATAAATCTGCGCTAAGAGAAAATGCGCATCGGTATAATTTGGCTTGAGTTCTAAGGATTTTTGAAGCGCCGTTTCTGCTTTCCCCAAAAGCGCGGTATTGTTCGTACGCACCGCTTCTGCAAAATATGCTAGCGCTTGATCGCGAAAAAGCGATGGATTCTTGGGGGCGCGCTTGAGACCCTCTTCGTACTGAGTAACCGCTGCCTGCATTGCTCCCTCCGCGCCCAATGGAATTAAAAATTCATATACTTTTCCAAGCGACTGATAATTTTCAAAATCAAGAGATGAGGCACGGATAGCGTCCTGCCCAGCACGAATCGCGCGGTCAAGCACATCAGCAAACTGGCTCCCCAGAAGCTCCCTGGGAGCTGCGTTCGCCTGCGCTACATTGCGCGCCCGTACCACATAGAGTTGTGAAAGCGAGCGCGCATAGGCGCTGTTGCGAGAATCAAAACGAATAGCGCTTTGGAGAATGGTTTCAGCACTCTCGATATTGCCTTCGCGATTGAACATGTCAAGCCCGCGCGCAAACGCAACTTGCCCAGCATAGCGCGTGCTTGAAAGATATACTCCTCCGGCACCCAATATCATCAAAAACACCAAAAAGAGCGAGGCAATAAACCCGCTTGGCCCTTCGCGAAATAGTACAAGCTCGTATGTCGGCGCAAGCCCGGTAACACGCAACACCGCAAGGCCAAAACCAATCGCAATAAAACCAAGCGCTACGAGCGTATATCCAACAGGGTACAGCGCCCATACGAGCATAATGTAGCTCAGCACAACAAACGCAGAGAGCCCAAAAAGCCACTGTTCGTTGTTCATCATTGCGGCCCGCAGAGAAGCAAGCCAAACAAGAGCCAAAAATGTAAGAAATGCGAGCGCGCCCAAAACGCCGACTTCAGTAGGAATAGTCAATAAGAGCGAAGAACCGACCGCAAAGCGCGTATTCCAAAATGGCAACTGGTTTATTTCCAATGGCTTGAGACGATCCCAAAGGTATACAAATGTGGCAGGCCCATGCCCCAAGAGAAGATTTTCTCCCAACGCGCTTTTTAATAATCCCAATGTGGCTTGGTGAGAAATGTTTACTTCAAGCGGGGCAACCACCGGCGTCGCAGCTGATATAATGTCTTGAGAAAAAAATCCGAATAAAGATATCACAAGCAAAAGAAGCGAGACCACCAGCAACGCGCCGGAAATGACTCGCTGCCAAATAGCGTAGCTTAAAAACATAATCGCGAAAAATCCAACAATGCCCCATGTAATCGGCACGTTGACCACAATAAGCCCCAAAAGACCGGCAATGAAAAGCGCGGCAAGAACAGAACGCACGCGTCCGGTGGCGCGCAATAAAAAAGGATACGCAAGAAGCACATAAAAACCCAGCACAAGCGCAACGCTTCGCCAAGATCCTATGGTGTTGAAGGATTCGTCGGTAAAGATGCCGCCGAGCAATCGGCCTCCGCCGAGCGCAAAAAATAACACGGAGAGCAAAAAAAGTGCAAAGCCGATGCCGAGCGCAACCATCAGGCGTGCGTAATCTTTCGGTGTGCCGAACAAAGCGCTGATCATAAATGCCAAAACGCCAAAAACAACAAGCGCGCTTACCGTGGTCACCTCACCGCCAACACCGAAAAAGCTTGTTATAACTTGAGGGGAAAGAAGGGCTGATACTACCCACACCAAAAGTGCCGCCAGAAACGCAATCCATGCGTAGTGGAACGGAATGGTCGCGCGCCCGCGCAAAATCGCGTGCGCGAGATAACAAAGCGCCGCAACCATCGTAAGAATTGATACAAAAAATACTTTATTGAGAATCACAGGAGAAGTCGTGGTTGGCAAAAACCAAACCGGCAGGAGTGCTGCTAAAATCAGCAAGCACCATTGCGCAGCCCTATAAAATATATCCGGTTTTTCTTCTCCAACCTCTTGTTCGGCAATAACGGTCTCCTCTACAAAAAATTGAGCCATATACATTATTATAGCAAAGCGCTTTTAAATGTCTAGGTTCTTTACCGTCTTGGCATGGGTTTGAATAAATAACTTTCGTGGGGCAACCTCATCTCCCATCAGTACGTCAAACATCTTATCTGCCTCCTTCGCGTCTTCCGATGTCACCTGTTTCAGCGACCGCTGTGCTGGATCCATCGTCGTGTCCCACAATTGAATAGGGTTCATCTCGCCCAATCCCTTGTAGCGCTGAATAGAGGATCCTTCGAGCTGCTTGAGTAATTTATTTTTTTCTTCTTCGCTGTAGGCATAGCGAATATCTTTTCCTTTCTGGACACGATACAGCGGCGGCTGAGCAATATAAATATATCCTTGCGCGATAAGCGGCTGATAGTAGCGATAAAAAAGCGTTAAAAGCAATGTGCGAATATGCGCGCCGTCAACGTCCGCGTCGGTCATAATAATAACACGGTGGTATCGCAGTTTTCCTATTTCAAAATTATCGGCGATCGCGGCGCCCAGCGCAATAATCAAATACTTGATCTCCTGAGAAGCCAACATTTTGTCAAGCCGCGCTTTTTCGACATTGAGAATTTTGCCGCGCAACGGCAGAATTGCTTGAAACCGCCGATCACGAGCTTGTTTTGCGGACCCTCCGGCAGAATCGCCTTCCACAATATAAAGTTCTGATTCGTCGGCGTTGCGCGATTGACAATCCGCAAGCTTCCCCGGAAGCATTGAACCCTCCAGCGCTCCTTTTCGCAAAATCGTATCCTTTGCTGCTTTGGCCGCTTTGCGCGCCTTGAGCGCCAATATCACTTTATCCAAAATGGCACGCGCGTCCTGCGGATGTTCTTCTAAAAACGAGCTGAATGATTCGCCAAACACCGATTCAACAATGCCCTTTGCCTCCGGGTTTCCCAGCTTTGCTTTCGTCTGTCCTTCAAATTGCGGGTTTTTGAGCTTTATGGAAATAATCGCCGTGAGGCCTTCTTGGACATCTTCGCCCGTTAAATTTTCTTCCGATTCTTTCAAAAAACCGTTCTTGCGCGCGTAGGTATTCAGTGACCGAGTAAGCGCCGTCCGAAATCCGGTGATATGCATGCCACCTTCGGAGTTATAAATGTGGTTCGCAAAACCCAATATGCGTGCTTGCAAATCATCAACATACTGCAGCGCGATATCCACATACACGCCGGTCATCTCTTTCTCGATGCGGAAAATAACATCATGTTTTGGATCCAACCCCTCGTTTACATAACGCACATACGACGCAATGCCTCCTTCAAAATAAAAACCATACGCAACATGCTCCATCGAATTTGCGGAACGCTCATCAAAAAAAGAAATTTTAATCCCGCGCGTCAGATACGCTTGCTGGCGAAGACGCTCGGCAATTTTTTTCCAATCAAACGCGGGTATGGTTGCGCCTCCCGTTTGTGTGGGTGTTTCCCCAAAAATTTCGCGGTCCGGCTCAAACGTAATCGCGGTTCCCGGTTTGGCACACTTGCCGATTTTCTGCACTTTCGTTTTGGGCTTTCCCCGTTGATATTCTTGCGCATAATGCACGCCGTCTCTGCAAACCTCCGCGCGAAGCCACGAGGAAAGAGCGTTGACCACCGATACCCCAACACCATGAAGACCGCCGGAAACCTTATAGCCGCTGCCGCCAAATTTACCTCCCGCATGCAAGATAGTCAAAACCGTTTCAAGCGTTGATTTTTTCGTCTGCGGATGCGTTTCGATGGGAATCCCGCGGCCATCATCAATAATATGTACCCGATGATTAGGTAAAAGTGTCACTGAAATATTTTTGGCATATCCTGCCATTGCTTCGTCAATGGCGTTATCGACAACCTCCCATACCAGATGGTGCAACCCATCAGCGCCCGTGGACCCAATATACATCCCCGGACGCTTGCGCACCGGATCAAGACCCTCTAAAACAAGGATGTCTTTTGCGCTGTAGCTCGTGGTTTTTTTTGCTGATTTTTTCGGCATAAGAATAATTTTATAGTAGCACAAAACAAGCGAAAGAAAAAGGGTTTGTTTTTCTATTGAAGTCGGACTTCGGTTTCAATTGCGGAGCTAATAATGCGGTCCAAAAGATGCGGAAATGAAATACCTGCCGCTTGCGCTTCTTTGGGAAGAATGCTCGCCTTGGTAAGTCCTGGAAGCGTATTGATTTCTAATACAAACAATTGATCCGTTTCTGGCCGCCAAATAAAATCGGCGCGCGAATATCCTCGACATCCTATTGCGCGATGCGCGGCAATCGCCGCTTCTTGAATGCGCGCCTGAATCGCTAAAGAAACGCGCGCTGGAGTAATTTCATCGGCGCCGCCATCGGCATATTTTGATTCGTAGTCAAAAAAAATATTTTTGCGCGGAATGATTTCTGTAGGCGGCAATGCAGCTGTATTCCCATTTTCGTCTTCTAAAATACCGCAAGCAATTTCTCTCCCGTGAATGTATGCTTCTGTAAGTGCAAGTGGAGAATAATGAAAAACATTGTGAAGGCCGCGCTCTATGTACGAGAGCGCGTGCACAATGCTAACGCCGATACTCGATCCGCGATCCGCTGGTTTTGCCACTACCGGAAAAGAAAAGTTGCGCGCGATAAGCTTAACAACATCGTTCTGCGCACGATCGTAGAGCGTGTAGGAAATTCCGATCCCCTGTGGCACCAGGAGTCCAGCCGCGCGAAAGCGGTCGCGCGAAAGCAACTTGTGCATGCCAACAAAACTTGCCCTGGGCCCAGAGCCCGTGTAACGAATACCGTGTTTATCAAAAAGCCGCTGCACCGTACCGTCTTCGCCATATTCTCCGTGCAAAGCAACAAACACGATGTCAGCAACAGATTTGATTTTTGAAACCGCTTCTTCTTCGCCCAACGGCGGAAAGGGAGCTATAAGCCACGCACCATCTTTTGTGATCGTCGCGAGTCGCGGCTCATAGAGTGCGCGATCCAAATGCTCATATATCATCTGCGCGGTCCGAAGCGATACTTCATGCTCAACCGACGGCCCCCCACCTAAAACCAACACGCGCAATTTTTTGCTTTGCATTGTTTTATTTTACTACGCCGGCCGCCGCTTACAAAATTTTATATCTATCAAAAATGGGCGCTATTTGCGCCCACGCCATCACACAATATTATTTATGCAATAAGTTTTCTTGCCAAAAGTATATCGGCGACACGCGATTCCTCGTCTCGTTTTATGGTTTGCAGTTCTTCGATCTGGCTATCAAGTTGTGAAATGTGCCTTTTCGACTTCGTCTCTTCGGCATCCGAAATATCCAAAAGTCCTTCGCTATACCTCAACAAAACATCATGCGATTTTGTGGCCCCTGCCAGTCCCAGTTTAATTCTTCTGTCCTCGTCCGTAGAACCTCCCAGTTCGCTTCCAAATTCCTGCCATGCGGCCGCGAATAATCTGTCGTTTTCGAGTTTTTGCCGCTCCCATTCTTCTTTTTGTCTTTTGATCTCATCTATCTTTATAATCACTTTAGCTCTTTCGAGCTCGGACTCGGTCATGGTTTCCCTCTCACAAAAAACAATCTTTCACAAAGTTAACATACATCGTACATTTTTACAATAACCCAAAAAACGATGCGGACTTACTTGTACGAATATTACAATAACAAACTCTATTTTTTTACCACAATAATTCTTCCCTTCCAGCGTTTGAGAAATTGTGTTTTTGAAATAAAGCGAAATGCTCCGCCTCTGCGGGATCGCGCGTCGGGATCATGATAATAAAAACCTTCCGATGTTTTCCCTCGACGCGCGGCATTCTGAAAACCAACCAGAAGAACAAGATGCCCACCTTCTTTCGTTTTTACCGATGCAAGCACGGGCAAATTATTCTGCAACAGCACTACGATATGGCGTAGTGCATTAGTTGCTGATTGTTCTGTTTGGCGAGGGCTGGGATTTTTAATTTTCCTGAGATCCCATTCTTTTCTAAAAGATTTTCCAAACCCATGACGCTTTGCGAGCCCAACCAATCCATCATGAATCCACCCATATTTTGGATCCCGCGCACCTATTGAATTGCCTTCGTGAATAAGTTGCTGCAACGTGCCCGCAACAAAACCCTCACGATCTTTTGGCTTTCCTCGCTCGCCCCGGCGTGACTCGCTCAGGGTCTCGACCTGCGCTCTCGCGCTTCGCGCGAACCATGCCCCCGCCCGAACGATCCGATCGTTCGGATCGGACGGGCGCTTCGGCCTCGAAACCCGCCAAAAGACATAATGGTTTCGTTGCTCAAATTCCATCGCCATCGCAAGCGCCGCAATCCCACAACTCCGCGACCGCCAAAATGGGTCTTTCACATCAAGACGCTGTGAATAATACGGCACTGCGAGCAAAATATGTTGTTTCTTTTTGTTCTCCATGACCAACGACGCTTTTTATATTTATTGACTAGCCCACGGGGATTTCCTGTTCCTTTTTATCCAAATTTTCTTGAAAAATGGCATTGTCAACGTTGATAGCGTAAATGCTACTGCGGGCACTACCGCATTTAGCCATGGTCGTATCATATCAATCGCCCACATGTACACTCCGATCGCCAAATATGTAAATATCGTCAGCAGAATCCGCCTTGTCCAGCTCACTTCCCATGCTTTATCTGCTTCAACCCGCTCATTTCTTTCCTCAATTTTTTTAATTTTTTGCTCTAAGTTTTCCATATTATCTCCTATGACACCTTTTATATTTTTTGAGTGGGCCGTGTTGGTTTATTATCTCGCCTCCCGTCCTTTGCTTTCAAGTTCTGCGCGGTCGAGAATATGAGACATAACGATATGACTCAATACTGGATTACTGCGTTCGGCATAAAGGGCAGCTACCGCATCGCGTAATTCATATATTGTATCTCGCGCGAAAATTTCTCCCATTTTCTTTGATCAACGCGGCATGTCATCTTTTGAAATTTGCTTCCAAATAATTTTGGGTTCCATAAAAATTTTATCTGGATTTATCGGCCCGTTCTTTTATTTCAGCAGCCAGGACATCCAGCCGCCAAAGAAATTTCATCGCCTGCTGTTGTTTATGCGTGTTATTTAATTTTTCTATAGCTTGCCGTAGCCGTTCCCTGTCGTAACCGAATTTTCTATTGTAACTCGATTGGTCGTAGAATATGGCATTAAAATGAAAAGGCTCTATATACTGAGCTTGTCCTTTTTCGTTGATACCAAAATTGACTACATTGTCGTCGTAGCGGATATTTAATTCGTCAAACTCCTTTTTGAGATTCCTTACTCTTGGATCTGCATTAAGTTCATCGAATGCATGAAACATTTCTGCGGACGATGCCGCATCCATAGACTTTGCGCTTCGCCTCAAAACATCATGTGAGGCGCCTAATTCAACTTTCTGGCGAATTGAAGCGCTTGGTTTAGAGTAATAAGAATAAATATTAGGAATATTTTCAGGAAATAAAATATGCATTATCTTAGTCAAATAATACTCGCCTCGAGCTTCGATGCTATCGCGCTTATTGAGTTTTTCAAGAGCCACAACTTTTTTTGTATCGTAAGGATGCTGAAACACCAACCTCTCTGCTCCAACGCCAACGGGTTCTTCTCCCTTTGATATTCCAAATTTTTTGAATTCTTCTTGCATGTTTATGCTCTCACCTCCCATCCTTTTGACTCAAGCGCTGCAATAACTTTTGCGACCACTGCGTCAACTTCTTCGTCGCGGAGCGTGCGCTCGTTGGACTGAAACACCAAATGAAACGCCATCGAGTGCCTGCCTGTTTCAATGTTTTCTCCGTCAAAAAGATCAAACAAGTCCGTTTCCCACAACAGCGCCCCGGCAGTATTTTCAATTACATCTTCCACCTCCTGCACACGGACATCCTCCGAAACAAGTATCGAGACATCGCGCACAACGCTCGGATACTTACTCGGCTCTTGATATTCAATTTCCGATTCGGCGCGCGCGACGAATTTAGGAAAAGAAATTTCAAAAACGACCGCTTCTCCCCGCTTTATGCCGAGCTCTCGCTGTGTTTGAGGATGCATGGCGCCCACGAAACCAATATCTTCCGCCCCGCACCGAATTATCGCTGACCGATGGGGGTGGAGATAGAGAAGCAAGCTCTCCGCACGCGGCGCAGTAAATACAAAATCAGAAATTCCGGCCGATTCAAGAATGCTCGTAAGCGTTCCCTTGGCTTCGTAAAACGCCGGGCTTTTTTCTCTGTTTGATGCGTGCCACACAATACCGCCAATGCGCGCTTCTTCCGCCTCAATGGGATCGCCTTTCATTTTCTCGGGAATAAATACGTTGCCGATTTCAAAAAACCGCAGTGTATCGTGGCGCGGAGCGTTGTGCGCAACAACTTCCGCAAGCGACACAACCAACGATCTGCGTAAGAACGACAACTCGGACCGTATAGGATTTTCTAACTCCCAATAATCCTTTGTGGTATCTCCCAGCGCTTCGCGCCCCCGAGAACCAATAAAATTATAAGTATCCGTTTCATAAAATCCTGCTTGCGCCAAAACGTCGCAAATTTTTTCTTTCCAAACACGGCCTTGATCCAATGGCAATAAAGAAAATGACTCTGCCAAGGGACGCGCGGGAATACGATAATAACCCAATAGCCGCCCAACCTCCTCAATTAAGTCCTCTTCGATCAGCAAATCCTTGCGCGCTGTCGGAACCTCTACCACAAAATGGAGCGTCGTCTCACGTGCAAGAACACGCCTGGCGCCTTGATACTGCGCCACCTTTTTAAATTGTGTTATGGTGTCCACAACAACTTGCTTACGGTCGCTCGCGGCATGGATAACTTTTCCATCGCCAACAAAAAGACCAACATGTCCGAATTTTTTTTGATTTCCTCCAACGCCGCGCCTCGGAGCATGCTGACTGCGAAATATCAGGTCGCCCGGCAATATATCATGATCAGCAACTGGTATGCTTGCCGTGTATTGTTGAAAACTCATCCGCGGCAATTGAACCCCGATATGCCGAAAAACATATTGGATAAAACTTGAGCAATCAAAACGATACGGCGCATCATACATCGTGCTTGCGCCATACTTATACGGGCTGCCCAAAAGCTTTTTTGCGTTTTTTACCAAAACATCGCGCGGGCTTGCGATAAAACCAACCTTAAAATCAAGCCGCCGCAGGATATCCAAAAGCTGGGCTTGCGAAACCTGAATACCGAGTACTCTCTCCAACTTCTCAAGCCGTAACGCGATTTTGCGCGGATACTGTGGCTTTGGATAAAAATCATTGTATCCTTTCGGCGTGCCGCCCGCGTATTCTAAAATCCACCGCACCAAAAGACCCGTGGCATATTCCGTCAGATGAGGATCGAGCCCTTGAGAAAAACGAACCGAGGCATCGGTAGAAATTTTTAATATTCGTGATGCCGATCGAACAATTACGCTTTCAAAGTTTGCCGATTCAATCATAATGTTTTTGGTGTGTTTCGTAACTTCTGCGCGTTTGCCTCCTTTTATTCCCGCAATCGCCAATGGGCCCTGCGAGTCCGCAATCACCAACACAGACGGACCAAGAGCAACATCAACGCCATCAAGCGTCGTCATCCGCTCGCCTGTTTTTGCTCTTCGGATGACGATGTTCTTTCCTTCTATTTTGTCCGCGTCAAAAATATGCGTTGGTTGGCCAGTTTTCAGCATAATAAAATTTGCCAAATCAACGAGAAGATTAATAGAATTTACGCCGAGTGGTTCGAGATGCCGCCGAAGCCACGGTGGAGATTTCTTCATCACAACACCATCTATGCGATAGGCAAGATACCGCGGGCAGGCGTTGGGATCTTCCACAACAACGCCAAACTCACGAAGAGGCGCTTGAGCTCCTTTTGATGTTCGTCCAATACTATTGGCAAAAATCTCACGGAAGATCTTGCCGGGATTCAACTTCCGAAATTCCAAGAAATCAGCAAGCGCGCGGGACTCGGTTTTGTTTCGGACATCCAAAATTGCCGCAATCTCGTGCGCCATACCCATATGCCCAGAGCAATCCGCAGCGCGGTTTAAAATTTTAATTTCTAAAACAGAGTCGTTGCCGTGCCGCTCAATTGACTCAACCTCAAACGCGTGCGCATTTAAAACATCCGCAAGTTTTTCCGGCCTTGGTAATGATGGGATATATTCTTTAAGCCAACGATAGGAATATTTCATCGAAATTGTTTTAAAAACCGCAAATCATTTTCCCGAAACAAGCGGATGTCCGGAATTTTATATTTCAGCATCGCCAAACGATCAATGCCCATACCGAAAGCAAACCCCTGCCACTCGTGAGGATTTATTCCACAATTGCGCAAAACTTCGGGATGCACCATGCCAGCCCCAGCAATTTCCATCCATGCTTGATCGCCTCGCATTCGCATATCCACTTCAAAACTCGGTTCGGTAAACGGAAAATAACTCGGTCGGAGGCGAATTTCAACGTCTGCATGGAATAATTGTTCAAAAAATGTCTCGATAGTAGATTTAAAATTCGCGATGCTCACTTCTTTTCCTACTGCCAAACCTTCAACTTGCCAAAATTGAATATCGTGCGACGCATCCGTTGCTTCGTAGCGAAATACCTTCCCCGGCGAAATAATTTTAAATGGTGGTTGATGGGATTGCATAAACCGAATTTGCACCGGAGAAGTGTGCGTGCGCATAAGCAAACGTTGGTTGCTTCGCAACCAGAATGTGTCCCACATCTCTCGCGCGGGATGATCTGCTGGAATATTGAGCGCATCAAAATTGTACCATTCTGTCTCTACCTCGGGCCCTTCAGCAACCGCAAAACCCATCGTACCAAAAATATCAATAATCTGGCGCGTAATGAGGGTGAGCGGGTGGAGCACTCCGCGCTCCGGCGCAATACCGGGAGCCGTGACATCAATCCGATCGCGATGAAGCGAATCGCCCAACGAAGAAATATTCAACTCCCGCATCACCGCATCGAGTGATTCTTTAAAATATTTTTTAAGTTCGTTCGCCGCTTTTCCAATGACTCGTCGCTCTTCTTCGTTTTTGTCCTTAAGCGATCGTAATACTCCTGTAAGCTTTCCTCTGCGTCCCACGTATTCGGTCTCCAGACGCAGAAGCGCGGCAATGTCTCTTGCTTTTTTAATGGATTCTTGGAAATTCCGTTTAAGAGCGCCGAGATCGTGTATCATGTGTTTATCATACATAAAATAAGCGCACAAAAACAGATGCCGCCTCTCGATAAAAACGTTTCGGGCCCGACCGGATTTGAACCGGCGATCTTCCCCGTGACAGGGGGACGTGTTAACCAGGCTACACCACAGGCCCGCGTATTCCGCCGCGCAACTACAAAAAGCTTTTAGTAAAATAGTACCGTTTTTTATCAAATAGAGCAACTTTTGTGTATGATAACAAAAGAGGCCGTAAGGCCTTTTTTATTTATAATGATGTATTAAGAAAGCGGGATTTCTTCAATAATCGCTTTAAATGCATCTTCATCTGAGCGAAGATTTTCGAATGTGCGGTCTTCCAGCCGCCGATTGTCAAACGTAACAGGGAACCTTTGGTTTGCAATGTGTTTAAGTAACCCTTGAGAGCAAAAGCCCTCTACTTGAAATTGCGGGCCTGCTGGGATTTGCCGAACCGTGATTCTATACTTTGTAGGACAATGGACATCCGGAGTGTCGGTGAGCGCAAAAGCGCCAAGATCAATACCAATAAAATTCTTCCCGCCGATGACCGAAATCCATGGAGCTTTTCTGAGATTCTCAATTAAATCGCGTTAGGAAAACCGCCATTTTCTCTGCTACCAATATATATTCTCCGTCACCGCGTGTCAATCTTGTGTATGAGGTAATGTGCAAGTACATTACCTTTCGGAAATACCACTTATTTCAATAAGCCGTTATTTGAAGCCATATTTTTATGAAAACCAATCTGTTGCGGGGGAGGGATTTGAACCCTCGTCCCAAGGTTATGAGCCTTGTGAGATACCGCTTCTCCACCCCGCATAATTAGTGTATATCGTAAAAACAAAAAACACAACGCAAATGCGTTATGTCTGTTTTTGTATGGAACGAAGTGCTTTAGTTACCAGTTTTTGCCAGCCATTTTCGCGCTTATGCCATATCGGCACGTGAGACAAGCCAGCCGGTTGTACAATTTGATAGAGAGTTCGCCCGCGATTTTTGTGGCCGGTGTTAATAATGTGTATTTCATCAATCTGCCGATAATTTACATAAACCTTAACAACGAGCATATTGGCTCCTTCGCGCAAATATTTCTAGCAAAATTTTAGCATGCGGTGTATGATTCGGCTATAATAATGTAATATAGTGGGTTATTGTGCCAGGGTAGCTCAGGTGGTTAGAGCGAGCGCTTCATAAGCGTTAGGTCGTGGGTTCAACTCCCACCCCTGGCACCACGTAGGAAAAGTCAAGGAGTTTTGGTTCGCCTCGCTTCGCTCGGCGACTAATTTGTATTCAATTTTGGGGGCAAAAACGAATTGGCGGTTTCGCAAAATATGGTTCGAGCCGATGTTTTTCAGAAATGTTGGCAATTCGGAAAGATTATCT
>Ga0209542_10012361_pt1 | contig 14947 bp, 15 predicted proteins | sample RifCSPhighO2_01_FD_184028 | JGI IMG/M metagenome (GOLD analysis project Ga0209542, IMG submission 184028) | Soil microbial communities from Rifle, Colorado - Rifle CSP2_plank highO2_0.1 (SPAdes) (version 2) | ecosystem: Environmental > Terrestrial > Deep subsurface > Rock core/Sediment ...
AGGGACGTCAAGATCATATGCGAGCTGCAGCTCTGCGTCAGTTATCTTCTCCCCATTGATTGTCGCGACAGCCTTTCCGGAGACATCGCCGTATCTAAGGAATAGGAGCACTATCGCGGCTATCACAGCCATCCCTATAAGGACCTGGTTTGGAGAGATATTGTTCTTAGAATGAGTGATATCTGATTTATTCTTTCCTGAAGGTTTATGATGCATCGCCCGATTATTTCTGACTGCCAATCTGACACCTCCTGAGTGCGTTGATTCCTTGAATCCAAGCGCAATAATATTCTTGCTTACTGGATGGATTCAAGGATAATCTGTTTCATTTCCTCTTAATGGCTTAATAAAGTTTGTGGAATTGCAGGCTCTGTCAGAATACAGCCTTATTTATCCTGACCCATCTGCATCATTAATGACTATCACTTCTTAGTTTCACTAAACATTTATTAAGCGAGAGGGCTTTGGGAGCGGCATGTACGAGATAGTTGTAGGAAGGAGCGATTCTGACAAGGAGAAGTACGGCTTGAGAGGCACCATCTTTGTCGGCAAGCATTACGTCAAGATGGGAAGGACAACCTCTCTGTCAGGGGATCTTTACCTTGACGTAGCCACCTCTCATGTAGTTTTCGTATGCGGGAAGCGCGGCGGAGGCAAAAGCTACACTCTCGGAGTCATCACTGAAGGGATGGCTGACCTCCCTAAAGAGATAAGGCAGAATCTCAGCTTCATACTTCTTGACACTATGGGCATTTATTGGACGATGAAATACCCTAACAAGCAGGATGAGAACCTGCTGAATGAATGGGGTCTGAAGGCTAAATCATTGGACATAAAGATCTACACTCCAGAACTCTATTACCCTCTCTACAAGAAGAAAGGCATCCCTACAGACGCGCCGTTCGCGATAAGGCCCGCAGACATGGATTCCGCAGACTGGCAGCTAACTTTTGAGATAAGCCCTAATGAGCCGTTAGGGGTATTGATAGAGAGGATAGTCTACGGACTGAAAAAAGCAGGAAAGAATTATTCTATCCAGGACATGGTTGAAGCGGTCCGCAATGACAAGAAGGCAGACCAGCTCTCAAGAGACGCTTTGGAGAACAGGCTATTAGGCACTGAAGCCTGGGGTGTGTTCAATACGGAAGGCACTCCGATAAAAGAGATAGCGAAAGGAGGGCAGGTGAGCGTGATAGACCTCAGCTGTTACGCCACAATGCCTGGCGGATGGAAGATAAAATCATTGATCACCGGATTGATTTCTGAACGGCTTTTCATAGAGCGCATGATCGCGCGCAAGGATGAGGAATTCGCCAGCGTGAAGAGCGCAGTGCATTACTTCTCTGAAGAGGAAGCTCCTGAAAAGATGGAATTGCCTCTTGTATGGCTCGTCCTTGATGAGGCGCATGAATTCCTTCCGAGAGAGGGGAAGACTGCCGCTAGCGACGCGTTGATAACGATAATGAGGGAGGGCAGGCAGCCAGGGATAAGCCTAATGCTCGCGACACAGCAGCCAGGCAAGATACATACTGACGTCATGACCCAGACTGACACTTTCATCTCGCACAGGATAACCGCGAAGATGGATGTCGACGCTTTAAGCATGCTCATGCAGAGCTATATGCGGGAAGGGCTCAATGTCCAGATCGACAATCTGCCAAGGACTAAAGGGGCGGCATTGATATTCGATGACAATAATGAGCGACTGTACGCTGTGAAGATCAGGCCGAGATTCACCTGGCATGGAGGTTCCGCGCCTTTCGCGATACCTCCAACGAAGAAAACGTTGTGAGATGCAATCATTCTTTTATATGCTCTTAATGTCTTTATCCTTAGAATCTTACTGTGACTTCTCCCTGTTTTATGCTGCACTGGCACAAGAGGCGTCTCTTCTTGGTGTCTCCGCACAAAACCTTCTCGTTATCTGACGGCTCTGAAAGGTTCTCGTTCCCCTCAACGATGTCCACTAAGCACGACCCGCATACCCCAACCTCGCAGCTGAAAGGGACTCCGAGCTCTTTGGCAGCAGGTATCAATGAAGAATTCTCCTGGACTTTGACACTCTTTCCTGCTGTCTTCAGTATCGCGATTGTGACGCCTCATGGATGTTTTCTATAATAAAAGCATAAAAACAAAAATATGGCGTTATTTCTAGCAGCACGAGCAGCAAGTCTTTTTCTTTGTCTTCTTAGCAGCTTTCTTTACCATTCAGTACCTCCTTTGCCGCGCGATCGCGGCATGATATCCGATAATCATTGCGTTTATAAAAAGGTTGTGAAATGCGGCTCTGTATCCTATTTTGTTCTTGAGATGATGCCTATAAGCGTAGCTCCATGCCTGCGCTTCATCCCTTTAGGCATCTCTGAAAGGACTTCTAGTTCGTCAACCGATAAAGGCATGACCTGCAGCAGCTCTTCAACTGCTCTGTCAGGAAGGATAAGATGCACAGGAAGCCCTTCCTTGCGCGCCAAAGCCCTCCTCCAATCATCAAGCTGCAGTCTCAAAGTCTCTGATGCTGTCTCAGCGCCAACAGCAAGCCCCTTATCCCTCTCATCAGGGCCATCAATATTCACCATCTTCTTCATCTGCTCATTTATGAATTTCGTTGCGGTCATTGCAGAGTAAGTCAGCGTCAATGATTCCTTAGCCCTGCTCATCCCCACATAAAGCAGCCTTCGCTCCTCTTCCTCTTTATCATAAGTCTCGAACTTTATCACATCCATTATCGGGTGATCGCTCGCTCGGCAAGGGAAATTAAGGCTATGACAGCCGGCTATGAAGACCTGCGAGGCCTCAAGCCCTTTTATCGCGTGCAGAGTGGCAAGGATTACCGGCTCTCCCTCTCCCCGTGTCTCATGGTATTCCTCGCTCTTGACAGTGTGTGCTATCCCGCTGCCTTTCAGGCGCTCAGAAATCTCTAAGAGCATCTTATTGGTCCTGCAGAGGATGAATATTTCAGATCTCTTTGCTGTCGAGCGCAGTATCTCATGTGTTATGAAAGAGAATTCCTGACCAGTATCCTCAAACTTCTTCAAAGACACCTCTCCGCCACGCATTCCCTGCTGCTGCACAAGGTCAGGGAGGTTCATGTTCTTTATCGCGGCGTTCACAAATCCTATGATGTTGCCTTTTGACCTGTAATTCATCCTCAAAGTTATTATCTCGCTGACAGGGAATTTCTGCCTGAAATCCATTATGTAAGAGATATCGGATCCTCTCCATCCAAAAATGGATTGCCTTGGATCCCCAACGCAGAAGATATTTTGCGAGGCGAGCAGGTCAATGAGCGAGCTCTGTATCGGGTTTATGTCCTGATATTCATCAATGAGCACATGGGAGAACTTAGGTATCGCGTCAGGATGGAGTGAGAATAATCTGACGCAGTCATTCACCTGGTCAGAGAAATCCCTCTTGCCGAAAGAGAGCATGAGTTTCTGGACTTCAGAGCATATATTGTGTATCATCCTCGCAGTCTCTCTATCGTTCTCAGTCAGAGAAGTGTCTTTGGAGAAATCAGGCATATCTTTCCCCTCATTCTTGTAATAGTCAAGTATAGAGAAACAGTCATTCACGAAAGTCAGAGAGAGGGTGTCATCGCTCTTGATCCTTCTCTGTGTGGGGGAGAAATAGCTGAGTATCGACTGCTCCATGCTTGTTCCCAGATTCTTAAGGGCGATCCTCACAAGCCTTATCTTCTCGCCGTAAGACATCATGCTGACAGGCTTCTCATATATCAGGTCATTATGTTTCTTGAGGATCTTTTCAGCGAAAGAATTGAAAGTCTCTACAACCACTCCAGCGCAATAAGGGGATATCGAGAGTTTCTTCTCCATGTGCTCTTTCGCTTTCCTTGTGAAAGTTATCGCGAGAATCTCTTCAGGAGGGATTGATCTGTATTGCGTGAGGAACTCTATCCTTTTCGCGAGCACTGTAGTCTTCCCTGTCCCAGCTCCAGCAACACAGAGAATCTTCTCGGAAGCGCAGATCACAGCTTTCTTCTGCTCTTCATTGAATCTTCCCAGGAAGAAATCGAAATGGGAGAATATCTCCCTGTCATTGTCTGTTATCCTTGTCTCATCGAATATCGCTTTTGCCAATCTCTTCTTATGGTATGAAGGAGTCTCGATCTCTCTCTTCCCTTTCTGTGTCAGGGTTATGACTTTCCACCATTTATTGCCGTTCAATGCTGACTGCTCAATGAAGCCGTGCAATAACAAGTCGTCAATGAGAGCGTCAATCTCCTCTTCAGAATAGGCCAATGTCCCGAAGCATCCAAGCCGATCAAGCCTGTTCTTCCTGACAGACTCGCTCTTGCTTATCCCTCTGAGTATCTCTCCGAGAAGCTTCTTGCCTACATTGAAATGCAGCTCCTGCACCGCTTTCAATACTGCCAGATGATCTTTCTCTGAAGAGGCCACATATCCAGAAGTCAAAGGGTTGTTTATATGTTTTGCTGCGGGGGAATCGCAGCTTTTCCGGATTCAATCGATCAGGATATCGTCCAATGTTGTCAATATTTATATATGAAAAGCCGTATCATAATCTTATGCAGCCGATCTACCCTTTAGCTGAGGATTCTTTCCTATTGCAGAAATATGTCGAGCAGTACGCTGCAGGAAAAGTGCTTGATGTCGGCACAGGTTCTGGAATACAGGCATTGACAGCTGCGCGGCAGGCAGCTGTCAAGAGAGTAATTGCTGCGGACATAAACCCCGCAGCGATAACCCATTGCAGGAATGAAGTCAGGCATAAGAAGATCTCTTACAAGCTTTCAGACCTTTTCTCAGCATTGCCGCGCTCAGCGCATTTTGACACTATAATCTTCAATCCCCCATATCTTCCTGAAGACAGGCGGCTCAAGGATATCGCATTGGACGGAGGAAAGAGAGGGTACGAGCTTCTTGAGAGGTTTTTGCGCGAAGCGCCAGATCATCTCTCTCCCGCAGGAAGGATATTGATAGTGTTCTCAAGCCTGACAGACAAGAAGACTGTTGACAGGATAATCTCTGAACAACTTCTCACAGCAGAGCTTTTAGAGACCGTCTCTCTTGATTTTGAGAGACTATACTGCTATATCATCCATAAATCCGCAATATTGCGCGAGCTTGAGAAACGAGGAGTGCTAGGCCTGCGGCATTTCACTAAAGGGCATAGGGGGGCCATATTCAAAGGGTCTCTGGGCAGTCTAAGGAGAGAGATCGCAGTGAAAATACAGCGCGCTGACAGCCCCTCTCCGGGAACAATAGATCATGAATCCGCAATGCTTGTCAGGCTCAACAAGAAAAAGGTAGGGCCTAAACTGCTCCTGTCAATGAAGGGATGCTTCGTCTACGAGTTCATCAATGGAGAATTCATCGAGGACTTCCTCAAGCGCTGCAGCAGGGCTGAAGCCATCGATATGTTTAATGGAGTATTGCTGCAGTGCAGAGCAATGGACCTTTCAGGGATCAACAAGGAAGAGATGCACCATCCTTTCAAGCACGTCCTTATTAGCAGGAGCAAGAAAAAGCTGTCGATACACCTGCTGGACTTTGAGCGCGCGATATTCTCTCAAAAGCCACACAATGTGACGCAGTTCTGCCAGTATCTGACTGGGGGGAAGATTTCCGGGATATTGAGGGATAAGCCTCAGGCTTTGATGATAGGCTGCCAGGCAGTGCGAAAGCTCGCGGCGCTCTACAAGCACGACCAGTCAGAAGCGAGATTCAACGCTATAATGCGGCAGGTCTCTGAGTGAGGGTAAGTTTGATGCCCTGTAAGAGTATCTGTCGTATGAATATCCAGAGTGTTGCAAGAGAAAGCCTGTCACCCGGCCACTAACCGGTAGTTATGTTTCAAGAGGGGTTTATGGGGGAAATGGGCAAAGCTTTATATACCTCTTTGATTGAAAACTAGGTATGGACATCAAAGGGTTGGCGTGGAACCTTCACGAGGCAGCCATAAACTGGCTTAAGGTCTTTCCTGAAAGCCTGCTCGGCATTCTTCTGCTTGCAGTAAGCTTTGCAGTGCTAAAGCTCTTGATTGTCGCGCCAGTTGCGAAGTATTAGTTGTCTTGAGATTTCTAGGCGAATGTAAAAGATACGTTCGGATTCATATCTGGATCAGGTTTGTATACTCAGTCCGGGTTTAGGGTGGGGGAGTAAAGATAAGATGCACTAAGCTGAACCTACGCAGATATATACATAAATTTTAAAATTAATAGACAGTTTATTATATGTGATGCTTATAGAGTTACCGATGATGTCAGAAATAATTGAACAATCCAGCAATTATTCAGTGCGTGTCGCTTTAGGATATCGGGTAGATTCAGGAGCTATCAGGCAGACAGCATTTGCGTCTGGTTATATCAAAGCGAAAGCAGATAATGAGATTATTAAGAGTATTTACGAATTAGAGAGACAATTTCGTATGAATCCATCATTGGATATTGTGGGATTAGAAGTTAAACTGCATGATGGGTGGCACTTTTTTAATACATTTGGGATTGACTCAAAGGTTTCTCCTGCACCAAGATTAAGAGCACATCTTTTTAATAAATCGTATCATGTTGAAGTGGACTTAAGATAAACAAGAATGTGCGTCTCAAGATGAACTATCTCGGTGATAACTACTTCTTCTTGACTTTCTTGATCTCTTTCTCAAGCTTCAGGCGGTCGAGCAGCTCTTTGTACCTGTTCCTTATCGTCACTTCTGTCACTCCCGCGACATCAGCGACCTCTCTCTGAGTCCTCTTCTCGCCGTGGATCAAGGCTGATACATACAATGCGGCGGCCGCTATCCCTGTCGGACCTCTGCCTGAAGTCAGCTCTGAGTGCTGCGCTGACTCAAGGATCTCGATAGCCTTGCTCTGGGTCTCTGCGTTGAGCTTCAATGAGCTCGCGAAGCGCGCGATATAATCAGCGGGATTCGAGGGAAGGATCTTTATCCCTAGCTCTCTAGTGACGAACCTGTAAGTGCGTCCGACTTCTTTCTTGTCGATGCCTGACGCTTCACTGAGCTCATCAAGGGTTCTTGGGACGTCATGGCGGCGGCAGGAAGCGTAAAGGCTTCCGGCAACTACTGACTCCATGCTTCTCCCTCTCACAAGGCCGCGCTGGACGCTCTGGGTGTATATCCTCGCCGCCTCTTCCTCGACGGATTTCGGCAGCTTGAGATAGGAAGAGACTCTCTTGAGCTCTGCGAGCGCGAGCTTGAGATTGCGCTCTATCGCGGTGCTGATCCTGTACTGCCATTTGCGCAGCCTGAAGAACTTGTTCTTATCCTTCCCGCTCAATCTGTAAAGATCCGCTTTCTGCCCGACCTCAGTGCCTAACCCCTGATCATACTGAGTATAAGTCATCGGAGCGCCAGTCCTGCGCCTTGATTCCTCGTGATCGTCCTCGAAATCTCTCCATTCCTGGTCGAAATCGACCATCTTCTCTTCGACAACAAGACCGCAGTCGCGGCAGATGATCTCTCCTTTCTCCTTGTTCCAGAATAAGTTAGTGCTGCCGCATTCCGGGCATTTCTTGACTGTGTCGATCGCCATGAAGTCCTCTGCGCCCTGATAAGCGCGCAAGTAATCGCTTACTCTTGACTCCCCCAAACGCTATATACCTCAACTCCTATTCATAGGTATATTCTCTAATTACAATAACTTTATAAAAAGTCTGAAGAACTAGTATATAAATGTTTCGGTGATTCTCCGTCGCTCAGGCGTTTTAAGCCTTTCAAAAGCGTTCTCTCTCAACACATTTAATAAACGCCTGAATCTTCCAGAGTATCTCGAGACCATGCGCTCCATTCACTCATTTCCAAAGCTTAAGACTCCAAGCATCCTCAGCCCCATGGCTGGAGTCACTGACATCGCTTTCCGATGCCTCGCCAAGAAGCGCGGGGCAGGGATGACCTGCACAGAATTCGTGAACAGCACAGCGCTCTCAAGAGGGAGCAAGAAATCTCTCAATATCATAAGGTTTTGCGAGTGTGAAAAGCCTGTGGCAGTGCAGCTGTTCGGCAGCGATGTCAAAGATGTAATATTAGCAGGATTGCAGGTGCAGAAAGATTTTGACGTCATAGACATAAACTGCGGCTGCCCTGCCTGGAAAGTCATCAAGGGCGGAGCTGGCAGTGCATTGCTCAAGAATCCTGAGAACATATCGAAGCTGATAGCATCATTAGCCAACGCAATCAGCAAGCCAATTACTGTCAAGATACGTAGCGGGATAGACAGCATGCATATAAACGCGGTGCAGGTTGCCCGCATCGCTGAAGAGGCCGGAGCAGCAGCCATCACAATCCATGGACGGACGCAGCAGCAAGGATTTTCAGGAAGCGCTGACTGGGACATAATATCCGAAGTCAAGCAGGCAGTGGACATCCCGGTGATCGGCAACGGCGATGTGTTCTCTCCTGAATTGTTCATTGAAAGGCTTGAAGAGAGCGGTGTTGACGCGATAATGATCGGAAGAGGGGCGATAGGCAATCCTTCAATCTTCAGGCAGATCAATGATCTTATCAGGAAAGGAAGCTATGAGCAGCAGGATAAGATAGCGGATTTCTTTGAGTATGCAGCATTAGCCAAAAGATTTAAGATGCCTTTCAGCGCGATAAGGGCTCAGGCGCTCTCATTCACTAAAGGGATTTCAGGAAGCGCTAGATTGCGCAATCATATCTCCAGATGCAAAGATATGGAAGAACTGAGTTCAGGAATGGAAAAAGCGAGAGCGTCAGAATGAACGGGGTATGGTGACGATAAGATGGTTGTCGGAATCATAGGGGCAGGGCCTGCAGGATGCTTCTTAGGCTCAAAGCTCAAATGGGATGATTCAGTCATCTTCGAGCGGAAGAGAGAGAACGGAATCCCTGTGCAGTGCACTGGCATAGTCACAGGAGCAGCGCATAAGATCCTTAAAGACATCCCTGAAGAGGCCATAGTCAGCCGCATACACTCTTTCAGGCTGCGCGCTCCTAATTTATCGTTCATAGACATCAATCTCTCTAAAGAAGATCTGATACTTGACAGGAACGCTTTTGACAAATATCTTGCGCAGAAAGCTTCAGATTCAGGAGCGCAGATAAGATTCAGCCATCAGCTAAAAGGCTGGAATGTGAAGAAAAGCTCTGATCATATCACTTCGCATAATCCTGAAGGCAGGTATTTCCGTCTCGCTTTCAGCAATGGAAAGTCTGAAGATATCGATCTCATCGTTGGCGCGGATGGGCCGTACAGCGCTGTAGCAAGGATTGCGGGATTATCTGATGCCAGAGATGTCCTGACAGGATTCCAGGCCAGAGTGAAGACAAGAAATCCCGCGCAGAATTTTGAGTCCGGAATAACTGAAGTATTATTAGGTGTAGGGGAGTTCGCCTGGATCGTTCCAGAAAGCAAGAGCGTAGCAAGGATAGGTGTTGTGGGAAGCAAAGGGAAAGAGCGCGAGACAGCGTTGGAATATAGGGAACTGATATCTAAATATATCGTTCTTGAAGACCAATCAGGCCCTATCCCTCTTTATGATCCTGGGCAGAGGATACAGCAAGGAGCAATAGCATTGATTGGCGATGCGGCAGGCCAGGTCAAAGCGACGACTTACGGCGGGATAATCTATGGGCTTAATGCCGCGCAGATGCTCGGAGAATCCTGGCAATGGTATGATAAAAGGTTCAGGCAGGAGTTCGGGAAAGAATTATGGATCTCATTGAGGATGCGCAAGGCGATGAACAAGTTCTCAAAGGAAGATTATGATTCTCTTGTCAGGATATTCAGCGCAGAGAAGAATAAGAGAGTCCTGGCAGGCACTGACCGCAATTACCCTTCAGCTATCGCGCTCAAGCTCGCGCTGCGCGAGCCGCGCCTGTGGAAATACGGACTCAAGGCATTGCTTTAGGCACGCCATAATGTGATTATTTGCGTTGTTTTCCGCAACATCTTCAGAAAACCTTTCTCAATCCGTAAATCCTATCCTTTCAGGCGTAAGGCTTCCGTAAATCTTCACGCAACGCATATATTCCCTGAAGTATTCTAAGTTTTAGCTTTGTGGGAAGTTACGCCGCTGCAGCGCGTGATTTCATCGCTTAGCGACAAGATAAAGAACAACGAGGTGCAGTTATGCATTACAAATCGTTCCCTCAGACTATCGGAGGGACAAACATGCCGGTATGGAGAGAGATAGACCTCTCTCACGAAGAGGAATTCAATGAAGAGCAGAAAGCGCGGAGAGAATACGCGACACTTATGAAAGTCTGTGTTGATGACGCGAAACGCATCCTTGAGGAGAAAGGGATGCCTGAATACCAGTCAGACGTCGTGAATATTGCGCTCACTCTGTTCAGGAAACGCGCCTCGCACGTCACTTACTTGAAAGACAATAAGTGCAGGGATAAATTCGTCTCAATGCTGCGCGGCGCTCCTGTCAAGCAGCAGGTGGCGAAAACGCAGCACAAAGAGCAGGCAGTGAAGCAGAAAATCGCTGTGAAGCCGATAGCTGTGTGAGCGAAGAACTAACCGCGCAACTATTTTCTTGTTTTTTTACTTCTTCTTCCCGCTCTTCTTCAGGACATAATCCAATTCTATCTGGTCCTCGATAGGCGCTTTAGTCATGGATATGAGTGAAGCCACGAACATCGCTCCGAAGAGCAGCAGGAAAGTGAAAGCCCAAGTAGGGGTTATCTTGTCCCAGTAGACTAGCGAGAGCAGCACTCCCAGAATGCTCGCGAGAAAGAAAGAGCTTGACAGAGGGGCTGCCTTGAAACGCTTGAGTAATACCATTGTTCACCTCTTTGCTGTCTTTAATTGGAAGAGATTTAAATATTTAATGGTAAATGAACTTCTCAATCTTCTTTTCCGCGCTCTTTCTCGCTTCCTGGTGTTTCGCGAGGAAAGCGTTGATGACATCTATGAGATGGGCTTTCATCTCTCCTGAGAGCAGCTTACCCTTCTTGTAGTCAGTGTATAACCGCTTGAGCTTGCCGTCATCAGGCTCGAAGAACGTGAGCCATTGAAAAGCGATGTCTATGTCAGGATTGCCCCCTAATCTGCGGTGCTCTTCAAGAGTGTCTTTACCTCCAGAGAAAGCGTACTTATTTATCTTGTTCTTGACAGTCTTAGCGTCATCAGTGAGATAGATCGCCTGCCCTGCGCTTGAGGAGAGCTTGCCGTCCATGCCTGTGAGCGCGGGCAAGAACCTGCTCTGGATAGAGGAAGGCTTTGGAAAGCCTAGCTTAGGGATTATGTCTCTTGTCAGCCTGAAATGCGGGTCCTGGTCGATAGCGTGAGGGATGAGGCAGGCCATCTTCTTGTTCTTCAGGATGCTGGGAAGGAACGCCGGAACTGCCTGCATTGCAGTATAGAATATCGAGCCGATGTTCGTCTCATTGCCGAAACCGAACGCTGACTTCACTGTTGAGAAAGTTATGCGCTTAGCGACTTTCAAAGCTTCAGGATACATTATTCCTGCATGCTTCGTGTCTATCAGGAAATGAGTCTTTTCAGGATTGAATCCTAAAGCGATGACATCAATCATGTTCTCTTTGAGATGGTGCTGGACCTCTTCCCAGGACAGGTCTTTGAAAAGGAATTTCTCGTCATCAGTGAACTGGAACCATAGATCTATATCTAAAGAATCCTGCAGCCATTTTGTGAACTGCCAGATCATCGCATGGCCCATGTGGACAGGGCCTGAAGGCCCGCAGCCAGTGTATAAGAAAAGATTCTTGCCCTTCTCGTACTGGTCTAATGCATATTCTAAATCCCTATGGGCGAAGAAGATGTTCCTTCTCAGAAGAGGATGCAGCTCTCCAGTGTGTTTCTCTAAGCGCTTGAGCAATTGAGGGCTTATCTTCTGGACTCCGAATTCCTGGATGAGCTTGTCATAATCGACATTGCCCTTGACTTCCCAAGGGGTTACTGACGGTTTGTCTGCCATGGCATCAATTAATCCTGTTCGTATTTAAAGCTTTCTTCATCCATTCAGTAATATTCCAGGCTTTTCACAGCCTGGCATATCCTGAACACTTCCAGAGCGTTCTTCTGCTCTACCACAAAAGTCACTTGGCTGTAAGTCGAGAGTATGTCCTCTATGTTGATCCCTTCCCTGCTTATCCCGTCCAGGAAGAGGTACACGAATCCTGGAGTCGCCCTGTAATTATCGATTTCCTCAAGATGGGTGTCCTTCAGAGAGATTATCGCGAGATCCTCTTTTTTCACAAGGATATTACCCTTTATCATCTTCGCGTTCTTCCTGTCGATTATCACTGTCACTTCATCCGCTCCCTGATTCACAAAGAATATGTCGTCTCCTTTGAAATCTTTCATGTCTGGCAGGAGCGTCCCTTTCTTCAGGCAGAATAAGACAACATCTGTCCTTGATGTTATCTGGACGTCAGAGACGATCTTCCTCAATCGCTCGCTCACACGCTCTTTCTTGAGGTCCAACCTATTTATCGCGACAGATATTGATTCAATGGTCGCTTTCTTATTCTCTTTTTTTATTATTGGGAGAAGCTCTCTAGCGAGCCCTGCCACATTTATTATCTCCCTGTTCAGGTAATCGACTAAGAAAGGATTATTCAGGACGTGTTTCTGCACCAGTTTCGCGGTTATTATGTTCTTTTCCATACAAACTAGTATATATATGTCTATTTATAAACATTATGTTTATTTAGTCTGAGCATCCGCAGTCTTATTGTGACTATATGGATATCTCCGAAAGATTAGATAAGATACTGAAGGGCTATAACCTGATGAATCAGGAACTTTTCTCAAAGAAAGTTCTGAGCATAACCCGTACTGGGTTCAATGAATGTGGAGTGAATGCGGTCTTAGAGACTTTTGAAGATGATTCTGTGAGAATGATCCTGCGCGCGTTCAAACCAGCCTATTTCGAAAGCGCTCTTGATTCTGTCTGCGACGCGGCATTCTATACTCGTAATCCTGAAGCCGCGATAGCCATCGCTGAATTCCTATCAAGGCAGAAAGGAGAGCCTTATAGGATATTCAAGAGCTGGATAGATCGAGCAACCCATAAGCAGCCTCGTTTCCTCTCCTCTGATGAGAAAGCTGAATTTTACAGTTCCGTACCTGACAGCGCTCATGTCCTGAACATGATCTCCTGCTTTGAGCAGGAAGAAGTGAGAAAGCTGACAAAAAGATATGAACTGTCAGACCTTGAAGGGGCATTATCTCTCATTGGGGCGTACGCTTTCTTTGTCCAGGAGCCAGAAGGGGCTGAAAGGATGTCAAGATTCCTCAACAGTTTCAAGAACGCGTATCCAGTCATATTTGCTCTTTCAACGTATGTCTATTGGAACGAATACCCAAAAATAGTGATTGACCTCATCAATGGTCTTGATACTGATGAAACCCTTAGATTTGTGGAAGAATTCGATTTCATGGCGGTGAACTTAGCATTGAGCTATATCGCTAAAGTCGCTGTCTCACGCGGAAATCCAGAGGATACAATCCGGACTATACAATCAATTGATCAAGAAAATGTCCATAAAGTGATAGAAAAGTACAAGGGAGAGCTTTATTTTCAGTCAGTCATTCAGCATATCTATTCAAGAGCTGCAGAAACAAGAGATCCTGCCGCAGTGGACGCACTCGCGCAGGAATACCTGAAAGGAGCTTAATATGATTAGATGAGACAATGCTTTGAACAAATCATTTTCTAATCTCTTTTCTGTAATTATGCGCTTTTATGGGGTGTTTTGCGTGATAGAGAACCCAAGCGATATCTCCTCCAAGATCTTCTAAGAGAGTGCCTCCCTCTTTCATGCCTTCAGCTTTCGTCTTATGCATCGCAGAACTAAAATCAACCCTTTTCTCTTCAGGAGTCTCAAAGATATCGATCAATAATTCTTTTCTTGATCTGTAGCCATTCCTGAGTTCCTTGTAGGCCTCTTTAATGTCATCTGTCAGCATATCCTCTCTAAACAGTGTGCCGCTTAAATAATTTGTCCTGCTCCGAGCAGCGGATTTTCGTTATTTCACCAAAGAGAGCAGATAAGCGATGTTATGAATAAAGAATGATTCGGAGCATCACCAAGCCAAACAATAGATTTATATAACTAACGGAGCTTTTTCTTCTGATGAAACATTCGTTACAGGTCACAATCTTCATCGTAGCATTATTCTTCATCGCTCAGCTTGTCGGCCTGCTCACTATGAACAAGCACATCCTTGTTGAAGTCGATGAGGCTACCGGCGTTGTGCTGATAGCTCACCCTGACACTGTGCTAGGCCCTGCCCCAGTTGTCGAGAACAAGTCTTCCTCTTTCGTGATGATAATGCTGATAGTCCTTCTAGGCACAGCAGTGCTTCTCGTGCTCGTGAAGTACAAGGTATATTCTGTCTGGAAGTACTGGTTCCTGCTCGCGGTATGGGCGACAATCGCTGTGTTCTTAGGGGTGTATATCCAGAATGGCTGGATCGCGGCAGCTCTCGCTTTAGCTCTCGCGCTCCTGAAAGTGTTCAAGAAAGGGATTTGGGTGCATAACCTCACAGAGATATTCATCTATTCAGGAATTGTCATAATCCTCCTTCCATTGTTCAACATGTTCTCAGTGCTCGCGCTTCTTGTGATAATCTCAATCTATGACGTCATCGCTGTCTGGAAGACCAAGCACATGGTCTCTCTCGCGAACTTCCAGACAAAAGCAAATCTTTTCGCTGGATTGGCGCTTCCTTACCATAAACCTGCGAGTGCCGGAACAAAAGCTATCCATGCGCATTCCTCAAGCCATGCGGCGCATCATAAATCTGTCAATGAATCCGGAGAGAAGAAGCACGCGGTGCTTGGCGGTGGGGACATCGCTTTCCCATTGTTATTCTCAGGCGCAGTCATGGAGTCATTGATAGGGTTCGCTGGCTACGGCAAGGCCGCAGCTCTAGGCCTGACAGGGATAGTCACTGTATGCGTGACAGCGTCATTATTCCTGCTGCTCTACAAGGCTAAAGAAGACAAGTTCT
>Ga0209542_10012363_pt1 | contig 14946 bp, 14 predicted proteins | sample RifCSPhighO2_01_FD_184028 | JGI IMG/M metagenome (GOLD analysis project Ga0209542, IMG submission 184028) | Soil microbial communities from Rifle, Colorado - Rifle CSP2_plank highO2_0.1 (SPAdes) (version 2) | ecosystem: Environmental > Terrestrial > Deep subsurface > Rock core/Sediment ...
AGATGAGAGGATTTTGAAAATTCTCGCCTTCTGCTTGATCAATGATAAGGGCTTTTGCTCCGCGATAGGGAGTAGTGGTGCCAAGCGTAATGGCGTTGTATCCTATGATATTCCCTGTTGCTTGTATCGTGCTTGACGCGTAGATGCTCGCGCTGGAGGTGGTGGCGAAGATGTCGCCCATGGAATATAACGTGGCATCCAAAGAAACAATACCACCTGAAACGGTGATGTTGGCGCCACCTGTGCCTGACGTGGCATCCGTGCCACAAATAATAGCGCCATTGGCATCGGTCTCTAATGCTTCGGTACAACTCGGTAAATTAAAACTTAACGCATTTGCATAAATTCCTCCGGTAAAAGTAGATGTGCCGGAACCTACCTTAATGAGTGAGCCAAAATATGCAAGACCGGAAGTTTCCAATACTCCTGAAGTGGTGGTGGCGTTGCCAAGCCCTAATCCGCCACTCAAGAATAGAGACCCTCCCACGTTCAGAGCAGTCTCAAAAGAAGTTGTTGCAATGGAAAGGCGGTTGGTATTATTGTCCCATGAAAACTGTGTCGAACCTGCAAAACCGCCATTCAAATTAAATTGCACTTGTGTATTCGCTCCTCCGGGGGATGTGCTTCGTCGGCCGACATCATCTTCGCCACAGACAAGGCGCCCTTCCGAGTCCGTTTCTAACACGCCACCTCCTTGACAACTAGTAACGCTCAAAAATTGGGGTGAAGTATCAAAAATAAATCCACCACATTGAATGTCCCCTTCTGAATCTGTTACCAACGCGCCACTACCGACACAATCAAGGATGGACGCAAGTCGCGGCGACGTTTCAAACGTGGCACGATCGGTTACCGCAAACGTCCCTGAAACCGTAAGAGTTTGGGAAGGCGCATCAGTGCCTATTCCCACGTTGCCAAAGCGATCAATAAAAAGATCAGAGCTGTTGGCTGACCCCACAAACAAGCGATCTTGATCCTTGCCGCCCGCAACCGTAACAAACGCGCGCGGCGATGTAGTGCCAAATGAAATGTTTCCGCGGCCCATGCTATCCAAAGACACAAGGGGTACAGCATCTGTTGAAGTAGCAATAGTCCATGCGCCTCGCAAATCATCAGAGATATAGTTTAGAGCACGGCCACCAAAAAATAATGACGCGTCGCTGGAGAACCGAAGAATATCTTGTAATTGTAATTCTCCAGGAATAGAGACTATCGCATCCGGAAGTCGTGGAGAAAGAATGAGATCATTCAGTTGCCAAAGTTGTTGTGTTGCGGAAATTGTGGGGCGTTGTGTGTTGCCTACGATAGAAATGCCATCTCCCGCCAACAGACCATAGAGAACGTTCGACGCGGACAATGTTCCACCCCCTAACTCAATATGACTACCATCCGCGGTGAGATCTCCTTGTAGCAATATATTTTTTTGAAATTGAGTTTGTTCTTTAAATAAACTCGGCGCGTTTACATTCAATTCTGATATGTCATCGGACGAAAATGGAATTGCGTTTTCACTAATAGAATCATTTTGTTGTCGGATGCGGATGGCATCTTCCGGTGATAAAGAACTGCCAGTGCCGACAGACTCGCCAAATGAAAACAAAAGAATACGGTTAATAGCTGAACGAACATCCGCTCCGGCTCTTACTTCGGTGCGTGATGAGCCATTAAGAGTTCGTAAGATAGGTTTAAAATAATTTCCTACGGAGCGTGTGAATGATCCAAGAAATGAAGACTGTAGATTTTGTATAAAGGGCGATGTGTCGGCGCGTAAATCATTAGCAAACGCAAAAACAAGCGTGCCACTGACAATGAATACAAGAATTATGTTTGCGCCTTTTTGTGACATCGAAACAATCTAAAAATAAAAGAATATCTATATCTAAATTATAGTTTATTTTCCAACGTTTTTTTATAATTTTCATGCTATTTTTTTAAGATTTTTTTATTATTTTTTTTGATTCAATTCTGTGTTATTTTCTTGCCATTTTATATACAAAATTTTTAATAAAATTTTACTCATTACACATGGACAAATAAAAAATAATTTATTTTTATGTTATATATACATTACTAAAGATACATAGACATACATACTCTATAAATAAACCTGTAGTAACTTTTAAATAGAGTTATGTGGCTATAATTGAATAAAAAAATTATTTAGAAGAAAAAATAAAATTTTTATATAATCATGATCTTATGTTAATTTCTGTTTTATATAAAAAATAATTATATTATTAATGTTTATATTTACTGTGTATATATTTTTTTATCCACATGTTTAGTTATCTATTTTATAAATTAATCTATTGATAGAACTTATTTGTTATGCTATATAGCATCTTATTTTTAAACTAATTATATTATTAATAATAATGTTCTTTTGTATTTTTACATAAATAAGCTTTTCTATATAATATCAAAGGGCTATAAATACTTTAAAATATAAATATTAAGTATTATTTTTGTCATATGAAACTTGATCTGGTATCTAGTAGTATTAAAAATCTGTGTATACTATGAATTATGAAACTTCTATAAATCCCTCCTTCCCTCCCTTTTTTAAAGGGAGGAGATAGCTTCCCCCTTTTGTAAAGGGGGAAAAGAAAGATTTTATAATCCATAGTATAATAGAATGATATACGCATACATAAATTAACAGGGAGGTCATCGGATGTCTATTTTATAATTTATAGTATTTTAAATTAAAAATAATATAATAATTGGTAATGTTATAAAATAAAATATAAAAAATAAGAGGGCTTTCTGAAAAAGCCCTCTTATTTTATCTATATTTAGGATTATTTTTTTCTTTCCATACCGATATACACCTCCACTATATCATCTTTTACTTTTAGTATGGCATTTGAGAATTTAATATCTTGAGTTGACGCATCAGTTTTATGGATTGTGATACCATTTTGAATAAGAGAAATAAAATGAGTATGCCTAGGAAGAATATCAAATACCCCCTTGTTGTTCGTGGAAGAGACTGCCTTTGCTTTACCATTATAGTATTCAACATTCCGTCCCCGCACTATAACCGTAAGGGTTTGATTACCTACTATCTTAAGTTCTCTTTGCATGGAGGTCTTCGGTAGTGCTTATATACAAGAACTCTTCGGGAGATCGGTTATCAAATTCACCCGCAAGGATTCGTGTTACGTCTCCAACTGTTTTTTCTCTTGGCACATATACCCCCGGGTGATGTGTTTGATCTTCTACCACATAAAAAGATTGAGTCATGAAATTACGGAGAATGTTTGCTCGTTTGTAAAGAATTCTATCTTCCGGAGTAAGCTCTGATTCACCTATTAGAGAAACAATACGTTCCAGTTTTATAGCTTTTTTTAATAAACTTTGCGCTTGAAAAGTTGCCATGTAATGTTTTTCTCCAACGAGATCCGGCGTAAGCGCGGATGAATGTGATTCAAGAATATCTATGGCCGGTAAAAAGTTTTTCTGATACACATCGCGCGAAAAAACAAGTGTTGAATCTAGATAGGCAAAAATAGACTGCACCGCTTGATCCAACACATCATCATTGGGCACATAGATTGCCTCAATCGAACTTATAAAGCTTCCTCGTCCGGACATGAGTCGTTCATGCACAGAAGCCATTTCAGACGTAAGCGTTGGTTGATAACCGTCTTCGGATGGAATCACATCCATAACCGTGGAAAGCTCATTTCCCGCTTGCGCAAATCGGTACATGTTATCTACAAAGAAGAGGACGTTTTTTTTCATGTTGTCTCGAAAGTATTCCGCAAGAGCTATAGCCGTATATGCCGCCCGAAATCGAATTGCTGGGTGTTCGCCCATGGCGCCCAGTATCAATGCGGTGCGTGGCAACACGCCTTTTAGTGTGAGTGTTTCTAAGAGTTCGTGCGCCTCACGTGTGCGCTCCCCTACTCCGGCAAAAATAGATATCGTGTTTTCTTCTTCACGCAATATGACAATATTATGGATGAGTTCTGTGAGCACGGTTGTTTTTCCAACACCTGCGCCCCCCACTAAACCAAGTTTTCCACCTTTTACTAATGGACAAAATAGATCAATAACTTTGATGCCAGTATCTAATATTTCGTGTTTTGAAATTACCTCATGATACCCCAAAGGAGAACGATAAATGGGTATGTGCTCTGTTGTTTCTATGGCGCCCTTGCTGTCTATGGGGTTTCCAAACGCGTCAATTACGCGGCCGAGCACTTCCTTTCCAGCAGGTATGGTTATAGACGCGCCTGTGTTTATAACACGCGCGCCTCTCATTATTCGCGTTATGGAAGAAAATACCACACAATAATAGGTATTTCGCACCGATGCCGCGTATAATTCCATTTGCACAGTTGGATCATCCATAAGCACAATAACATCGCGCAGGCGCGGTTTTGATTCTGGAAACTCTATTTCTGCCACTTGTCCGCGGATACTTATGATTTTGCCCTGCACATGCAGAGTTGCGTTTGTGTTTGTCATATGCCTATAGCGATTCTACTACTTACTAATTCCAACTGTCGTTTATTTGCAAGTTGATGCAAAAGTCTTTGTCTTTCAAACGTGGCGCTTGAAAGAATATCGAGTATGTGTCCTGTTGCGGCATCAAGTTGATACATGCGCGCGGCAAGTTTCGCAAGGCGTGATTCCTCTGTTATCTGCTGAAATAAGGATCCTATTATCTCCGTTTCAAAAAAACGGGCAACTTCTTCAATGGATGGTTCAAACAGATACTGGGTGGCAGGTTTTATGCGCGGCGGTTCTTGTGTGTTTGCCACAGGAATTTGTTGTAACTCGCCCAACATGGTAGAAGTTGGTGTTTGGGATACAAAACTTTCAAATTTGCCATAAAATACATGTATACGCTTATAGCGCGAAAAAAGCTCTGTAAGAGAGGTAAGAGATTCCATATTGGTTACGGTATCCGGCAGATCTCGATACACATATCGGACATGTGGCATGCGTTCATCGAATAAAAGTTTTCCTCGTTTCCCCACTATAATAATATCGGTTTTTGTGGAAGTTATATGCTCAAGAAACATGTTGAATGTTTTTTGGATAACATCGCCATAGAGACCCGTGTTCGCCGACAACCACACAGCAACTTCTCGCCCTCGTCGCATGCGAGTAGTGAGTGTTTTCCAGAAAGCAATGGGAAACAAAAAATGTTTTTCTTTTATCGCTGCCAGTTCTTGTTGGTGCGCGTATGATACTTCATCATAGGTATTCCGCAGACCATCATAAAACGCGCGGCTCTCCACGATTGATTTTTTGGTGCGGCGCATATATGTCGCGGCTACGGATTCGTATGTTTCCATAACGGTATCAATATAGGTGAGATCTTCAATATCTTGTTCAATTGTACGGAGTGTTGACATGTAAACTAAGTTATTTTTTGTTATTTTTTTGCACCAAAGCAAGCAACGCATCCAAAGAGGTTGCTTTTGTGATAAGCATATCAACCTGCTTTCGGAACGAAGCATCCGATGTATAGCGGCTTATGGTAGTATGGAGTTCTTTTTCTACCTTTTCCGGCGGCATGTCTTTCCATTGCTGGGTCCATATGAGAGAGAAAAGATACAGTTGTAATGGGGGCGCTATAATTTCATTGCTAAGCTGATTAAAAAATAGATTTACATTGCGCTGTTTTTCAAGAGTTATTTTCAGTTGTTCGTTTAATTCCGCGCCAAAGCTGGTAACGGTTTCAAGTTGGCGAGCAGAGCTTAAAAATGTGGTGAGCAATTGATTTATTTCCTTTGCAATGGGCGGCTGAATTTGTTTGCCCACGCGCGTAACGGAGAGAAAGGGGTTAATGGCCGGACGGCGACCCTCCACATATAAATTATAGTCAAAAAACAAATGGCCATCGGTCATAGAAATGGTATTGGTGGGAATATAACCGGTAATATCGCCATGCGCGGCTTCTATAACGGGCAGACAGGTGATGGAACGTTCCCCCACGGGCGTGATAAAATTGCCGGCGCGTTCCATAAGACGCGCGTGAATATAGAAAATATCTCCCGGGTAAGAATTTCGTCCGGGCGGACGTCTGCCCAACAGTGATAATTCACGGTGCATTTTTGCATGCATAGAAAGGTCATCAATCACAATGATTACATCTTCTCCCGCGTCTCGAAAATATTCCGCAATGGTCATGCCGGCCGATGGCGCTAAGTGTATGATACCGGCAGGATCCTCGGCGTATGCGGCTACCACTATAACGCGGTCAAACACCCCTGCTTGAGTGAGTGTATCTTCTATTTGTCGAATTACAATTTTACTTTTGCCTACTGTCACATAGATACCCACGGATCCTTCGCGTATTTGCGATATGATGGTACGCAAGAGAAATGATGTTTTTCCTGTTTTTTGATCCCCCACTATCAAAGCGCGTTGACCCTTCCCCAATGGCACCATGATGTCGGTAATGGTAATACCTGTTATACATGGTTCAGTTATACGCGCGCGTGCGCGGATGGGAAGCGGTTCTGTGTCTACGGCGCGGTACTTCTTGGGAGAAATCCAACTGGTGTCTTGCCGTAAGGGTCTGCCCAGTGGATCAATCATCATTCCAAGCAATTCTTCCCCAACAGGAATGGAAAGTTGTTCGTTTATGCGCGCAACGCGAAGCCCAGCTGGTAATGGAACTTCGGAAAAACTGATTGTTTCCACAAGTTCTTCCGTAAACGCGTTTACATAACCGTAGGTACCATTTTCAAACATAACTCGTTCGTAGGGACGCACGCTCGGGAGGCCTTCCACATAGGTAAGAGAGGAAACTACGCGCCGGACATACCCCACTTCACCTGTTGCATTTAAATAAGAAGCAAATTTATCATTCATCCCGTTAGAAATAAGACGCAGAACAAACAATTCTCGCATCCTATTTGATTATAATGATTAATACTATTTTGCTTTTTGATGGTCATTGGTTTTATGCGTCTGTGATTTCTAACGGGATTCATACGGATGTGTGTTCCAAAATGGCATGTATTGATTCATTTTGTTGTTGTATGGTGTTTTCAATAAGCATGGCAAGATTTATTTCTTTGTAACGACCTTCATATGATACGCGCGCGCCGCCAAAAAGTCCTCGATCTATGGAAAGATCCATAATAATATCATTGCCAAGATATTCCCGAATCCACCCTGTTAGAACCGCTATAGTTTCTTCTGTCGGATCAAAAGCGATTTCCAGAGAGAGAGTTCTCAACATGGCAAGTTGTTTGCGCAGGCCTTCCAAGTACGCGTGCATGGCTTTTGGCGATGTATCAGGAAGTTGTGTGAGCGCTTGCTTGAGAGGCCGAACTACCGCATTTGGCATTTCAGTTTCGATAAGACTGTTTATATCCCCTCCTTTTTTATAAAGAGCGTCAATAAGCACTTCTATTGCCGCAAAGACCATTCCGCGTTCAGCAGTGGTGCGCAGGTTTGTATAAATAGGTTCGTAATTCATGGGCGTGATTTATAATTCCAGGTGGCTAAAGAATCCTTCTTTTTTTGCTTCTTCCAACGCTTTTAATACAAGCTCATTGTGCTCTTTCACATTCAAGGAATGGCCAATAACTATCTTTGCCACTGATATGATTATTTCATTTATTGATTTATCAATGCGCTTGAGCTTTTCTTTTTTATATTCGTTTACTTGTTCGTTTACATTATTACGCAAATCTTCAATCTTTTTTTCCATCTGTTGCTTGTAACCGATGGTTTGATCTTTCAAAAAGGTCTCAAACATATCAAGCGTGCGCTTTGCGTCCCCCGCCATGACTTGGGAAGCTTCATGTAAGGTGGAGAGATATTCCTCCTGCGCCTGTTCTGCCATATGCTCGTATGTTTCCACATATTTGAGTGAAGCAGATTCTAGATACTGTTTATGCTGTTGGGCAACGGCCGTGAGTTCTTTCGCGAGCGAGGAGGTAGTGCTTTCTTTCACACTTTCAGCGCTTTGTAATATTTCAAGCGCTTTTTCGGTTGCCATGCGAATAATTTCCACAGCTTCTCTGTTCGCGTTTGAAAGAATGTGACGGGCCTCTACTTCTTCCGGGAGCTTTTGTTTTTCATTCCCTTCTTGTGTATGATAACGCGCAGTCCGCCAAGCATGCACGGTTATAACCGTAATTAGAATGGCGAACAAAAGAGCTCCAAAAAATAAAATGGATTGAGATGTGAACAATTCTAAAAACGCCATATTGTTATAATACAATAATTAGATATGCAATGAGAACACCAAATAACATGATGCCAACAGTTAGCAGTAAATGGAAAAATACGCTTGTATATATAAGCCGCGCGGCAAGAGGATTTCTGCCCAATGATTCCACCCCGGATTGCGCCACTTTTCCAAAATAGACAAACCCCACTATTACAGAAGCGGCCGCTACCACAAACGCAAGCACATATCGAAACGCCACGCGTGGATTTGAAGTAAGATTTGTAAAAAGTCCATAAGTGCCAATATCAAGATTTACGGCTATAGAATGAATTTCTTCCGGATTAGAACTTGTGTAATCTTCCAATGCAGTGCCTAAGATAGTGCCAAATTGTTCCGCTTTTGTGCCAATACCGGGAATCAGTGAAGTTGTTATATAATCTCCGGCCAAAATAGGACCTGTCAAGGTGGATACACGCACAAGCGCCACACCGGAAGAAACAATAACATAGCTTTGGACATCCTGAAGATTGCCCACCACAAGCGTGGGGCTGTTTGCTATCACGCCCGCCACCGCGGGATCATGCGCTTCACTGCTTAACATATAGCGTCCGTCAATAAGACTTATAATATCTCCCGTTTTAATACCTGTTCCTTCAATACGCACAGGGGTGCCAATTGTTCCTTGAAATTCAGGATCAGCGCTCTCTTGGATTTGCTGACCAAGCACAAAGGGGGCTGAAAGAAGAGTACCTATGGCAAATACCCTGCTTGCGCTTTTTAAAAATTGGCGCAAAGCGCGCATGTGTGAATCTTGGCAAGAATAGAATGTTGCTCGGCGAATATATTCCATTACATACATCAAAAACCTCTGCGTTTGAGAGGCATTCAATGTGTTCATTATATATAAAAAAAGCGCTATTGTGTATAACGCAAACACAAAAGGTGTTTATAAGAGTTGAATAAATTACCGCAACGTGATATAAATTTATTGCGTAGTACCCGCTCGTAGCTCAGTTGGTAGAGCAGCTCCCTTTTAAGGAGACGGTCGCAGGTTCGATCCCTGCCGAGCGGACTTTATATCCCCTCTTTTTTCAGTTCTTCCAGTAATTCCTTTGCCTTTTTTGAAAGTTTTCGGGGCAGTTTTACCAGTATGGTAATCAGAAGGTCGCCCCGGCCGCCGCGCGTTCTCGGGATGCCTTTCCCGCGAATGCGCAACACGGAGCCAGATGCGGTACCCGCGGATACTTGCACGCGGAGAAGACCTTCAAGCGTTTCTACTTGTTTTTCAGCTCCCAAGAGCCCGTCGGTTACTGTTATTTCAAGGGTTGTGGTTATATCAAAGCCGCTCCGTCCAAACTTTTTGTCTGGGGTTACATGTATCTTTACATACAGATCTCCCGGAATTCCTTTTGCGACCGCTTCTCCTTTGCCAACAAGTTTAATCATTTCTCCTTCGCTTACTCCCGCAGGAATGGAAATTGCTATTTCTTCGGATGCTTGCAGAACACCAGAACCTCGACAAGCGTGGCAAGGAGTTTCCGGCACGCTACCTGTACCATGGCAAGTGGTACACTCATGGAGTTTTGTAAACGAACCAAGGAATGAACGGCGCGTCTCGTGCACGGAACCGCTTCCATTACAATGCGCGCATGTTTTTGATTTTGTTCCCGGTTCTTGGGCGCTACCGTTACAGGAGGCGCATGCGGTTGTTTTTCGAAGAAGCACTGTTCGGTTTACGCCAAATATGGCTTGAACAAATTGAAGTTCTATATCTATCGCAATATCACGACCGCGCGGAGTTTGACGGCCATGGCCCGAAGATCCAAAACCAAACATGTCGCCAAAGATATCACCCAGATCAACTCCTTCAAACCCCTGCGCAAAATTTGAAAAATCCCACTCAAAACCGGCATTTCCGGAACCCGTGTTTCCAAAACCGCCAGACCCAAATCGGTCGTATTGAGCGCGTTTTTGTTCATTACTTAACACTTGATAGGCCTCATTCACCTCTTTAAACTTTTCTTCATTGCCAGCTGATTTATCAGGATGAAACTGATGCGCAAGCCGCCGGTATGCTTTTTTAATTTCGTCCTCGGAGGCATTGCGAGGAATGCCGAGAACTTGATAATAGTCTTTCATGTATTTTACTTTTATGCCCAGTATAACCTATGCATTTGGTTTGTCATCAGGGCTTTCTTTATATTCCGCGTCTTTTATATCTGGACCGGCGGCCTGCTGATTATCGGTCACACTCTCGCCAATCTTACTCATGGAAGAGGAAAGCTGTTCGGACGCATTGCGGATTTGTCCAAGATCGTTTGCGTCTTTTACCTTCTTTGCTTCGTTGATTTTTGCCTCAACGTCTTCGCGCACCGATGCCGATACTTTATCTCCCGCGTCCTTCAAAGATTTTTCCGCGGTATAGACAAGACTATCAAGGGCATTTTTTACTTCAATGAGCTCTTTTTTCTCGCGATCCTCTTGGGCGTGCGCGGCGGCATCTTGCTTCATGTGTTCAATTTCTTCTTTGGAAAGCCCGGTAGAAGCCTCAATGCGAATAGATTGTTCTTTATTGCTCGCCTTATCTTTTGCTTTTACGTTGAGAATGCCATTCGCGTCAATATCTAAGCTAACCTCTACCTGCGGCATGCCGCGCGGCGCGGGCGGAATACCATCCAACATGAAGCGTCCCAGGGATTTATTATCACGCGCGAATTCACGTTCGCCTTGTAACACATGCACTTCAACAGATGTTTGATTATCTGCGGCTGTGGAAAAGATTTGGCTGTGGGAAGTTGGAATGGTGGTGTTTTTTTCTATCAGGCGCGTAAACACGCCTCCAAGCGTCTCAATGCCAAATGAAAGAGGTGTTACATCAAGAAGCAATATATCTTTCACGTCACCCTGCAAGATTCCACCTTGGATTGCGGCTCCCATAGCAACCACTTCATCAGGGTTAATGGATTTATTTGGTTCTTTGCCAAAAAGATTTTTTACCGCTTCCCCGATTGCAGGCATGCGCGTTTGTCCGCCCACAAGAATGACTTCATCAATATCTTTAATTTCAAAATGCGCGTCGCGTATCACATTTTTTGTGATTTCAATGGATTTATTGACATACTCTTCCACAAGAGATTCAAGTTTTGCCCGTGAAAGTTTTATGAGAAAGTGCTGGGGACCTTCCGCGCCGGACGTAATAAACGGAATGTTTATTTCAGTTTCAAGCGTGGTGGAAAGTTCGTGTTTTGCTTTTTCCGACGATTCTTTCAAGCGTTGAAGGGCAAGTTGATCTTTTGATATATCCACGCCAGATTCTTTTTTAAATTCGGTAACCAAATAACTTATTATTTTTTGATCAAAATCATCTCCCCCGAGATGTGTGTCTCCTCCTGTTGCCTTGACTTCAATAGTGTCGTCTCCTATCTCAAGCACGGATACATCAAACGTTCCGCCGCCAAAATCATATACCGCTATTTTTTCATTTTTCTTTTTGTCAAATCCATACGCAAGCGCGGCCGCAGTTGGTTCATTGATGATGCGCTTTACCGTAAGACCCGCAATTTCTCCGGCATTTTTTGTCGCTTGCCGTTGAGAATCGTCAAAATAGGCGGGTACGGTAATGATTGCTTCCGTTATTTTTTCACCTATTTGTTCTTCCGCATCATGTTTTAATTTTTGGAGCACCATGGCAGATATTTCTTCCGGACGGGACCACTTATCTCCTATATGAATTTCAACGCCGCCTGTGGAAGCTGTGCGGATTTCATAGGGCAATAATTGTTTATCTTTTTGTACGGAAGCGTCGCTAAACTTGCGACCAATAAGCCGTTTTGCCGAAAAGATCGTATTTGCGGGATTTGTGACCGCTTGTCGTTTGGCAAGAAGTCCCACAAGACGTTCACCCGTCTTTGATGTGGCAACCATAGAAGGAGTTGTGCGGTTCCCTTCTTTATTTTCAAGTATTTTGGGTTGGCCCGCTTGCACAATAGCTATTGCGGAGTTAGTTGTACCTAAGTCGATTCCTAAAATTTTTGGCATGATAGTATGTTTTGTTAAATTAATAATCGTTTGGTATTCTGGTAAGATTTAAGATATAGGATTTAAGAATACAAATCAAAATCTTAAATCTTACTTCGTAAATCTTACATCTCTTTTTTGTATTCTCCTATTTTTACCTTTGCCGGCTTTATAACTTTTTCATAGAGAGCATATCCGTTTTCAACAACTTCCATTACCGTGTTGTCTTCTTCTTTTTTTGCCGCGGGCGTCATCCCAACAGATTCATGACGGGAAGTGTCAAACACAACGCCGATATCTTCTATAACAGTCAAACCGCAACTTTTCAAAATGGTTATAAATTGGTTCTGTATATGGCCAAATCCTTGCACATAAGGATCTTTCGCGTCTTTTCCGCGAAGAGCATAATTGAATGTTTCAAGAACAGGTATGAGTGCCTGTATTAGGTCTTCGGCGGCAAATTGAATGATATCCCGACGTTTTATTTCTTCTTGCTGTTTTATATTTACCGCGTCTGCCTTGCATCTCTGCCAACCAAGAAGATATTCAGTTTTTTCCTTACGACACTGCGCAAGCACATGTCGCAGAGCTTTTTCCGTTTCTTCATTCTCACCTTCTTCTTGATGCTCATCTGTTTCTTTATTTTCTTCTTGATTTTGTTCTGATTGGTCAGGCATGATTCAAAAAATTAATGCTTATAAAAAATGAAGGGCGCGCAATACCCGTTCGTAATCCATGCGTGAGGGTCCTATCACAAAAACAGTTCCTTTATCGTTGTCTTGAGAAACCACCACTCCCAATGAACGTCCTTCTGGTACAAGGTTTTCACGTTCAATAAAAATGGCATATGATCTTTTTTCTTTTACCAGCATAGCATGATACAAGTTGCTTACGTCTTGCACGGCGTCCACAAAGTCTCCAAATGCTTGCACGCGCTCTGTATCACCAAATTCGGGGGCCCGAAGCGCCTCTCCCATGCCAAACTGCGCGTAAATATTCTGTTCCGGATGCACATATATGCCAAACAAACGGGTTTGAGACACAATATAATGGATAAGGTCTTGAGGATCATCATATGATTGTTGATTACGTTCCACGGACGATGGGTACGAAATACAGGTGTCCACAAAAAACCGATATCCTTTTTGCGTGGGAATACGACCCGCGGAAGTGTGCGGTTGCACGAGATACCCCGCTTCTTCCAAATCTCCCATAATGGATCGGAAAGTGGCGGAACTGATATTCCTATCGCTTATTTCGCGCACACGTTCAGATGAAACAGGCGCGGCGCTCGCAATATAGTCGCGCACAATGAGCTCCAACACATCTTGTTCCCGTTCCGAAAGAAGGTTCATGATTCCAGTGTAAAAAATTAGCACTCTCTTGTCAAGAGTGCTAATTATATTTTTACCGCTTCGACCATTGGGGTGATTTGCGGGCTTTTTTGAGGCCAAATTTGCGGCGTTCTTTCATGCGCGGGTCGCGAGTAAGAAGGTTTTTAGAACGTAATTCCTTGCGAATTTCAGGGTTCAGTGCCACAAGCGCGCGGGCAATGCCATGGCTCACTGCTTGGGCCTGGGCATGAATGCCCCCGCCTGATACATGCGCACTTACTTTCTTGTCCGCGTCTTTTGTTGCCTCTAGCGCCTCTTTTACCATGCGCGTCAATGCGTCACGTTTAAAATATTCATGGTACTCTTTGTTATTTACCATAATGCCGGTTCCCTTTTCAAAAATGCGCACACGAGCTATGGCAGTCTTCCGACGCCCGATGCCTTCGGTATATAATTCAGTTGCTGTTTTTATTTTCTTTTGCGTGACCATATTATTCATTTACGCGAATGGTAAGATTTTTCATCATAAGAGCTCGCAGTTTATTTTTAGGCAACATATTGCGCACCGCGTGTTCTATGATGCGTTTGGGATCTTTTTGAAGCTGTAATTCGAATGATATTTTCTTAAGACCGCTTGGGTAACCAGAATAGCGCTTATATATTTTACTAACCGTCTTGTTCCCTGTTACGCGTATGTGCGCGACATTTACAATGGCAACCTTGTATAGGGGCACATGGTGAGGCATGAATGAAGGATCGTGTTTCCCACGCAATATATGAGCGGCCTCGGTGGCTACGCGTCCCAATATCTTATTTTTTGCGTCTATTATATGTGGTGTATTCATGTGTGCGCTATACAAATTCTATAAACGCCATACGCGTATTATCCCTGCGTCGCGATGCTGTTTTTACTATACGCGTGTAACCGCCATTTCGTTCTTTATAACCGGCGGCAATTTGATGAAGTACTACAACCGCGCTCTTCGGCAAAAAACGGGCGGCGTACCGGCGCGATGTAACCGAGTCCTTTTTTGCTACAGACAGTAACCGCTCCACAAAAGGCCGTACTGCTTTTGCCTTTGTTTCGGTGGTACAAATTTTTTTATGCAATATCATGTTGGCGGCAAGCAACTTCAAAAGCGCGCGCCGTTGATTGCGCGCCCGTTTTAATTTTGAAGTTTGTGCATTATATGGCATTGTGTAGTTTTTGTCATCCCGTGCTTGACACGGGATCCAGTACCATTAAAAAATATATATTTCTTTATGGAATTGGATTCCGGATCAAGTCCGGAATGACAATATCTTATTTTAACGTAAGCCCCATGCTTCCCAACGCGCGTTTAACTTCCAAAATTGCTTTTTCTCCGATGCCAGGTATTTTGCTTAAAGCTTCCGCGTCTCTTCGTAGAAGACCACCTACGGTTTTAATGCCATGTTCATGTAATA
>Ga0209542_10012364_pt1 | contig 14946 bp, 13 predicted proteins | sample RifCSPhighO2_01_FD_184028 | JGI IMG/M metagenome (GOLD analysis project Ga0209542, IMG submission 184028) | Soil microbial communities from Rifle, Colorado - Rifle CSP2_plank highO2_0.1 (SPAdes) (version 2) | ecosystem: Environmental > Terrestrial > Deep subsurface > Rock core/Sediment ...
CGCCTTGGTGCGAGCATTGCTCAAGCTCACCAGCACGATGGATGCCAAGATACCGATGATGGCGATAACGATCAAGAGCTCGATCAGCGTAAAGCCTTGTAATGTCTTTTTCATATGCTCACCTCCTTTTATAATTTATGTTTTCATCCTTTGTGTTGCGAGACCTACCACCCTAGAAAGGTTAGGAAAGTATGCCTAACAACCAGCACCGGCATATGTGGTACCCGTATTGGTCACCGTCCCCGTGCAGACAATCGCAGTGTTAATAGGAACAGCGGTAATACTGAATGTTCCGCTTCCTGATGCTCCGCAACTTGACGATGTGAACGCGGTATTCCAGTTGGTCGTGGTCGAATCAGCCGGCGGTGTCGGAGCAGCCGTATCGCACTGGATGAGGAATCCCGCAACCGCGCCTGATGTTTCAGCCTTGAAGGCAGCCAACTGCGCCTTGGTGCGAGCATTGCTCAAGCTCACCAGCACGATGGATGCCAAGATACCGATGATGGCGATAACGATCAAGAGCTCGATCAGCGTAAAGCCTTGTAATGTCTTTTTCATATGCTCACCTCCTCTCTGTTTTTCATATTTATTTTTCTTACTTTTCTATCTCTCTTTTTTATGGGCAATTTGTGAAATCAGCTCCGGTCTGACCCACTGTAGCGCTCGAGCAGCCTGGTATCGTAGCAACTGGCGTGATATTCGTTATCCGGAACATACCGCTCCACTGCGCTCCGCAGTCATTCTGCGCTATCGTGGCGCCGCTCCAGGCCGTCACCGTGGTATTCGCTCCGCCATTCGGCAGATCCGCCATCGTAATCGGACGACTATCGCAGATCGTGATAAGCGGAGCCCGGAGCGCCGACACCTCTTGTTTGAATGCCGCCTTGCGAGCCTTATCGCGCCCACCGCCAACACTTATCAATACGATGGATGCCAAGATACCGATGATGGCGATAACGATCAAGAGCTCGATCAGAGTGAAACCCCTTCGAAAAATTGAGGGGATAGTATGCGGTTTTTGTGTCTCTCTTATGCGTATGCTCATCTGGTTGTATTCTACAGCTGTCCGGCGATATTGTAAATCGGCATCAGGATGCCTACGACGAGTATGCCGACTCCGATACCGAGCAAGACGATGAGCAGCGGCTCGATCAGCGTCGTCAGGTTTTTTGTCGTCGCTTCCACCTCCTGATTATAGAAACTTCCCACGCTTTTCAAGACCTGCGAGAGCGATCCTGTTTCCTCGCCGATACGGATCATCTGCGAGACGATCGGCGGCATCTCTTTGGTCCGGAGGAACACCGCACTCATCACGCTGCCTGTCTTCACTTCTTCCGCGGCCTTCACGATGATGCCCTGGAAAACACGATTCCCGATCACCTCGCTCACGATCAAGAGCGCGTGCACGACCGGGATGCCGCCATTGAGAAGCGCGCTCAGGTTTTCGGCGAAACGCGTGATGTAGATATTGCGAGCGAGGGTTCCGATGACGGGAATCTTCAGGAGCACGATTTCCCACTCGCGACGGCCGGCTTCCGTCCGGATATAGTAGACGAAGGCTCCGACACCGGCGATCACCACGAACAGCACCGCCCACCAGTACTGGTTCATAAAGTCTCCGAGCCAGATCAGTATGGCGGTGTACCAAGGAATCGGGACATTCAGATCTTTGATCAGTACCGTGATTTTCGGCAAGATGAACGTCACGATCAGAAAGCCGACGACGAACGCGACTGTCAGGACGAATATCGGGTAATACAGCGCGCCTTTGATCTTGGTAGCGAGCTCGTAGTTCTTCTCGATATTCTCAGCGACGAAGGTCACGGATTTCTGCAGGCTGCCGGAGACCTCGCCGGCGCGGATCATATTGATCGTCAGGGGCGAAAAGATATCCTGGTGCTTCTCGAGCGCCTCAGAAAACGGCATACCGTCTTCGATGTCGTCCGCTATTTCCTGGATGATGAGGCGCAAATACCGGTTGTCCGACTGGTCCCCGATAGTCTTGAGAGAAGAGACGATCGGGACGCGCGCCTCGATAAGCGTCGCCAGCTGGCGGAAAAACACCATCAGCTCCTTCTGACTCACGCCCTCGAAAATCTTCTGAAAACTCCTGATGAGCACCGAGGATTCTTTCTGCGCCTTCACGGTAATCGGCGTCAGGCCGTTTTTTTCGAGAATCTGCGCCGCCGCCTCCCAGCTCATCGCCTCCACCAAGCCCTCGCGCTCTTGGCCGGCATCATTTTTCGCTTTGAATATGAATTTCATAGTGCGCCTTAATGTATATGATTAGAGTATAGCAAATTTATTCCTTGCTCATAAGCATCTGGAGATACTCGCGATTTTTCGCATAGATGAAGGCATCATTGACCGAGATGAGTCCCCGCCGCACCAGATCCGCCAAGGATCGATCCAGAGACATCATCCCCTCTTTCAAGCCTGTCTCGATCACCGAATCCAGCTGATGGATCTTGTTTTCCCGGATGAGGTTCTCGACAGCCTGATTCTTGAACATAATCTCTATCGCCGGGATGCGGCCGCCGCCGACCCGCGGGAGCAAACGCTGCGAAATGACCCCGAGCAGCACGCTCGAGAGCTGCGAGCGGATCTGATTCTGCTGGTGAGCCGGAAAAACGTCGATGATACGATCGATAGTCTGGGCGCTGTCGTTGGTGTGCAGCGTCGCGAAAATCAGGTGACCGGTCTCGGCCGCCGTCATCGCCGTACTGATCGTCTCCAGGTCGCGCAGTTCTCCGAGCAGCACCACATTGGCATCCTCGCGGAAGACCGCGCGCAGCGCATCCGGGAAATTCTTCGCATCGCGGCCTATCTCGCGCTGATTGATGATGCAGCGGTCCTGGTTGTAGACGAATTCGATCGGGTCTTCGATGGTGATGATATGCTTTTCCAGGTTGTGATTGATGTAATCGATGATGGCGGCGAGCGTCGTCGATTTGCCATGCCCGACCGGTCCGGTGATCAATACCAATCCTTGGGAATAATTCGTGAAGCCGTAGAGCGAACTCGGGATGCTGAGTTCCTCCAGGTTGCGCAAACGATCCATAATGAAGCGCATCGTGACGCTCACATAGCCCTTCTGCAGGAAAACGTTGGTACGAAAACGCACCCGATCCTCGAAATTATACGAGAAGTCGGTCTGCCCCATCCCGATAAGCTCCTGCTTTTTCTCTTCGGTCAAAAGCACGTCGGAGAGCGCCTTCGTATCGGCCGGGGTGAGGATCTTTTCCTGGGCGATGGGATGCAGCTTCCCATCGATACGCAGCGTCGGATAACGCCCGACGACGAGATGCAGATCGGAAGCTCCCTGCTGGCCGACCAGCAGGAGGAGATTCTTCAAGCGTTGTTCCGTATGCAATGTTTCCATCAAAAAGGAATTATGAATTATGAATAAAAAAAGCAAAGACGCACTCCCCTTTATTTATGATTCCTGATTCATTTTCTTTTAGTATACCACGAAATGACAGGGATTATTCCGCATCCACCAGAACCTTCCCCTCCGTCACGCGCTCGACTTCCGCAAGCGTCGTGATGCCTTTGAGCGCTTTCAGTATGCCGTCCTGTTTCATGCTGGACATCCCCTGCTTGATCGCCGCAGCATGCACCTCCGTCTCATTGCCTCGCTTATCAGCGATGATCGCGCGCATCTCTTCATCTATTTCCACGACTTCATAGATAGCGACCCGCCCCTTGTAACCGGAATCGCCGCATTGGTCGCAGCCCTTGCCTTGATAGAAAACGATCTTCTGTTTCGCCTCGAGCCCATACGCCTTGACCTCTTCGGGAGCAATCGCGTCAACGACGGCCTGAATGCGTTCTCGCTGAGGTGCGGTGATGACAAATTCCTCGCGGCAATGCTCGCAGATGCAGCGCACCAGACGCTGCGCCGCCACCACCTGAAGCGCCGAAGCCAGAAGAAACGGTTCGACGTTCATATCTATCAGGCGCGGAATGGCTCCGATGGCATTGTTCGTATGGAGCGTCGAGAGCACCAGGTGGCCGGTCAGCGCCGCATGAATCGTCAGTTCCGCCGTCTCGTCATCGCGGATTTCTCCGACCATAATGACATTCGGGTCCTGGCGCAGGATGGATCGCAGTCCGCTCGCGAACGTATAGCCGATCTCAGGCTTGATCTGACTCTGGTTGATGCCTTCGACATAATATTCAACCGGATCTTCCAATGTGATGATGTTGCGCTCTTCTTTGTTCAAAATCTGCAGAAACGCATAGAGCGTCGTCGATTTTCCTGATCCCGTGGGACCGGTCATCAGGATGATGCCGAATGGCTGATGGATGCGCCGCTCGAGCACTTCGCGATTTCTGCCCCACAATCCGAGTTTTTCCAGGTCTGAAAAGTTGGAGCTCTTGTCGAGCACGCGCATCACGATTTTTTCGCCATCGATGACCGGCAGGCTGGAAACGCGCAAGTCGACAGCGACTCCCCCGTCGCTTTCGAAACGGAAGCGCCCGTCCTGCGGCTTGCGCTTCTCATCGATTTTGAGATTCGCCAGGATCTTGATGCGCGAAATCACCGCCCGTCCGACTTCCAGCGGAAAGACGAGTTGGGAGCGCAAGATGCCATCGACGCGAAAACGCACGCGGAAACTGCCTTCGATCGGCTCGATATGGATATCGCTGGCCCGGCCGTCCATCGCGTGCTTGACGATGACTTCTACCAATTTGGTGATCGGCGCATCCTGGAACACTTCGGCATCCTTGGATTTCTGTTTCTCTTCCTTGAATTCCGTAATCGCTTCGGAATCCTTTTTCAAAGAAAAAATAGCCTCCTTCAGGGCCATATCCGTTCCGGTATATTGTTTCGCCAGATCGGTGAACATTTTCTCCGAAGCGAGGGAGATCTCGATATTCACGTGCTCCTTTTCAGCGAGAAAACGGAGCATATTGAGCGCTTCGAAGTCTTGGGGATTGATCATCGCGACGTGGAGCGTCTCCCCATCTTTCTTGAACGGTATGATACCGTATCTTTTCGCCGTGTCTTCAGGAATGAGCGCCAGCAGCGTTTTGTCTATTTCCTGTTTCGGTATTTCCGTCAGCAGCGGCACGCTGGACGTTTTGGCTTGAGCCGAAAGAGCTGATGATGTATCAGCTCCTTTGATCTCATCTGCGGTTTTCTGCGATAATTCGTCCGGCATACGCAACAAAAAATATTAGGCTGTGCGCAGTCTCACCCGCTTATTGAAAAGGGTTGGGTTTTCCGGTCTGACCCTTCTCGAGAAGCGGGACAGGGCTCGTAATCTTGCCAAGCAGCGTGTCTATATCGGAAAAATCGAACTTCGCCTGCAAGAAAGCCGGTACCGAGAGCGCCGATGTCACCGGGCTTGACGGCAGATAGGCGAACTCTGTCTCAAATGTCCCGATGAGACGAGTCGTATCGACAGGAACGACATTCGGGTCGGTCGTTATAGAGAAAGAGCGTATTGTCTGGAAACGTTCTATATGCGACACCTGATCGAAAAAAGTCCTGATATTCTCGTATGACCCCATAACGCTGCCCGTCAGAACAAACGTCTTCAGCGCGTTCGGATCCACGACGGTCGTACCATCTGCATTGACCACGACTTCTTCAGGCGACTTCTTCAGCTCCATATCCGTGATCACGAGTCCCGACTGGCTGGCCAGAAAATTGAACGCATCAATCGCCTGATCCTGAGCCAGCGTCTCAGGCAGATAGCGATAGACGAATGTTTCCGAGTCCATCTGCGTATCAAGCGCGCTGTTCAAGGTACCGACATTAGCCAGGACAGCTTCAGTATTCGCGACGGCAGCGTCCTTCAGAACGATATCAGCTTTTTTCATCTGTATCGTATCGAAATCAGGCTTGATATATCCAATAGCCAGAATGAGCACCATGACTATGAAGAACGGAACGATGAGTACTTTGAGCCGCATAATTATTAAGAAAAAAATTAGAGATTACAACTGAGCCTTGAGAGAGAACGCGATATTTCCCTCTTTGGTCCGGTCAATCGAATCCACTGTGATACCGGAAAATAGGCTCTCGGACTTGAGGCTGATGATCTGTTGCGCGACATATTTGAAGTTGTCGGTCTCGCCCGCCACTTCTACAACCTTCTCCGCATCATTGTATTCGTATCTCGTCAATCGGACATTGGGAACAGTCAAAGATTCCAGTTGCGTAAGGAGCGCCTGAGAATCTATGCTCGGCTGATCCAGTTGTTTCCCGATAAGATCCAGACGGGTAGCGAAATGCGCTACACGATCGACGGCACTGCCTTGCAAGCGCGTAGCATTCTCTTGGATCGTCGCCTCCAAATTGGCCAACTTGCCGTCCAAGGTGCTGATATACCAGCGCATACCGCCCCACCCCGCGGCCACGAGAAGGAAAAGGATGGTAGAGAGAGTGAGCGAACTGTCAGCGATGCTCCTGTGGCTTGTTTTTTGCTCAAAAGTTCCTGACGAGAGATTGATTCCGGCCATTACTTTACGTTTTAATGTTTATGTTTATAATCGTTAGCGAGCCAGTAAATGGAAGTTTCTTTCATTTATGGCGAGCGCCACGATTTCAAGTTCATTGTAGCACTTATATTTTTTTTGTGAAAAGCGCTTTGAGGGAAAATTCTTTTTTCGGTTTTTTGAACGGCATGTCGGCAGCCTTCTTGAGCAGCGTATCGGTTCCTCGGAGCGCCAGACCGATCGCTACGGAAAACGATGTGCCGAACACCCGGAGCGTCTCCTCGAGCAGAGCGTCATATTCTATGTTGCGCCACGGATTGCCCAGCACGACCGGTACTTTGAAGAGCGTGGAATAATATTGCACCAAGCCGGCGAATAATGCCGTCCCTCCGGAGAGCACTATCTGCTTGCATTGTACACCAGAATGCTTCGCTTGATAAGCGGCCAGCATCCTGTCCGCTTCGCTCGCGATCATCTGAAGCGACGGGAAGGTGAGCGCTGATTCCGGAGCGATCAGAAAGTCCTTGCCGCTTCGCTTGAGTATCTTCGCGCGCTCCTCGGTAATATTGAGACTTTCCGCCAGCACGCGCGTGATATCCCTGCCACCGACGTCTAGGTTGCGGCTCACCCGCACGAGGCCGTTTTCAACCAAGACGAGGTTGGTCGCCCGGGAACCGATATCGATGACCAGCGACATCCCCGGTTCATCTCCGATGATCGAACGCACTATCGAGAATGTTTCCAGCTCCAAAAAATCCAGATCGAGAGCGGCACCGGCGACATAATGCTCATAACGCGCCACTTCCTTATTGAGCGCCGCTACCAAAAGCACCTCCAGCTTCTCGCCCTCGCCGGGTACGGTATGGGTGCCGATCACCTCCCAGCTGAGCGCCACCTCGTCAAGCGAGGAAGGGATATATTTGTGCGCTTCGAAACGCACCGCTTCCTGCAGCTCAGCTTCCTCCATCACCGGAAGTTCGATCAGCGAGATGAGCCCGATGAAAGCGGGCATCGCCACATACGCCGAACGGCTCTCGGGTTTCATCCGTTCCAAAAGCGTTTTCAGATGCAATACGATTTCCTCCTCATACGACCGTCCCTGCGGCGGCGTCCCGTTCTCCAAATCCGCCAGGCTCACTTGTCCGTAATTCACTAGGATGGGCCGATTATTCTCGACGGTAAGTTCTACCGCCTTGATCGATGCCGTGCCGAAATCAATGCCGAGAAAATGTGGCTTTCCAAAACCGAACGCCATATGTTGATTTTTATCTTAGCCGAATACGCCTGTATTGTAACACATCGTGCCTCAGTTTCCAAAACAAATCTCCCGACAGAGACGCCATCCCAGCCGCACCCGTACATTGACAGTACCTCCCAGAGAAAATAGAATACGTGTACGCTAAAATAAGCTTATGTTCGAGACCAATTTCAGCCAAAAACTCACCCTGCACGCGAGGCATAGCCTCAAGGAAGCCCGGGATCTCGCCCGCTATACCCGCCACGGCACGATCGAGCCGGAGCACCTGCTCTTGGCTATTTTCCTCGAAGACACCAGCCTCGGCAGCATCCTCCTGGAAAATATGGGGTTCGAGAAAGAGGCGCTCGCCAAACTCTGCCTGAAGAAGAAAACCCGCGGCAAAACATTGCCCGCGACCCGCATCGTCCCCCTGTCCCCGGCACTCAAAGACATCCTGCGCCGGGCGTATTTTCTCGCCAGCCAATTCCATTATCCCTATGTGGGTACCGAACATCTGGTCTACGCGCTCTTCGAATCGGAGAGCGAGACGCTCAAGCGGATCCTCGCGGCGCTCAAGATAAGCGACCGCAAGGCACGCACGACCCTCGAATCGCATCTGAACTTCGACAATTTCCCGCAGCTCTCCAAAATGCTCGACCTGCCCGAGAACTTCCTCATCAAGAATAAACCAACGGAAAGCCACGCGACACCCTTTCTCGATCAGTACACGACCGATATGGCATCCTCCGATATCCACAACGCCGACAGCCTGATCGGCCGGGATCGCGAGCTCGACCGCATCATCCAGATACTCACCCGCAAACAGAAAAACAATCCCCTCCTCATCGGCGAACCGGGCGTGGGCAAGACCGCGCTCATCACGGCGCTCGCCAAAATGATCGCCCGCGGCGCCGTGCCGCATACGCTCTTCGGCAAACGCATCCTTTTGCTCGATCTCACGCTCGTCGTCGCCGGCACCAATTTCCGCGGAGAATTCGAAGCACGCCTCAAAGAGATAATCCGCGAAGCGTCCCGGGACAGCGGCGTAATCCTCTTCATCGATGAAATCCATACTATTGTCGGCGCCGGCAACACCAGCGGCGGTCTCGACGCCGCCAATATCCTGAAACCCGCCTTGTCGCAAGGTCTGATCCAGTGCATCGGCGCGACGACTCTCGCCGAATACAAACGCCACCTCGAGAAAGACCCGGCGCTCGATCGGCGCTTCCAGTCCGTCGTCGTCGCCGAACCGACGCTCGAAGAAACCAAGGGCATCCTCTGGCACATCAAGAAAAGCTACGAAGACTTCCATCACATCGCCCTCTCCAGAGACGTCATCGATCTGGCGGTCGATCTCTCCGTGCGCCATATTCCGGATCGCTTCTTGCCGGACAAGGCGCTCGATATCATCGACGAAGCATCGGCCCTCGCGAAACAGAAGCAGACGACGCCCGTCGCTCTCACCGTGCGCATCGATCTGGAAAACGAGCTCCGCACGACCAGAACGCTCAAAGAATCCCTCATTCAGAACGAGAAGTATGACGATGCCGCCGCATGGCACGCGCGGGAAAAAGTCCTCGCGAAAGAGATCGCTGCTCTCAAGGCCACACAGGGGGAAAGACCGGAAAACAATCGGACGCCCGTCACGGCCGAACACATCCTAAGAACCGTCTCGCAGATGACGCACATCCCGTTCGCCAAACTCTCCAAAGAAGCGCCCAAGCAGAAACTCATCCGTCTGCATCAGGCTCTCGCAAAGCACCTGGTCGGACAGAAGGAAGCGGCGGCGGCACTCGAAAGGACGCTCTCCCGCTCGCTCTCGAACATCGGCGACCCCAATCGCCCCCTCGGATCATTCCTCTTTCTCGGTCCGACGGGCGTAGGCAAGACGCTCGCTGCCAAGATCCTCGCTCAGGAATTTTTCGGCGACCAAAGCGCGCTCATCCGTCTCGATATGAGTGAGTTTATGGAACGCCACAGCGTCGCTCAGATTCTCGGCGCACCAGCAGGTTATGTCGGCTACGGAGAAGGAGGCAAACTGACCGAACAAGTGCGGCGCAAACCCTATGCGGTCGTCCTGTTCGACGAGATTGAGAAGGCACACCCAGACGTGTTCAATATCCTGCTCCAGATCCTCGACGAAGGGATGCTCACCGATGCCGAAGGGCGCAAGGTGAGTTTCCGTAACACGCTCATCATCCTCACCTCCAACCTCGGTACAGCATCGTTCACGCAGCAAGCAAACATCGGTTTCACGAAACATATCGGCAAGCACGATCTGGCAGAACGCTTCGAGACCATCAAACGCGAAGTGCTCGAAACGCTCAAGAAAGAAATGCGCCCGGAACTCCTCGCGCGCCTCGACCATACGATCGTCTTCAACGCTCTCGACGAAGGAGCGATCGCCGACATCACGCGCCTCGAACTCGATATCCTCGCTCTGCGCCTGAAGGCCCAGGGTCTCACGCTCAAATATCCCAAGACGCTCGTAAGCTACATCGCGAAAAAAAGCTTCGCTCCCGAACAGGGCGCGCGCCTGGTCAGAAAGAATATCCAGGATTTCGTCGAGAAGAGCATCGCCGAAACGCTCTTCGACGCTCCGGAGAAAAGATCCCTCCGTCTTTCCGTTAAAAACGATTCTGTCGTGTGTCTCTAGAGATGAGCCCGCTGCTTCAGAAAATCCATACCGGCATTCTGGACACGCTCTTCCCGCTCCGCTGTCTCGGTTGCGGCGCGCCTGGACACAATCTCTGCAGCGCCTGTCTGGCCGCCTTCCCCCGCCGCCTCAAGCAGCGCTGCCCGACCTGCCTGAAAGCGACGACCCCGCGAGGCGAGACCTGTTTCGCGTGCACCGGCATCCGTTCTCTCGACGGGCTGTTCGCCGCCTCCCTCTATCGTTCCCCGCTCGTAGCGGAAACGCTCCATACCTACAAATACCGTTTCATTCCCGCGTTCGCAGAGCCGCTCGGCACGTGGCTTGCGGACAGGATCATCGAGTGCGATCTGCCGCTCCCGGATATATTCATACCCGTGCCGCTCCACCCGAGGCGCCTGCGCTTCCGCGGCTTCAACCAGTCCGCGCTCCTCGCAAAGGCCCTCTCCGATACGCTGACACCGGGACTGCCCATTCCCGTACTCGCTCAGAGCCTGCTCCGCACCCGCTATACCAAGCCGCAGATGAAAACAGAGTCGCGCGAAGAACGCCTCGGCAATCTCATGAACGCCTTCGCTCTCGCTCAAAACAGCGAGGCATCGATCCGGGGACGCTCCATCTGGCTCATCGACGATATTGCGACGACCGGCACGACGCTGGAGGAATGCGCCCGCGTTCTCAAGAATGCCGGCGCCAAATCTGTCTTCGGCATCACGCTCGCTCGCTAATCATCGCAAAAACACAAAGAAAAAACCGGTCTCAAAAGAATCTTGAGACCGGTATATGATGGAGAGAATGGTATTCTAGAACACGAACCCTTTGGGTACGACGACGATACCGCTTTTGTCAATGTGCAATTTGCGCTCTTCGTCGAGAGCGCGATCTATACCGATTATGGTACCGGGTGGGATATGTACATCTTCTCCCACGATGACCCGGTGCAAGATCGCGCCGTCCATCTGCACGCCGGAAAAAATCACCGACTCAGTCACCTGCGATCGATAGATTATGGACTCCCTGCCAATGACAGACTGGTAAAGATGCGTATCTTCGATGATGCATCCGCCGCTCGCCAGAAACAACCCGCTCTCACGGCCATCAACAGGACGAAGACTGTTGGTTTTTTCCATCGGCAGGTTATCGTGCGGTGTCCGTATCACCCATTTCTTGTTATAGAGACTTAGCTCTGGATTAAGGGTTGCTAGATCCATATTGCCTTCCCACAACGATTGGATCGTACCGACATCGCGCCAATAATGATGCTTCATCCCATCGATATGGTTTTCACGGAAATCATACGCATAGATCGGATCGCCCCGCTCCACCATCATCGGGATGATATCCCGGCCGAAATCGTGAGTCGTCTCGTCGTTTTGCGCATTTTCTTCCAGGATTTTCCAGAGGTATTTCTTCGCAGCGAAATAGTTGCCCATCGAAACATAACTGAATCCGGGACGGCCGGGAATCTCTTTCGGGTGCGCGGGCTTTTCTTCGAACCCGACAATGCGGCCTTCGTTATTCACCTCGATCACGCCGAGGCGATGCGCTTCGGATACTTCCATCGGTAATGCACAGACGGTGAATACCGCCTGCTTCTCTTTGTGGAACGCATACATCTGCCGGAAATCCATCATATAAACATGGTCCCCGGCCAAAATTGCCACGTCAACAAAATCGCCGCGTTCATCGATGAGAGATATATTCTGAGACACGGCATCCGCCGTTCCGCGATACCACTCTGGTCCATAAATCTGTTGCGGCGAAACTGTCTCGATAAACGACTCACGCAACCAATCTGATGGCCAATGACGCTGAACATGACGAACAAGTTCTTGAGCGCGGTACTGCGTAAAGACCATCATATTGTCGATGCCGGAATTGAGACAATTCGACATCGCGAAATCGATAATCAGATTTTTCCCGAACTGTACCGATGGCTTGGAACGGAACTGGGTCAACGGACCGAGCCGCGATCCCTTGCCTCCGGCCAGAATCAATGCCAGAACGCACTTCATATCGCCTGCAAACCGCATGGCTTCTCTCCTCTACATAGGTTGAAAAAGAACAACAGAGCACCTAGTATACCCCGCATATACCGATCTGTCAAGAGAAAAATATCCCCCGATCCGCTGCACGGTCCGAGGGAAAAGAAATACCGTAACAAAAGGAATTTATTGATTCCCTCCGCTCGCTGCCGGCGGGGCGATGGAAGCGGCAGGCATACCGTAATCGACGAAATAGGTGATGTTCGCCTTGGCCTTCGCATCGGTGATCCACTTGTCAGCCTCGGTGCCGAACTTCTGGCTCTGCAGCTGCTCCTTGATCTGAGTCTTGAAATCAGCGTCGCTGACTCCTGTCGGAGCCGGTGTTTTGCTTTTCGCCAGGTACTCTGTCACCTCATCATCGGAAACGGCAGTGACGTCGCTTAGGATTTTTTCCAATTCTTTTTGGAGCAGTATCTGTTCCCGCAGCTGCGCTTCCGTCAACCCCTGCTGAGAAAGAGCGAGCGCGAGCGTGCCGCCCTGCTTGGTGATGCGCGCTTCCAGAGTCTGGATCTCCTTATCTACATCCGCCTGACTCACGACGATGCCCTTCTTGGCCGCTTCCGTATCGATGAGTTTCTTGGTGACCAAGGCGTCGAGCGCCTGCTGTCCGGAGCGTTTCTCCAGCTCCGAGATGATGCTCCACCGGCTGATAGGGCTGCCGTTCACGATCGCCGCGATGAAAATGCCTTTGAAATAATACAGCGCTCCGAGAATAGCCAGGATCACGAGAGCGAGTATGACGCTTTTCCGCTGCAATACGGAACGCAATTTTTTCACCGGACTCACGGCCGCTATCGGCTTGTCTACCTCGGCTACGGCTGCTGCAGGCTGGTTCTCCATAAGGAAAATGTGTTTTGGATATTATTGTTCCAGTATAACGGAAAGTTGTTTAGTTGTCGAAAAAGAGCGGGGCGGGCTGAGAATTGGAGGAATCAAGCCACTCCAGGATTTCTTGGAGATCTGAGCCGGTGAACGAATCGAGGAGATCGGGTCGCGATTTTGAGGATAAATTGAACTTCGAAAGAAGCATTGCTACGCCCTTGCTTCTTTTTTCTTTGCCAAGACCTGCCATTTTTGAATCAGCCTTGCCGTTCCTTCATGGTGTACCGTCTCAATCATTACTAAAGCCTCTTCGGGAGTAGCTAAGCGCATCTCCTTACACTTCTCGGGCTCCATGATTTTCGGTTCTTGTCCCTCTGGTAAGAAAGCAAGGAAACAGAGATTATAGATGCTTTTTTGATAGCCGAACACTTCAGGTGAATAGTCGAAGCGATAGATATCCAAAGGAATGGGACTCACGAACTCCGCGCCCATAATACCTGTTTCTTCTTCTAATTCTTTGAGGGCTACGCTCTGCAAATCAGGATTGCCATCCGCATGACCGCCCGGCTGAGTCCATCTTCCTATCTTTGTATGCCACAAAAAGATCGCCTTCTTGAAATCTCGCGTGACGAGCAAGACCGAAGCGGCGATATGCTTGGCGCCTTCTTTTACTTCTCGCTCGAAGCACTGAGGATTTTCTGAGACATATTGAGTAAGTTCTGAAATTACCTCCTTCTCGTTAGCAGGAGCTGTTTGTTCATATTCTTTGAGAATCTGAAGAAGTGGTTGTCGGTGCACAAAGGTCTTAATAATGTTAATTATGGGCTCTTTTCTTTTGCTCGGATTCTAGGGGTTCCTTGAGTTTTTCTTCGCCTTCTATGCCCCTGAGCCTCTCTTGGAGGAATCCAAGGCGGTAACTGACTCCATCACTCATCAGATGCCAATTTGTAGGATTCAAATCATTTTCAAGTAGTCTTCGCTCCCATTATAACACTAAAACCGCCAAATTTAGGCGGTTTTAGGTTGCTCATTTGCGGAGACCTCGGGTCTCTCTAGCTCATGAGCTTGATGCGGAGAGGGAGGGGCTTCGGTCACAGATAATCCGTTCGCCGTCGCGACCGGATTTCCGCGACCCTGGCTCGCCGTTTCGCGTACTCGCGAAACATGGCTCCGCCTTTCTCATCCCGCTCGCGAGTGAAGCAGTTCACTCGCTCCTCTTCCTCGTTCACTAACATTCACTGCGGTATTCATTGTACAAAGTTCGAATGTATTTTGAAAGCAACCCTGATACCGACTAATCGCACGCGCGGAGCGTGTGGTGGCTTGAAACTGCCTCGTATTCACTGCGGGCGTCATCGGTCTAGAACTCTGAGAAATCAAGCCGCTCTGGGATTTCTTAGGGGTCTTGGCCGACACGTGAATTGAGGCTCTCGGGTCGCGGTTTCAGGGATAAAACGAGACAAATGAGACACAGGACAGACGATGTCTTATTTTACCATATGAGACAGCTTACTGTCTCGTTTTATCACCGATAGATATCAATAATTTCCCAATAAAACGAGAAAAAACCGATGTATCTTTACGACACATCGGTTCTAAATTACCACCTACGATAGAACAACCTTTCACTCCTCTTAGAGCCACTAACGTAGCGTTGTAATAGGGCGGCTTTGTAGTAAGTACAGCCGGTTCCCTTCATATGCCCATTCAACATCAACAGGGAAACCAAACTTTTTTTC
>Ga0209542_10012365_pt1 | contig 14945 bp, 15 predicted proteins | sample RifCSPhighO2_01_FD_184028 | JGI IMG/M metagenome (GOLD analysis project Ga0209542, IMG submission 184028) | Soil microbial communities from Rifle, Colorado - Rifle CSP2_plank highO2_0.1 (SPAdes) (version 2) | ecosystem: Environmental > Terrestrial > Deep subsurface > Rock core/Sediment ...
AGGCCTTTCATTAAATCTGAATAGAATTGAATATTATGAATAGTGGAGAAGAGGAAAGCACGGGGATCTTTCAGGTGAAACATTTGGATCAATTGTCGGTATGTTAGTTTTTCCTGACAAGCAATACATTTACAGCCTTTTTCAAGGATTATATTTTCGTTCGTATATTTTCTAATATTGATACGTCCGTGTTTTGTATACAGTACTTTGTGGCGTGCCTCGCGTGTTGGGATGACGCAGTCAAATAAATCAACTCCCCGTTCTACCGCCTCAAAAATGTCTCGTACTTGACCAATTCCAAAAAGATGTCTGGGTTTATCTTCTGGGAGAATGGCGTTGACCCATCCAATAACATTGTTGAGATCTTTTTTGTTGCGGCCAAGCGATCCCCCAATTCCAAATCCGGATACGTCTTGTTTGGCACAGAATTTTGCAGAGATTGTTCTCAAATCACGAAAATATCCGCCTTGTACTACTGCAAAAAGCGCCTGATCGGTTCGTTTTTTTTGCTTGAGACATCTTGTCAGCCAGCGATGAGTCCGTTCCATAGCCTGTTTCGTATACTCGTGACTGTTAAGAGGTGAAGTGCACTCATCGAAAGCGAAAGTGATATCAGCTCCTAAGCGTTCTTGTATATCGATCGATATTTCCGGCGTGAAAAAGACAAATTTTTTATCGTAAGGAAACATAACTCCTTCCTCATTGATAACAAGGAGATTGTCTCGATCACGAGTGATAATAAGCCCCATTTCTTTTCTATTTTCTTCGGGGAAGATCGAACTTATTTTTCCCACCCCATGAACTTTACCAAATCCTAAGGAAAAAACCTGGAAGCCTCCGCTATCGGTTGCGGTAACATGATTACTCTTCATGTATTTGTTTATTCCACCTTCTTTTTCTATCTCCGGAACAAGACTCTTGATATAGGTATGAAACGTGTTCGTAATGGTAAAGTTGATAGGTAATGTATGAAGTATTTCATTGGGTAGGCCTTTTATGTATCCATCAGTCGCAACAAAGGCTATTTCTGGTGTGGTGAGTTTGCCGTGAGGTGTATGAAACTCTCCTACCCTTGCTTTTGTTTCCTTATCTTTAGCCGTTATTTTGAATTCAAACATCCATTTATTATACTTAAGGACTTGAAGGTGGAAAGAACTCATTTGCTCCTTTATATAATGCATAGGGAAGGGCAAACCCGGCTACAAGTCCGATTAACAATCCCAAGTAAGCATTATAACGATCGTTCCCATGTATAAGCTCATCTTGCCTATGATGAGAAAGCCGAAAGGTGATGAGGGCAAGTGAAGCTGCACCTAAGAAATGTTTGAATGCAATTTGAGGTAACTCTGAATTTGAGTTTGCGAGATTGAACATTATTCCTAGTGCAAGATAGACCCCAGCGGCAGTACCCGCACCCATAGCGGCTCCAACCAAGGTCATACTTCGGTGTTCCAAATCCATAAGGGCTTATTATAACAGCCCCAAGAACACCTCTGAGGTGTACTTTCGACTGCTTTTTGGTAGAATAGGCTGATATGGCAGGTCAAAGTCCAGAAATGCTCGCTCTTTCAGGTTTCTTCAATAAAATACAGTTTAGACCCTACACCCTAGATGAACTGCGTACCCACGAACAAAACCTTCGTCAATCGATAGTAAAAAGTATCGCAAGACCGCCTGGTCAAAAGATGGCACCAGATGAAATGATGGCAATAGATACGGGGTCGGAACCCCTCACAAAAGCCCAGTGGGATATGGTTCCTGCAGGGACACAAGCACTAGGATGTAATTTTGGTGGACAGAACTGGAAAGTCGTATTAGCCGAGAAAAACAATCGAGGAAAAGTCGGGATAATTGATACAAGGGAATTGAAAAATATTCATGAACGAGACCGAAAGGTAGCATTTCCACAACTTATTGGACGAATGGCAGATCAGATAGGCGAGGTGGTAAAAGATAAAGACATATCAGCTATTCAGGCGATTGCGATGTCTTTGGGATTTGCCCATAAAAAGGAAGCTACAGAAATAGGCGAAGATGGGGCTTTTACCGATAGGGAAATTTCGAAATTTTGGGAAATTACAGATTTTGCAGAAAATCTTTTTATTGGGCGAGCCCTTTTTAAGGCACTTGAGGAGCGTGGTATTCAATTGCCGCATCGACTTATCTATATTGACAACGATACAAAAGCAGTAGCAAATGCCGTGATCGATATCGATGAAGCGATCGAAAAACTCGCAATGGGGGGAGTATTCGGTACCGGAATGAATCTCTTCCTACGAAGGATAAATCTCGAGATTGGACATAAAAAACTTTCTTCCGATGAGGTGGCAAGAGAGATGGCACGAAGAGGATTTTTGCCATTCAAGGAAGAAGGAGTAGAGAAAAGATTTGAATATGAGCATATGATCGGCGGCGACTATATAAAATATCGTGCGCTAGCAGCCCTTGGACTAGCCGGAAATCGTGGTCTACTAAACAATGAAATCGCTGAGGGAGTAATAAGAAGAATACTTGACGATAAAAATGAATCGATTGTTTCTGATCTGGCAAGAGGGGACAAAGAAACACAAATAAGACTTGATATGGCGGATGACATATATGAAGCAGCCACCCTTGCAGCAAAAACAGCTTTGGCCCAAGCCGGTCAACTTATGATCACGATGATCCATGCGGTAGCAGCTGAAGCCGGGTTCACTGGTCAGAAGGCTTATGTTCCTGTAGAGGGATCTGTCTATGCAAAAGGTGAAGGAATCCAAAGCATAATGAAGAAAACCAGTCAAGAACTCCATCCGGGAAATCAACTTGAGATAAAAGAAGTGAACGGACTCGAAGGAATGATCCAGTATGCAATGTATCATTCCACTCTTAAACTCAATACTCTCAGTGAAGATACTTCTTACTAAGATCTCCCTTCTTGTATATAATGAAATAAATGCTTCTCAATATTATTTTTTACCTTTTCTCTTTTCTTGTGATCTGGTTTGGTGCGGGTATGGTTGTAGCCTCGGTTGATCGGATTTCCCACAAACTCAATCTCTCAGCTTTTGCGATATCTTTTTTTCTCTTGGGGATTTTGACTTCGGTACCTGAGATTTCGGTCGGTATCAATTCAGTTATCCAGAACGACCCTGATATTTTTATAGGGAATCTCATTGGTGGGGTTGTCGTCATTTTTTTACTGGTCATTCCGATCCTAGCAATATGGGGGAAAGGGATCAAATTGGTCCATCAGATGGAAAACAAGAATCTCATCTTTGCACTTCTCGTCATTGCCGCTCCCACAATTTTTGTTTTGGATGGAAGAGTTGGTTTTACAGAAGGATTATTTTCGATCATATTGTATTCTGTTTTGGTCTATGTGGTAGAGAAAAAGAAAGGACTTTTCGAACAAGTCAAAGACAAAATAATGGATGGGAATAATCATATTTTAGAGGACCTTCTGAAGATCTTAGGTGGAGTAGTCACCATCTTTTTGGCAAGTAAATTCGTTGTCAACGGTACTATCTACTTTTCACAATTTTTCCATATTTCAGAGTTCTTGCTCAGTTTGGTTGTCGTTTCGATTGGAACGAATCTTCCGGAGCTGTCTTTAGTTGTTCGTTCTCTTTCAATGAAGAAAAAAGAAGTTGCCTTTGGAGACTATCTCGGATCAGCGGCCAGCAACACTCTGATATTTGGAGCACTTGTACTCTTTAGTGGTGGAAATGTGACGACAAGCAATCATTTTTTACAGACATTTATTATTGTTATTGGAGGACTATGGATGTTTTACTTGTTTGCTCGATCGAAGAATGAAATCTCAAGAAAAGAAGGATTAATTCTTTTTGGACTCTATTTGTTTTTCTTGGCGGTCGAAGTAATTTTTGTTTGAGATGCCCGAGGTTGACTAAGGGTGGACTCTCTAGATAAGATCCTTTGGCTATGCAATTAATCTTTATCTAATGAGAGTTGCGGCAAACTGCAGAGCCTTTCCTGCGGGAATACAAGCTACTTCGGCAGCTTTAATTTTTGGCTGAAAGATAGCGAGCATATCGTTGTTCATATAGGGTAGTTTAGGTGAGTAACTCTGAACAAATTGTGTTAATCCGTTAGAGAAGGCTGCCAGGGTATTATATGAAGTTTGACTTAACTTGTCACTTTTGATTTCTTTAAAGATTATATCTCGAACTTTCACCCCTTGTGTAAAACGTTTGATCGAATCTTCAAATGCGGATGAATTTAATTTCTGAATGACTGCAAGATAGACCTCATCCCAAAATTTATCGACTGCCAAGTAATGGAGGAATCCGCTCAAACATTCTTTTTCGGAGAGATCTTGGTATTGCTCTCCAAAAAGTCCAAGGATCTGGGTATGTTCCCCGCTGTAAATCTCCCAATAAAGTTTTTCTTTGACATATCGAGTAATTTCCTCTTCATTATGAGGATCAATACTCTGCGGAATAGTAGCGATAAAAGATTCCCTGAGCCCTATTATTTTTTGTTTTCTTTTGAAGCGTCTCCAAAGAGAGCTTTCGTCATAGTATTTTGGGAGTGCCTCTACAAAGGTTGACATGGCACATTATACTATAGGATCGTTTCTATTTCCAGTGTTATTGAACGTATGGAGTTTTGAACTTAAAAGAGTTTTCAAGGCTGAAATCTACGATTTCCTGCGCATTTTTGAATCCAAGTTTTTTTATTTCTTTTTTCGGATCTACTTTCGGTAAATAACTTTTCATATCAGTGTTGATATTATAAAATACTGGTATAATAGTCTTCCATGAAAATAGGTGTACTTTCAGATACGCACGATCAATACGAAAATATTTTAAAGGCAGTAGAGATTTTAAATCAAGAAAAAGTAAAGCTAACAATTCACTGCGGTGATTGGATTTCTCCTTTTACACTAAGATTTTATAAAAAATTAAAAAGTCCTATAAAGGGGGTGTTTGGAAACAATGATGGAGATAGATACTATCATCTTTTTCTTTCAAAAAAACTGAAGCTTCCAATAGAGTTTGACGAACGTATTCTTAGTCTTACGCTGGGTGGCAGGAAAATATTTGTCTATCATGGTGATTATGGTGAGATTACGGATGCCCTTATAACATGTGGAAAGTATGATGCAGTTTTTCATGGACACACGCACGTTCCTATAAATAAGTTGATAGGAAAAACACTCTCACTTAATCCTGGCACATTAATGTCCGTTACAGACGAAAAAACGAAGGGTGCTAGTCTTGCTATCTACGATACACAAAGCAATACAGCTCGACTTATAAAATTGTAGAATTATCTTTCCTCAGTTTCTATGGGAGAATTTCCGACAGCTTATCCAGATATTGATAGTTTTGTCAAATCTTCATTTATTGGTGACTATACTCAAATGAGTGCTCTTGCTCGATCAAGAAAACCTTTCAATAATGGAATTGTGGAGGGAATAATTGAGATAATGACCCCCAGAGCAGTACTTGAGCAAATGGCGCATGAGAAAGAAATTATTACTTCTGCAGAATATTCTTCTTTTGACCTTTTACGGAGAGATAGAAATTTAGTAAGGGATTTAAAGCTTGTACCAGCACGAAGTCCACAGACGCAGATAGAATATGAACAAATGCAGAAAGATACTTTTTTAAATATTGTCCGTGGTCATTATATTAACTGTCCCTCCAAAATGACTTTAGTAAGAGAAATGTTTCCATCAGATCTTCCTACTGGAGTTGGACAATATGTCGTATGGCTGGGGGAAGATGATATTCCTGATTACCAAGTAGCCGAATTTATCGCAATAGTCACAAGTTTGTCCGGGTTTACACTAGATGATATTATTCTTTTTGAGCGTTCCAGGAAAACAACTACCCAATTTGCCAAAGTAGCAGTTCCCGAGTATAGACATATACATATGTGGACAAGAGAAGAAATGCAGTTAACAAGGTAAGAAATGATACAATAGGATCGGTATGAAGAAATATGCTATTGGATTATTCATTGGGAGATTTCAACCATTTCATAAAGGACACCTTCATTTAATTAAACGATCTCTTCATTATGCTGATAAGCTCACCGTCGCCATTGGAAGCGCGAATAGGAGAGATAAGCAGAACCCTTTATCATTAGAAAAGAGGAAAAAGATTTTAGGTGAGGTTCTAAAGCGGGAAAAAATAGAAGAAAGAGTCAATAAAATTGTATCTATTGACGATTATCTAGAAAGTGATGATTTATGGTTGGAGAAGGCGCTTGAAAAAGCAGGGAAATTTGATGTACTAATTGGCAACGATGACTGGACTGATAATATTTTTGAAAAAGCAGGATATAGAGTATTAAGGCTTGGATTTTACAAGCGGCAATTGTATGAGGGAACAAAGATTCGAAAGTTGCAAAGAAATAGAATGAACTGGGAGTCTCGAGTGCCAGATTACACAGTAAAATATCTCAGTGAAAAAATATAAAAATATCATCTATGCGGGGACATTTGACCATCTTCATATTGGGCATAAGAAACTTCTTGATATGGCTTTCGAAATAGCAGAACATGTTTCTCTTGGAATTACTTCGGATGAAATGGTCAAAAATAAGATATTGAGTAAAACGATAGAGAAGTTAGAAGTCAGAAGCAAGAAGCTAGAGGAATATTTAAAAGAGAGAAAATACAAAAAAAGAGCAAGAGTATTTGTACTTGAAGATATATATGGGCCTTCGATTGGGAAGTTTTCCGCAGATGCATTGCTTGTGACGAAAGATACATTGAAAAATGGAAAAAAGGTCAATTCAGAGCGACAAAAGAGTGGATTTCCACCGCTAGAGTTGATAGTTGCACCTTTTGTCCTCGCCGATGATGAAAAGCCAATTACGTCGGAAAGAATAAGACTGGGAGAAATTGATAGATATGGGCATTGTTATTCGTTATTAGTTAACAGTTATTTGGGAAACCCCACTTGGCCAAAGCTACGCGGGGCAAGGAAAAAATTAATTTTGCCGGAGGTGATGAGGGAAGAGTTGAGAAAGCCGCTGGGAAAAGTAATCAGTGGGTCGGTAAATCAGTTAAATCAGGTGGCACAGAAAGCTATCCGATCGATCAATCAGTTCAAAATTGTTCCACCAGTCATTATCTCTGTCGGCGATATTATTACTTTAAGTTTGATACGTCAGAAATATATTCCCCATATTTCAATCATTGATTTAAGATCGAGAAGAGAGTCGATACAGAGGGAAAAAATATACGAGACCATACAACTTGAGTGCGGCCCTGCCTCGCCGGCAGGCAGGCGCACCAAAGTTGCCTATGTCAAGACACAAAATAAAGCCGGAGAGATTAATCTTGAAGCGGGAAAAAGGATTAAAGAAGCTATTCATGACAGCATATTCGATAATAAAAAATCAGTAATCGAAGTTGAAGGAGAAGAAGATCTTTTGGCATTGCCTGCGATTCTTTTTGCTCCGCTTCATTCGATCATCCTATACGGACAGTGGAATTTGGGAGTGGTTGCAGTTGAAGTAACAGAGGAAAAGAAAAAAGAAGTTAAGCAATTATTAGGTAGATTCAGATAAATTGCCAAGCTAATACCTCCCGCATTTGCATGGCTGTCAAAATTATGATATAGTATTTTACTATGACTTCAGTTGGGGAAACAAAACCAAAAATTGGCTTTCTCAATCAACTCGGTAACTTATTTGATTCTAATGCATACGTTGTTCTTCAAGCACATAAGAAGCTTCTTGAAACAGATGGAGATCAATCTCAAGAATTGAAAAAAGATTGGAATAGAGCAAAAGACACCTTTGGTCCTTTTATTGGACTTGCACAATTGCTTTTAGCAACCCGCTTGATAAAACCTTAAGGAAGCTTCATCACTAGTCAGGAGTATACTGTATAATTCTTCTTATGAAAAAATATATACCTAAAGAGTTTGAACAAAAGTGGCCCCACTTCGTCCTTCGGACTTCAAGGGGCAAGCAGGGTGATTAACTATGAGAAAATACATTCCAAAGCAGTTTGAAAGTAAATGGCAGCAAAAATGGAAGAAGGACAAGATCTTCAGCCCTGATCTGGACAAGGCAAGAAAACCTTACTTTGCTCTTATGATGTTCCCATACCCCTCTGCAGAAGGACTCCATGTGGGGAATATGTATGCGTTTACCGGCGCAGACATTTTTGCGCGCTTCATGCGGATGCAAGGATACGATGTGTTTGAACCAATAGGATTGGACGGATTCGGAATCCACAGCGAAAACTATGCGATAAAAGTGAACAAACACCCGATGGATCTTTCTAAAGTTACGGAAGAGCGATTCTATAAGCAACTCACATCAATCGGAAACGCCTTCGACTGGACACGGACAGTAGAAACGTATAAGCCGGACTACTACAAATGGACGCAATGGATATTTTTACAGATGTATAAAAATGGATTGGCTTATCGAAAGAAAGCGGAAGTAAACTGGTGTCCCTCCTGTAAGACGGTCCTCGCTGACGAACAGGTGATTGCCGGAAAATGCGAAAGGTGTTCGTCCAACGTGACGAAAAAAATGCTCGAACAGTGGTTTTTCAAGATCACGCAATACGCCGAGCGACTTCTCAAAAATCTGGATACATTAGACTGGTCAAAAAAAGTATTGACCGCACAAAGAAACTGGATTGGAAAAAAAGTGGGGATAAACATGGACTATCCGATCAAAAATTCGAAAGAAGTCATTACCTGCTTTACGACAGCTCCGGTTAATTTTGGGATGACCTTTATTGTCCTTGCTCCTGAACATCAGGTGGTAAAAAAAATCTTAGATGGCACCTTAAGAGTTTCCCGAGAACAAAAGCAAGCTGTCAAAAAATACGTGGACGGAGTTCTTGCTAAACCACTTGCACAACGAATTTCGGAAGCAAAAGAAAAAACAGGAGTATTTACCGGACTGTATGCTCAAAATAGGATTGCAGGATGGGACGTACCGGTATGGATTGCTGATTTTGTCATGAGTGAGGTAGGGACAGGTGCGGTCCAGGGATGTCCGGGTCACGACTATAGAGATTTTGAATTCGCAAAAAAATTCGGTTTACCGATCATTCGTGTAGTCAAAGGTCCAGATGGCAACACCTCTCCCATCGAAAAGCCCGAGCAGGTTATTGTCAGAGGGATGAAAGGAACAATGGTGAACTCGAAATTTTTGAACGGACTCCCGTTTGATCAAGGATTAGAAAAAACAATGGATTACGCAGAAGAAAAAAGATGGGGAAAACGGGTGGTGAGCTATCATCTTCGCGACTGGCTCATATCTCGTCAGCGCTACTGGGGTCCGCCCATCCCGATGATATATTGTGATACCTGTGGTACCGTTCCAGTTCCGGAAAAAGATTTGCCCGTCATTTTGCCATATGTGGAGAACTTCAGACCCGCGGGAACAGGAGTTTCTCCTTTGGCAAGCGACGAAAATTTCTACAAAGTCAAATGTCCAAAGTGTGGAAAAGAAGCGAAAAGAGAAACAGACGTTTCAGATACTTTTTTGGATTCCGCCTGGTATTTCTTCCGCTACACTTCAACCGAAGACTCAACTCAACCTTGGACATCGGAGAGAGTAAAAAAATGGCTGCCCGTAAATACTTACATAGGCGGAGCAGAACACTCCGTACTTCACTTACTGTACTCCCGTTTTTTAACCATGGTATTTAAAGATATTGATTTGATCTCACATTTTGAGGAACCTTTTACGAGATTTAGGGCTCACGGACTAATTATTTCTGAGGGAGCAAAGATGAGTAAAAGCAAGGGAAATGTCATTAATCCTGATGAATACATTAGCGAATATGGGACAGATACACTGCGGTTATATTTAATGTTTATCGGGCCCTTTGATCAAGGCGGGGATTTCCGCGACGAAGCAATATCAGGGCCGCAGAATTTTTTGAGACGAATTTGGAACTTAAAAGAAAAAATAGAAGATAGAACACTTACTACAGAAGATGCGAAATGGTTGCATAAGACTGTAGAAAAAGTAACGAGTGATATGCCGAGCCTAAAGTTCAACACGGCGATTGCGAGTATGATGGAATGGCTTAATTTCCTCTCAAAAAAGAAGTTTGTCACAAAAAAAGAATACAAGTCACTGTTATTATTACTAGCACCTTATGCTCCGCATATAACCGAGGAATTATGGAATCAGATAGGGGAGGAGTACTCCATACATCTGCAAGCGTGGCCAAAATTGGATGTAGAAGCGCTTACTGATGAAATGGTGACGATACCGGTACAGGTTGATGGAAAAGTGCGAAGCACGATAAGAATTAAGTATCAAGAAGTAAGTATTCAGAATCAAGTAATTGAAAAAGCGTTAAAAGAGGAAAGAGTAAAAAAATACACGGACGGGAAAAAATATAAAGTGATCTACGTTCCCGGCAAGATCCTGAATTTTGTTACTTCTTAATTTAACCTTTCCAAAGGTCTAATCGATCTGATACAATCACTTCTCTATGTCCGAAAGAATTACCGGCGACAAGCTGAGTCCAGATCTCAGACCTCTTACCTACTTCGTACGGCAACTTAAAGACGAAGTTGATCCGAATATATATCTTCGTATGCGTTTACGGATGGATCAATTAGGCGTGCAATTTCCTCAGGAAGAATGCCTTGTTATGGCGGCGCTCAATACGCCCGGGAAAGTACAGAGATTCATTGACGGGAACTTAACTTATAATCAAGATCATCTAATAAATGGATCTTCTCAACAAAATGAAGAAACAGCGCTACCACCCCGGATGGTACTTCAAACAGGATTTGGACATTGTTTCGAAGTTGCTATGTGGGCTTATCTGGTGAATGATCTCCATGGGTATGATCCTCGACTTATCTTTCTTGAGGGAATATTCGGTGATGATGACCACACCATAGTCAGAGTAAAGGGAAAAGACAACAGATACGGAGCAAATGCACAATCAAGTTATCGTCATTTGAGGGGGAGACCTATGATTTTTTCATCCGACCGGGAGTTAGCGGAATCATACAAAGGATGGTATACGTTCTCCGCGCGTTACGAACCCGAGCGGTCAAATCTTGTAGGCTACTCCGAACCAATTAATATGGTGAGAAAATTTGGTGTAGGGTGGATGGATACATTGCTACCGGTGTGGGAGGAGTATCACTTTGCTTTGGATTCGAGAACGCGCCTGTATTCGTTGAATCACCCTTCTATAGCTCCCCATCAATATGGATTATTTAAGGCTTTGGAAAGAGGCTGGATTGTGATTGACGATGCTGGAGCAAGGCTGGAAATAGATGCGTTACCTGAGGACATGCGTTTACTGCACCAGAATTATGAGGCAAATTCCAGACACATTGAAAATATTTGGAATCACCACGCTATTTTGGCCGAGCAGCAGAAGGCATATACTAAGTGGGGGGTGACTTCGCCTGATCTTATTAGCTTTGTGGGTGACGTCAACCTCATGCTTCATACCGGCTATGATCCCCGTAAGTTATACCAATTATAGCTTTTTTGGTAGAATTAAGGCGAAGGGAAATGGGAGATCGTCTAACGGTAGGACAACGGACTCTGAATCCGTTTATCTTGGTTCGAATCCAAGTCTCCCAGCCATTCGTGGTAAAGCGATTCAAAGGAAAAAATGTACTACTTATATATCGTTCGTTGTTCAGATGACTCACTGTATTGTAGTCAAACAAATAATCTTCAAAGACGGATTCACGAGCACAATTTCGATAATTTCAAATCCGCCAAGTATCTAAGAGGAAAAAAACCTGTTGTTCTTGTTTATTCAGAAGAGTTTTCTACTCTTCGAGAAGCAATGAAACGAGAGCGGCAAATTAAAAAATTGACGAAAGTCGAAAAAGAAGCGTTCGTGAAAAAAAACAACAAATGAAATTTATTTTTCTCACGATTCCGGCATATGGACATCTCAACGCGATGCTCGGAGTGGCTAAAGGGCTTGTTGATAAAGGCCATAAGGTCATCATCTACAACACGAAGGAATTCGAAGCAAAAATCAGAGGTACGGGTGCAGAATTTCGAACTCCGCCTGTTTCGATTGAGGAAATCGACTTTCGCTTGATGCGTAATTTTTTTAAGATCATAGAGATAAGTTTGGAAATGACAAAGTTAGTTATCCCGCCTCTAATAAAAATTGTAAAGGGAGAAAAACCCGATTGTATTCTTCACGATTCGCTCACCGCGTGGGGGAAGATTGTGGGAGCAAAAACCAACACACCTGCGGTTTCACTCGTTCCGAGCGTAGGAATCAATCTCCAAGTACTTTTGGCTTCGGGCAGACATATTTTTCCTGATGTAATAAAATTAATCAAGGAACCGCTTCGTACTCGGAATTTTATCCGAGAATATTTTAAGCTCTATAGAAGATATGCATTGAAGCGACCTTCACTCTTCGATATTCTCTCCAATACAGAAAAATTGAACATTATCTTCACTTCCCGCTATTTCCAACCACAGAGTGAGAGTTTTGACGATAGCTTCAAGTTCGTTGGGCCGATTATCTATGATAGAAATGAAAAAGAAGGCCTCGAATTACTGATAAACTCCTCTAAACAATTAATTTATGTTTCGATGGGCACCGTGTACAACGACGATATTGAGTTTTATCAAAGAATTATCAAAACATTTGCTGATAAGTCCTATCGTGTCTTTATTTCTACAGGAAAATATATAAATCAAAAAAAACTTGGAACAATTCCTCAGAATATTTTTGTGAAAAGATACTGGCCGCAATTGGAGATACTCAAAAAAGCTTCGTTATTTATAAGTCATGGCGGCATGAATAGTATAAATGAAAGCTTATACTTTGGCGTCCCCATGATTCTCTTTCCCCAGATCCAGGAGCAGAGAATTAATTCTGCCCGAGTAGAAGAACTTGGAGCAGGAATCTATTATAAACATGATTTAAAATCCAAGATATTTCTGGAAAAAGTAGAAGAAGTAATAAAAAATTCATCATATAAATCCAGTGCTGAAAAGATCGGCAAAACATTAAAACAGGCAGGAGGAATAGATTCGGCCGTGAATCATATTTTAGGATATATCCAATAAAGTGAAATCAATTTTCAGCAGGTTCGGCTATTTCTTCAAAGTAAACATTTGCATTATCTTCTGGAAGGGTTTGGAAAGTACCATGTTTGAACGAGTCCATGATTATTACTTTTTCTATAAATAGGCTTACCTTGAGTTTGTGATCTAGGATTAATTAAAAGAGCTTCTGAGTTCATTAATTCGAATAAAGAAAGACATCCTCTTTTAAAAACTCTCTCAGATGTTTTTAAGGGAGCTGTTATAACAACGCTTGTTGCTCCACCTATATTTAATCCAATCTCTTCATCATCTAATCCTACAGATACAATGTCTGATTTAAAACCAGGTATAAATTTGGATTTAGCTCCAATTCAATGTTAAGCACTTCTAAAACTTTATCTCCAAAAATGTCCGCTTGTCTCTCTCCTTCTCCTCCATAGGGTGGTTCAATTTCCATGGCATATTATACTATAAGTCATCAGTTTTGAGATTTACCCCAGTTATTTTCGCAACTAGGTTTGGAATAAAAGTTGAAGCTTATATCTGTTATAATCCAGTTCAATGAAAATTAAGAGAATTTTGATTACGGGCGATGATGGATATAACTCAATTGGAACAAGGCTCCTCGTTCATTTTTTAAAGGATAAATACGAGCTGGCGATAGCAGGGACGAAGACCCAGCAGAGTGGAGTAGGAGGGATTCTTCATTTGAGACAAAAAGTACGATGGGAAGAGATCAAAGTTCACGGAGTTTCGGGAGTTTGTGTCCATGGGAGCCCTTGTGATGCAATAGAGTTCGCTCTCGGGTATTTCAAAGAACCATTCGATCTTATTATTTCAGGACTTAATTTGGGAGCTAATCTTGGACCCTCGATCATCTCCTCAGGTACTGTCGCGGCAGCAATCATGGGGTTGGCAATCGATCTTGCTCCACGAGGTCTTATCTTAAGCTGGAATATGGACTACCACTACTTTTTTATGAATCATAAGATGAGTCATTCGCTGGAAAAATATCTAGAATATCCGGGCAAAGTTACTGCCGATTTAATAGAAGAAGCTATAAAGAAGAATTTGTGGAGATCGCGCTTAGTAAATATCAATTTCCCTCGCAATCCAAGCACGAAGGTAAAGTTTACAAAGTTAGCAAAGAGTTCGAATTGGTTCTATAAACACCCGGTTGTTGTAGATTACAAAAAGAAAACTTTTTCCTATCCTATCGGTTTTGTCCCCAAAAGGGTAGCAACAGATTATGATGTAGGCGCGATCAAAAAAGGCTATATTTCAATTTCTCCTATGAGATTGTGGTAATAGGAACTTTTGAAAAGGAAATCTTGAATACTCTTTAAAAAATGTTAGAAATTTCTCAAGTATCTATTTTATGCAGTTTTACCTCAATTGCGGATGTAATGCTCTTGAAAAGATAGTTGTACCAGCACTAAGAATTCTTTGAGCAATAGCGGGCTTTTTAATATATGTAGTTGAAACTTTACAGCTGGCTCGTTCACAATCTATAATAGCAACAGGTCCGTCTGTTCTAATACGAGGCGTTCTTCCCGGATGTTCTTCACCATAAACACGGAGTCCATTTTCATCTGCTAAATAACAAAAAAGTGACGCTGCGAAGATACCCGCACCAAGCAAAAGAGGTTTTGCGACATCCGAAGGCTTAAGCCAATCAGACATGTCTTTAGTTTAGTACCAATAAGCCTCTTGTCAAGTAAGAAAAATATATCGGAATATATCAAATTTTGAGCAAGTACCCAACTATAAACTATAGGAGTTGATTAATACATATTAATTACATATAATTAGCACCTATGCAAATAGATCCTGCGGTAGCCATTCTAGCTTTATCATTCTTAGGGTTTGGTATGGAAACAATAAAACTTGGCAAAGAGTTTTTAGTGGATAGGCGTTGGCAAGATATTACGTTGCCTGATGAAAATCTG
>Ga0209542_10012366_pt1 | contig 14942 bp, 8 predicted proteins | sample RifCSPhighO2_01_FD_184028 | JGI IMG/M metagenome (GOLD analysis project Ga0209542, IMG submission 184028) | Soil microbial communities from Rifle, Colorado - Rifle CSP2_plank highO2_0.1 (SPAdes) (version 2) | ecosystem: Environmental > Terrestrial > Deep subsurface > Rock core/Sediment ...
TTACAGATTCTTTTGGTAAGGTTTTGGAGTCTATAGTCTCTCGATCAAGTGTCTGAGCAGTTGATGAAATACTACAAGGAGCCAATCCCACAATCGCTCCACCAGCAAGAGCGCATGGTTCGACTACGTCAGAAACACCAGCAAATGATCTTTCTGATTTGGCTGACTTAATCTCAGTAGGATTGACAGCAAATCCTCCGCCGGTCATCAGTTCGTCTAATTTCTTATTATACGTTCGTTCAATGGTAGCAGGATCTCCGGGGATAGCGAAACCGGCATCAAGCAGTTCTGCTTGTAATTTTCCTTCAGGAGTTGTTACAACCATAACATTTTCCCAATGGAAATCTGCAACTTCAACATTTTCAGCGATGAGTGAATTTGCAAGCTTTTGAACTGCGTCCTGCACTTCGTCTAATTCTCCTTGATAACCTGCTCTTCTAAGGACGCTTTCAATATCTTTTTTTGTCTCCTTGACTAAAATAGGATTTTCTACGGCAAGTTTTCTTGCCTCATCATATTTCGCATAAGCAGCATTGTACTCCGCGCGAGTCTCTGGAGTTAAATGATCTAAAATTGTTTCCTTCAAACTGCTGCCTTCAACTTTCTCAGCGATGTAAAAATTATCTCCTGCTTCATACACATGTGGAGCAGCGCCTCTCTCAGCCAGCCGATTTAATATTTTCTGCTGTTCAGGGAAGCTATTAGCAATATCTTCTAAATTAGGATGTGTATTTTTTATTTTTATAACTGATGGTCTTTCAACGCCAGGAAGTTGTACACGGACAGTTTCAGGAACATCCAACACTACACCTTCGCCGCCTCCACCGATATATAATTCTTTTTTGTTGACTAATTTTTCAAGGGTAGATTCGCTTAATCTTCCATTATAATTATTCTCAATTATAGTTACAATGTCATTCCAATCATCCTCCCCGGAAAAAGTTGGAAGATCTACGGCGGTTTCTATGGATGGAAGATCTCTTGCAGTGGCTACAATTTCTTGTCCTGGTCTAGTCGCGTCATCTCTCAAACACGGCGCCAATCCATAGATAGCTGCTGCAGCAAGATTACAAGGATTGACATTTTCAGAAACTCCTCGTACTTTTGGTGTTTCAATGACTTCGACTTCAGCAACCTTTCCCGTCGTAATTCTCTGTCTTTTTCCTGCTTGTTCCAGAACAATGACATTATCATTTTTAACCACCACTTTCCCTTGATAGACATTCCCATTAATGGTCTGTAATTTTACCTCGCCACCTGCTTCAGGCATGGCAGAAAGAATTTTCTGGGCATTTTCATCAGCAGTAGTACTTTCAGCAATCTTAGCTAGGCCACGAACTTCTTTTTCTTGTACGGGATTAAGAATAGAAACAGTTCCTGCTGATCGAGAATCAATTGCTTCTTCAATCGCTCTCGGCCTAGGAAGATCATCGGCAGCGGCTATTCTAGCTTCAGTTTTGGCCAGAGGTTTAGGCAGCTCAGCTGCTTTCTCTCCGGCAACTTCAGGAATAATTCCGGTATCTACTTCGCCCTTGGCTTTTGCGGCTAGATCTTTTTTGACATCTCGAGCAACTTGTTGCAGATCATTATCAGCTAGAACCGCTTCAGCCTTCCTTCTAGCTTGCAATTGTTTTGCTAATGCTTCTTTATCTGCTTGATCAAATAATTGCTCAGCCCGTTGAGCTTTAAGTTTCAAATCTTCCAGGTCTTTAGCATCTTTCGTTACAATATCATCAATATTTATTTCCGGCGTGTCTTGATCATTAATTTTGTAAGTGGCTCCTCTTGCTTCTAGTTCTTTATCAATTGCCTCCAGTTCATTAAATTCCTGCGCAGATAATTTCCGCGGCGCTGCAGGAACATTTTCTGCTTTAGCTAAGCGTGATGCATCGTCACCGACAATGCGCTGCACTACTCTCTGATCTTCCAAGAGCTTGTTAGTGCTTTCAACTAATTTTGCTTCTTCAGAACCTTCCTGTACTCCTTCCGCAACTAATTTTCCCTCCTTGGTAAAAGAAAGGGCAATTTCCGCTGCTTTGAGTTGCTCCACATTTCGTTCAACGCGTTGTGCACCAATTGCTCCTCGCACCGCATCAGAAACTCGGTTTTCGAAAGACGCTTTTTCCGCCGCTTTGGCCGTTGTGATTACATTATCAATCGTAGCTTGAGAAACCTTATCTGCACCAAAAACAGTTTTTTCCGTATGGTATGCTTCCTTCGCTTTCTGAAAATCATCCAAAGCTTGTTGCGCTTTTTCTGCTCCTGGACCTACAGCCCGCTGTTTTCCCAAAGCGGTGCCTTCAAACAAAGTGCCCAGATCCGAACCAGCAGTAGAGTAAGCTTGCTTAGCTTTGTCAAGATCATTAATTTTCTGAGCTGCAGTTTGATAGGCTTCTTGAGCAGTTCGTATCCCTTCTGCAGGTGAAGTGCGATAAGTGCCAACTCCTGCTTCCTGCGCTGCGGTAGCCTCCTGCAATTTCTGTGCAGCTTTGAATTGATCATCCTGAGCAGCTAAACGTAATTTTTCAATAGCGCGTAAATCAGAAGAAATTGGAGTTGATAAAAAAGCGGAAGCTTTGCCAGCCTTACTGGCACGATATTCTGCTTCGGCAGTCTGGGCAGCAAGAGTTACTTTTTGTTCTGCTCTGGCAATTTCTGCAGTTCTTTCTGCAACGGTCAATCCTTTGGTTATCTGAGCAGCCTGTAATTCTGCCTTGGCTGCTTGTAAGGATAAGCGTGCTTCATTAGAAACAGCAAGTAATTTCCCCGCATCTTTGACCACTTCGAATGCTTTTCCTGTATGCGCGAAGGCTTTGGTAATCTTAGTTACTTCTGCCACCTTAGCAGCTATTTTTCCGGCCTTGGCAAAAGCTACTCCGGGAATGAGATTGGAAACATCAACCGTAACATCAATAATTGGATCTCCGTAGAGTGCTAAATCTTCTTTGGTCAAGAAAGAACCTTCCGCAGTCTTTTCTGCATCCAATACTTTATCATTCGCAGTATTTGCTACAGCACTTTTCCCCCAATATTCCGCAGCAATAGCGCGATATTCATTTTTTACCAATTCATCGCCGCCAGCAACCAAGGCATGTTGTTCGGTATTATACAAAGCTTCCTGGGCGTGATCATCAACAGTCAATTCTTTACTCTGCATCTGTTTTCCTAAATTTACAATCGGCGCTTGTAATTTGAAAGCTTCTTGTATCTTAGCTGAAGTAGCCGTTTCGTCTCCTCTCTGGCGAGCATCAGCAATTAGTTCATGCAGTTTATCATACGACTTTATTTCCTGTCGTAAAGCAGATATCTCAGCCTTTGCTTGTTTCTCTTTAGCACTATCATAATTATGGAGTGCGCTGGCAGCGTCCAATAAACTATCTCCTAATGAGGCTTCTCCACCTACAGAGCTAAGAACGCCGCCTACTGCAAGGGTTCCTGCTACTACTTTCATACTGGTATATCGTATTCCGGCGCCTAGCTTTGTCAAACCTTTTCCTCCATAGTCTAGAACTATGTCCCCAATGTTATCATGATGACTAAAGACACCAGATTCCTCCCCGTCACGCTGCTTCATCTTATCCCGTAAATTTTGCTGGGCGATCTCTTTCAATTCAGTCACACGATTATCAACCGCCTTATCATAGGAATCTTTTGCAGCTCTCCATTCAGGTGTATCAACCAAGTCCGGACGAGCAGCAGCAATGTGATCTAAGACTACTTTTGAGCCGGCAATGTCACCATAATATTGAGCATAGTTCTGAGCTTGACGCAGAGCATTTTTCCCACTGCCTAAGAGATCATCGATCTGTTTTTCAGTTTGGCCAACATTTTCTCCAGAAAAACGTTTGCTTACAGATAAATCTCTAATCTTATCTGCAACTGTAGGGCCAAGATAGGTCTGCAGGAGCTCTAATTTTTTATCTTGAGGCAAATCAGAATTCGTGATCATCTTCCCGACAGTTTCATCGTCACCGTACGCGCTCAGCAAGGCTAATTTAGAAGTTGGCTGTTTAAAATCCTGAGTCAACCCGCTGAGATCGTTGTTGATCTTTTGGAGTGCTTTGTTATTTTTTTCAATTCTATTTTCAAGGTTGGATTTTTGTTGATCTAGAATCTGAAGTTCTTTTTCGGCATTATATACTGAACGGCGGATAATTTCAGTCTCTGTTTCTATATCGCCTAAGACACTAAAAAAATCACGCCCGCTTAGATGAAATTCCTGGCTTTTTTGTAGTTCCGCTCTCAGCGGGGCGATTTTTGCTTCCTGATCTTTGATATCTTGAATAGTTTTGCCCAGCACCGCTTTATTACGAGTTAGGTCGCTTTCAGCATCATCTCTTTTTTTTCCTAATTTCTGGGCATCTGCCAATTTATCTTTCAGTAGCTCAGTTTCCTTGGCTTGCTCTTCTGCCTGCTTTTCCCGTTCTTGTTCAAGAATAAAATTTTGCTTCCATTCCACTCCTTCCGGAGATTTTTCCCGTCGTAAGACTTCCGAAACTAGTTTTTGATTTGCTTGTTTGACATCTTCATCACTTACAGCACAAGAAGCAGTTCCCGCACAAGACTGGTGCGTTGCCTCCAGCTGTTGTTGTTCTGACCTGGCTAAATCTACTCTAGCACCAGTATACAAATCAAATACTGCTAATTCCTTCCCAATTCTTTTCTTGTTCAGAATATCATTAATTTTTTGTTGATCTTCTGCACTTACGGGAAAACCATGTTCGTCGAGATTGATACCGTAATCCTGACGTAAAGATTGTATTTTTTCCTGGGCATCATTATATGATTTAACCATAGCACTCAATTTCTGAGTATATTGGGGTTGATCCAATTGATTAATGTCAATGCCAACAGTTTTCAAAAGATGGGCACGCAAGGCAGGATCTTCCGTAAAAGGTTGATTTTGTAATAAGCTGGAAACTTCGCCAAAGCGATGCTGTTGGATCAGAACCTGGATTTTTTGTAACTTCTCAGCATTTTCAGAAGAAGTCAGCAGGGTTGCTTTTCCCAGCGTTGTTCCAATATTAGTGGGGATAGCTACTCGTTTTGAAACTTGATTACTAGCAGGATCGTATACCTCATAAAAAGAAGTAGTTGTTCCTGCTTGTTGATCTCGTGCCAGCATCAGATTACATTGTTTTGATCCTTCACAGACTACATTTTTCATCAACATATTTTTTCCGAGGATAATTTCCTGTCCTTCGGTTTTTGCTTGCGCTAAATCACCGAGATTGTTGAGAAAGGAATTCCAATTGTACTCCAACCCTTCCTTGGTGACCGTAGCAGAAATACTGACGGTTTTGAAACGAGGCTCGCTAAAAGTATCTCCCGTTGCTGTGGCCGTAGCAACTAGTTTACCAATACTCAGCGCCGTTGCTCCAGCCTGACAATTAAAACATCCGGAATGGATGACGTCATCTAACTCATTGCGAATGATTTTCAAAGAAGCGCCATTTTGTTTGGTATCGATACGGCTGTATTGATCGTCTGAATACACTGCTTGACCACGCACATTGATTTGCTTTTGCGGTGCACCAAGATAATCAAATTCAGAAACTCCATTAATACCTACGAAATGTGGTTCTTTCTCGGAAAGTGAAACACTGCCGGTGACTAAATCATAAAAACCAAGATCTACTTTTCCTTTCGCGGTAACGATTGTTTTTCCGGTGTCATCACTTTTTTTAATATACACTTCTGCATTGTCATTCAAATTTCCTTGCGGGGGGCGCACTTTTTGTAGATTATCAATCACTTCTTTGACAGTAGATTGTGAAGAGGATGTGATAGCTGATTTGGGAGAATAATCTGATTGGTCGGAAATTTTAGATAAATAAACCTTGAGCGTGCTTTCTCCTTTGTTCTGCCCCTGCGTTTTAGCCCCGGCGCGAGAATCTTTATCGACGATAATAGTTTTCTGATCATTGCTCATTACATCATAAGCATCAACGCGATTCTCTTCTTTATGAAATTCAAAACGGCCGTCTAGATATACTTTTGCTGTTTCTAATAATGCATTTCTGGCTTCAATATTTCCGTTGTTATGGATGATTAAGGTTCCTTCTCTATTGCGAAATTGCGCAAACTGATGTTCGTTGTTGAGATTGACAATTCCTGAAACCGGTCCGGCAATTTCTAAAGTTCCATCAACTTGAAATTTGAAATTAACTGTTTTTCCTGGAGCCAGATCAAATTTCTGCTCCTTTCCCTGCGCATCTTTGAACACCAGATTTCCATTTTTTTGGTCGTACTGAATTTTTCTTTCTCCATCCCCTTGCACGGAAACTTCCTGCACACCCTGCTCTTGCTTGCGGATGATTTTAAAACCGTTGGCAATAGCCACGATGTTTTGAACTGAAGTATCTCCTTTAAATTCGTTCAAGCTAATAGTTTTCTTGCCGTTAATTAAGGTGCCTTCTTGCGCGTTATACTGAAAATCGCTGCCTATATCGTTAAAAGTATAGGTGGCCGCAAATTTTTGGGTGAAGTACTGGGCAGCAGCCTCTTTCTGTCCTGGGCCGAGCTGTAAAAAGTCGCGCAAGGTGGTAGAAACTGCACTGGCATAACTGCTGGAATAAAACTTGTCGTCAGCGAGAGGATTTTTTCCCAGATTATTGAGATCAGCAAAGTATTTGAAATCGACTTCACTGTTTAAGCCCACATTATTTTGGTTCTTGTAAAATTCTAAGGCTAAAGCAGCAAGATAATTGTTGCTTAAGAATTCAGCTTGATTAGCCGGGGAAAGTTTCTCAAAATTAGCAGCTGTCCATAATCCAGAGTCCTTGCTGAATTGGTCATAATATTGATCAGAAGTTGATGAGGCAGCTCCTCCGGCGGAGGAAATATCTTCAGCCACAGCAAAGGGGCTCGACATAAGCAAAAAGATATACACCAGAGCCATGACTTGAGTTTGAGTAGATTTCATTTTATTCTGAACTTACCACGGTAACGGTAACTTTTTGTTGATCGGTCTCCCCTTCTGTATCGGTAACCGTAAAAGTAATAACAAATTTTCCGGCTTGGGTTATGATTGCATCTATGCTTCCATCTTGAGCAATAGGAAATAATTCTGAATCAGAGGAGAATTCCAATAAATCATTCGTGGGATGCTCAGCAATGAGAATCTCCTGCCATTGATCTCCAACTCGAAAAGTTTTATCAGAAATATAGTGTAATGAAGGCGCTTGACTTTCTGGAAAGTCATTACGCACCGCGAACATAAAAGATAACGGAGCTTCTTTATTCTCTTCGCTGATGGAATAAATAGTTACCGCGGGATCAAAAGGAAAAATAGTAGCCTGATAAGGTAAGTTGATTAAGTCGGTTGGATCAAGATGAGGAAATTGTAATTTTTCTACTGAAGAAAGAATTTTTCCTAAGCTGCTGGGAATTGCTGCAGAAAAGGCATCCAAGGTTTTGATGTCGCCGCTAGCCTGAGTGATCTTGAGCGGTAATTTGAAATTAGCTTCCACGGTTGTTTCCTTTATACTGACCGTAGCTTTAGCTTTGCTATAATCAGGTTCAACCAGAATTTTTTGTTTGGCGAAACTTTCAAAATTACCAACGCAAGAAGGGAAATTTTCTTGCAAGTAAGCACCTAGATCCAGCTCCATTTTAGTTCTTGAAATTCCTGCTGCGCCGTTGATCCAGGCATAATTCACCAAGCCATAATCCATCAGCAGGATTTTAGAATCTTTCTCCGGATAAATCACCCCGCCTTGCATGGCTAGCAGATAGATTGCTGGATCAACTGTTTTTTGAATGCAATCTTCTACCAATGACTGCACTGCACCAGAGATACCTAAGCCTTGTTGAGCTTGTTGTTGCTCCACTTCCAACGGCGCTTTCTTCATCTGGCTGAAAACGTAAAAGAACAAGGCGGAGAGAAGCAAAATAGTTATACCTACTACTAGAAAAATGGTTACTTGTCCTCTTTTTGACATCAGCCGGAATGAAGAAATTTATCTATATAAAGATTTGCTAAAAATGAGCTTAAATTTTAATTAGAAAATAAGATAGAAAATAAAAGAAAAAAAGAGCTTTACTGCATTCTGGAATGCGCTCTGCGGCTAGGCCGTGCTTTTTCATGGCCCTTGCCCTTGCCTCTCATGCCGCGGGATTTCTTTCCGGCGGAAGTAACTCCATGGAAGGCTCTGCTTCTGTTTTTCTGAGCAGAAATCCAGTTGATATTGGCATCAGCTTTGATTACCGGATGTTCCGGATCAACCATGATGATTTCATACCAGTAAAATTCTCCGTCCTGGGCCACCCAGTAGGAATTAAGAACAACCATGTTCAGAAACTTCTTCTGTGCTCGCTCTTCCGCGATAACTTGGTAGCTCTTGTGTAAAGTAAGTCTGGTTCCAAAGCGCTTTGGTCGTCTACCGCCTTTGATTTGCGGCCGAGTGTGCCCACCGCGGGAAACTCGTTGCCTGACTACGATGTATCCTTGTTTGGCTTTGTAGCCTAAAGAACGTGCTCGATCCAAGCGAGTAGGATGTTCTATTTTGGTAGTAGCCGTTTCCTGTTTCCAGGCTAGAAGTCTTTCTCTCCATAATTGGCTATTCTCTCGTGGCTTTCTCCAAGCCTCACGTACGTATTTGTATAACGACATTGTATTTTGCCTCCATTGGTTTGTTTTATTTTTCGTAATTCACATGACGCAGATGCGACTGGGGACGCACTCGAAGTGACAACGATCACTTCGGTGTGCCGATAAAGTCGTTGCTTTATCCAGCACGCCGTCCGGGCTGTCGCATAGGGCAAACGTAGCACACAATAAGACAACGATCTTATTGGTGCACAGATGGGATATTCTTCCCATCTCGTGTTTGACCGTCTGCCGTCATGATGTGAATCTGTTGCTAATGAACAAATTCTCGTCCACAAGAAATATGAAAACTATCATATTTCTGTGCAGAAATGAAGTAGTTTCTTCATTTCCCGCATCTTCAGGTAAGCAACTACCCACATTGATGGTTTATATGTGGTTTGAGCTGTGCTTTAAAAAGATTTCTCAGAAAACTCTACCCAAAATTTATCGTCCCATTAGCAATCAGCATCAGCAGCCATCCCAGCCACACCAGCAGCAAACCCATCAGCAGTCTCATATACGGTTTATTTTTCTGTTTCCAGGTGTTGATCTTATGCAATTTCATGCCGCCCATGACCAGCAGCAAGATCAATAACAGCGGGAAAACAAAGATAATGTTGTACAAGATCAGCAATAAGAAAGCAGTAAAATCAAAATATTGTGAAAGCAAAGTAATGATCGCCAGATAAGGCGCTCCAGTACAGGGAAGTTCTACAGCGGAAACAAATGCACCCAGTAACATCACTCCGGGGATAGTAGTACGATTAGTCATGGAATGAAGTCTCTTTACAAATTTTCCCGGAATAGCTAACGAGAACCATCGTCCATACCAGAAGAAATCTTTTATCTCTAAAATACCGGCAAAGACAATCAATGTCCCTACGGTGATGGAAACATATTCCGTCACCCATAGCGGGATAGTGGAAAGGAAATACAACAATCCTAAGCCTGCCAGCAAGTATACAACAAAGACGGAAAAAACATACAAGCTCCCTAAGAGCAACATTCTGCTGGTAGATTGTTTTCCCGCCAGCATTACTGAGATCATCAGAATCAGTACGCCGATCGCGCAAGGATTAATGGAATCAATTGCCGCCGTGGTAATTACCGTCAGTAAAGTTGGTAAAGTTGCTTCAACCGCCATGTGCTTCACCCTTTTTTATTGCTGCTTTATAACTAGTGCAAATCTTTTCCGTCTTTTCTTTTTCTTGATCAAATTCGATGATGATGCAATCGCCCGGCGGAACATTGGAGTAAGGAGATAAAACGTATTCGGGATAATTTTCAATTTTCTCTTGTGTATACTTCCAGTTACCTCTCTCATCTGGATTGGCTATCTTATAAACAAAGACCTGGACTTTGCCCGGCTGGCCTTGGCAGAGGTCTCCGTCGTGTACTACGACGCTTCCGGCATTAGTTGGAACAACTGCTTCTTCTTCCGCTAAGCTGCCACCTACCACTCTAAAAAAATTCCCCAGCGTAATATCTTTTTGGTCCATCACCACTCCCTCTAGATGGATGCGGAAATCATTATGGTCGTGAAATACCGGAGTTCCTACCCGATTTGACAGGCCTTGCGGATCTACTAAATTTAATTTCTGTCCGCAATTCCAGATTTCAAAATCAGCGTGCCAATGCACCGGTCCTTTGCTGAGCGAAACCTGATTCAGATAAATGGTCGTACCGGCTGCATACAAGGTTGCAGCAATAATGGGAATGATCATCAAACAAAAAAGCATGCGCTTATGATTATGCGTTTTTCGTTTAGAAATGATCGCTAATATCACCAGTGCTGTCACCAAGATGCTGGTAATCATGATTACCGACATAACCTGAGTCTTTAGTTTAACTCCGTCATCAAGTAATTCATTGTCGGGCAGCTCATGAGCGGCAACCCAAGAAGTGAATAGTACTACAATTATCAGAACCAATACGAATTTTTTACTAATCACCTTTTTTCAGCTAGAGAGAAGATAAAATCGTATAAAAACCTTCCTAAATCCATCGTCTCTTCCTGAAATAAAACAGCAGAAAAATAACAATGGTCAACATGCCGGTCATTACCGCATAATATCCGTGCTTCCAGCCCAGAGCGGGCATGAAATCAAAGTTCATTCCATATACGCCGGTAATGAAAGTTAAAGGGATAAAAATTGTTCCGATAATCGTTAACACTTTCATGATCTCATTAGTCTTGTTGCTCAGGCTGAACAGGTATACTTCCATCATTCCGGCAAGCAGGTCGCGAAAGGTTTCGATGGTATCCATGATCTGGATGGTATGATCGTAGACGTCCCGCAGATAAATAGTTGTGGTTTTCTTGAGAAGCGCTGATTCTGAGCGGATCATCCCGCTCACTACTTCCCGTAACGGCCAGACCGAACGCTGCAGAGAGATAGTCTGCCGCTTAAGATGATGCATCATCTTGATCGTTTCGGCCGTAGGCCTGTTGATGGTTTCTTCTACATCTTCAATCTGTTCCTCAAGCTTTTCCAAAACCGCAAAATAATGATCTACGATCGCATCAATTAACGAATAGGCTAAATAATCCGGGCCTCGTTTCCGTAACTTGCCCTTATTTTCCCTGATTCTTTTTCGGATTGGGTCAAAGATATCTCCTTCACTCTCCTGGAAAGAGATGACAAAATTCTTACCGATGATAATACTGATCTGCTCCGTGACTACTTCCTTTTTCTCGTAGGTAATCATTTTAAGGATAATAAAAATATGATCTTCAAAGGTTTCGATCTTGGGCCGCTGCTCATTATTCATTATATCTTCGAGGAGAAGGTAATGGAATCCGAAATGCTTTCCGATATCTTTTATGATGCCGGGGTCGTGAATGCCGTCGATATTGATCCAAGTGATGCTTTTCTTTTTACGGAAAGGAAAACATTCCTCCACGCTTTTAGCGATCTTTTCTTCAAATTTAGTTTCGTTATAGTCGAGAATAGAAATCTTGGGCGTATGCTTCTTGCCTTCTCCGATATGCATCAACGTTCCCGGGGGAAGACCTGCTTTTTCCGACCTGGCAGAAGTGACCATGTTTTGTTCGCTTGAGTGAGGTTATATAATGATTTCTATGGCCAAGTAGGGGATTAGAGGGGTAGAAATATTAAAAAAGACCAAAACAATACTTCTTAAAAAAGATGGTCTCTCCCTTTATCATGATTCTGGCGGCGCTGCTGCTGGCTTTTACTATTTCGGAAGTCTTGAAAAAATTGTTTGGAATTCCCCGAGTGGTCGGTCAGGTCGGAGCCGGTCTTATCTTAAGTATAACTGTTTTCAAATCGTTATTATTTAACCAAGAAAACCTTGATATTCTTTCCTTTCTAGCTAATTTTGGGATTATTTTGATGTTTTATTATGTGGGGCTAGAAATAAATTTCAAAGTATTCACCGGCAATATAAAGAGATCTATCTTGATCTCCCTTGTAAATACCACTCTTCCTTTGATCGTGGGCTTTGCAGTGATGAAGTATGTTTTTGATTTCAATACCCTCATAAGCTTAATTATAGGTATTGCTTTATCTGTAAGCGCCCAATCAGTTTCCCTTGGTTTTTTAGAAGAATTAAAATTGGTGAGATCAAAACTAGGGGGAATTATCATTAGCGCCGGCGCGGTTGATGACATCATAGAATTAATATTAGTAAGTATCCTGCTTTCCTTCTTCCAGCTTACCATCACTGCTGTGCCGCACACCAACTTACTCTTGGGCCTGTTCTTATTTGTGGTTACAATATTGGTGGCTAGAATCTGGTTTATTCCTTATACTTTGAAGTTTTTCGATCGGGAGAAATCAAGCACGGCACGCTTTACTGGCTCCTTACTGATAGTTTTGCTGATTGCGTCAATATCAGAACTCTTTGGGATGGGATTTCTTATCGGAGCCATGATTGCTGGTATGATTGTGCGGCAGACTATCTTCAAAGATGTACATATTCCTGACTGGGAAGAACATGACATCGCTAGATCCATTCATATCATTGCCTTCGGTTTTTTAGTTCCGCTCTTTTATGTCTGGGTAGGAATAAACACGGATATTACCAGTATCGGAGCCAATCTCTTCTTTGTAATTATTCTTATTCTTATTGCTTTATTTGGAACCGTCGGAGGAAGTACACTCGCAGTAATGCTTAGCGGTGGAAGTTTTCGTGAAGGGATGATGATTGGTTTGGGCCTTACCCCAAAAGGAGATATCGAATTAGCTATCGCCACGCTTGCCTTAACGGCAGGGATCATTACTCCGGCTATTTTCACCGCTTTAGTAGTGATGGCCTTGTTTACCACTCTTATTTCTCCGCTGGCGTTTAAGTATTTAGTAACTAACTCTAAGAGCAAAATTGCATAATCTAGTCAAATTCCAAAACTTTAAATAATGGAAGTCCTTAGTAAGATAAGAGGTGGATGACATGGAAATTACTCCGGCAATAAAATCTGAATTTCTTTCCTTTGATTCTGAACAAGCGGTTTCAGAAATGATCGGTCAGCTGCGCAAGTTTGATCAGCGCCATGGCTTGATTTTTAAAAAAGACAAATATCTAGGCATTATCGAAAAAAAAGGCTTATTACGTTCTCGCTTAGACGTTTCAAAAGCAAAAATAAACAACTTTGTTCATCGCACGCCTTTAGTAAACGAACATGCTGATGTCATCGAGACTGCGTATGCTTTATTTCAGGCTGACAGCGATTTTGTCCCGGTTGAAAGCAATAAAAAAATTGTCGGCGTACTTTCTGCTTTAGATTTAGCTGCTTTAGCGGTTGCACTTCCGGAAACGAAAGAATTTGTCATTGCCGATGTAAAATTAGTAAAAGGCGAAAAGCTGGAACCAAATGATCCGGTAAGTAAAGCAACCGAAGTAATGCACAAAGCCAGGGTAGACCAAGTTCCAGTCTTTGAAGGAAAAAAATTGTATGGCATTGTCAGCTTCCGTGATATCTTGCAAAAATATTTAGCCTGGGTCCCTGATCGTGAAAACTCCACTAAATTTACTAAAATGGCTAATTCCAGAAGTGCAGAAGCAGATCGTCCTAATCTATCCATGCTGCCGGTTAAATCTTTCAGCACCAACCAAAATATGGTTACCGTGAGCAAAAAGGCTAGCTTGTTAGAAGCAGTAAAACTCATGGCTAAGGATCATGTTTCCAGCGCCATTGTTATGGACGGCGAGAAGTTTGAAGGGTTGCTAACTATAAAAAATATTATGCGAGTAGTAGGAAGCTTAAAAATTCCGGAAAATTTTAACATCCGCTTTGTGGGCTTGAATGACGTCGGTTTATTAGCACATCAAAAAGAAGCAGTGCAGAAGATCGCTTCCAATGAAGCCTTCAAATTGCAGCGGGCTATCCAGGATGATTTTTCTCTGGTGGTGCATCTTAAAGATCATACTAAGAGCGGCCGAGAAAGGAAATATTCCATTTCTCTGCACGTCGATGCTCCCGGGCAAACTTTTACGGTAAACGAATTTGATTGGCGTGTTGAAGATGCACTGCACCAGAGCTTTGACAACGCTCAGAATGTGTTGAAACGAAGATTGCGCGGAGAGAAAAGCAGAAGGAAAGTATTTTGATTGAATTTTTTAATTATTTACTCTTTTAATTATAACTCTTTTTTCTTAAGTTTTATATAGTAAGTAATTACCTAAAATTCCATGGACTACAATCCTTTTGATCCAGTAGAACGAGCCGAAGCGATGCGTGATGAGATTATCGGCTTACGTACAAGTCCAGAAGTCGGATTTTTTAATTCTGAATGGTACATTAAGAGTACCCAAGAAGGGAATTTTCCGGAAATAAAAAGATCTCTGTTTGATTATTTGTTGTTCAGAAAAAGATGGCATAAAGAAGCAAGGCAGACGCCTGAAGGATATATCACTCAATTTTTATCCAAAAATCATTTCCAGCTTACTACTTTTAAAGACGAAGAAAAATTGAGAATTATTCGTGGGAATATTTGTTTAGAATTTGCAATAGACGATTATCGTGAAAAAGTTTCTAAAGTAAAATTTGATAATGAACTATCTACCACTTTACGAAAGCACGCGTATAATTTATCCTACTTAGGCTGGAAACAGCAAAATGAACTTTCTCTGGGAGAAATCGTTATCATCTCTAATCCCGATACAATATATTTTGTAGATACCGGTAATAAATGGGACCAATGGGCTAATGCCTTCTCTAATCATTATGTTAAGCAATAAAATATGTAGAAAAATCTTATCCTACTTCTTCTTAACTTTCTTCTTCATCATCTTTTCACGGAATTTGATGGCATTCTTTTCAGAAACAAAGCGATATAATTGCCCATCCAGTTCCATTTCAATCACTTCATCAGTATCCATTAAAGGC
>Ga0209542_10012367_pt1 | contig 14942 bp, 13 predicted proteins | sample RifCSPhighO2_01_FD_184028 | JGI IMG/M metagenome (GOLD analysis project Ga0209542, IMG submission 184028) | Soil microbial communities from Rifle, Colorado - Rifle CSP2_plank highO2_0.1 (SPAdes) (version 2) | ecosystem: Environmental > Terrestrial > Deep subsurface > Rock core/Sediment ...
TTCTCCTAGATTAAATGAAGAAACTAAATTAAAAAAAGGTGATTTAGTTAAATTGGATATTGGAGTTCATGTTGATGGTTATGTTGTTGATACTGCTTGTACTGTAGAGGTTGGAAGTGAAAACAACGAAAAGTTAATTGAGGCTTCAGAAAAGGCTTTGGAAGAGGCAATTAAGATCTTGAAAGTTGGTTTAGAAGTAAATAAAATTGGTAAAAAAATTCAAGAGGTTATAGGGAGTTATGGTTTTTCACCTATAAAAAATTTATCAGGACATAGTGTTGGTAAATATATGATTCATGCTGGTTTAACAATACCTAATTTTGATAATGGTAATAAGACTAAATTAAAAAAAGGAGACGTTATAGCTGTAGAGCCATTTGCAACTGATGGTGTTGGTAAGGTAATAGATGGAAAAAGTTGTGGTGTTTATAGATTAATGGAGAAAAGATCAGTAAGAGATAATAATGCAAGAAAGATTTTGGAATTTATAGATAAAGAATACAAAACTTTACCATTTACTGAAAGATGGCTGGTAAAGAAGTTTGGTTTGTTTCAAGTTAGAACTGGTTTAAGGTTTTTAGAAAAAGATGGAATAATAAAAGAATATAAATTATTGCCTGAAGAGAGTAAAGGTATGGTCAGTCAAGCTGAAAAAACTGTTTTGATTGATAATGAGATCAAGGTTTTGACTTGAGATTATTCATCATAACATCAACCCATATAATCTGGTGGTGCTGGCAGTATTCTTGTTCCTTTCAAATAGGTTTCTTCCATTTCTTGATATGTTTTAAGTGCTTCTTTTGAAATAGAAGGTTTTACTTTTTTCAATGCTTGTTCAAAATGTTTATTTGTAATTTTATCTGTGTTTATATCTTCTCTTAAAGCTAGTAAAGCTGCTTCTCTACAGACTGATTCAATATCTGAACCAACATAACCTCCTGTTTTTTCTGCTAGTTTCTCAATGTCTATATCCAATAAAGGCATGTTTCTTGTATGTATTTTAAAAATTTCTTCTCTTGATTTTTCGTTTGGAGGCGGTATCAATAATAATCTGTCTAATCTTCCAGGTCTTAACAAAGCATTATCTAAAATATCTGGTCTGTTGGTTGCTGCAAGAATTGTAACATCTTGCATTTCTTCTAAACCATCCATTTCTGCTAAGATTGTATTTACAACATTTTCTGTGACTCTTGATCCTAGTTCTAAACCACGTTTTGGTGCTATTGCATCTAATTCATCAAAAAAGATAATGGTTGGTGCTGTTTGTCTTGCTTTTTCAAAAATTTTTCTTACACCTCTTTCTGATTCACCTACCCATTTATTTAATAGCTCAGGTCCTTTAACTAGAATAAAATTAGCTTCTGATTCACTTGCAACTGCTTTTGCAATCAGGGTTTTACCTGTTCCTGGTGGACCATAAAGTAATATTCCTTTTGGTGGTTTAATACCCAATCTTGAAAATGCTTCTGGATTCTTTAATGGCCATTCAATAGTTTCTTTTAATTCTTGTTTTATATTTTCTAATCCACCAATATCTGTCCAATTTACATTTGGTGTTTCCACAAACACTTCACGCATTGCAGATGGTCTTACTAGTTTTAGTGATTCTTTGAAATCATTCTGAGTAATCTTTAATTGTATTAAAATTTCTTTTGGAATTGCTTGATTTTCTTTTAATTTTATTATTGGAATTATTTTTCTTAAAACATTCATAGCTGCTTCTTTACATAGAGCTTCTAGATCTGCTCCTACAAAGCCATGTGTAATTTCTGCTAGTTTATTTAAATCAACATCTTTTGTTAAAGGCATATTTCTTGTGTGAATTTTTAAAATGTTTAATCTTCCTTTTTTATCTGGTACACCGACAACAATCTCTCTATCAAATCTTCCAGGTCTTCTTAATGCTGGATCAATGGCATTTGGTCTGTTTGTAGCACCAATAACAACAACTTTGCCTCTTGATTTTAAACCATCCATACAAGCAAGTAATTGTGCTACCATTCTTCTTTCTACTTCACCATAAGTTTCTTCTCTTTTTGGAGCTAGAGCATCGATTTCGTCTATAAAGATTATTGTTGGAGAATTCTTTTCTGCTTCTTCAAATAATTCACGAATTCTTTTTTCTGATTCACCATAAAATTTATTTGTTAATTCAGGACCGTTAACTAACATAAAATTAGCTTCTGATTCATTTGCAACTGCTTTTGCAATTAGAGTTTTACCTGTTCCTGGTGGGCCATGTAATAAAACACCTTTTGGTGGTTGAATACCCATAGTTTCAAAAATCTCTGGATGACGTAAAGGAACTTCTACCATTTCTCTTATTTGTTTAACTTCTTCTCCTAAACCACCTATGTCTTCATAGGTTACGTCCATAATTTTTTCTTCTGTAACTTCTACTGATTTTGGTGATACTTTTATTAAGGTTTCTTCTGTAACAATAACTGCTTGTTTTGGATTTGTATCTGCTACTATAAATTTAATACCTGATAAACTAAAAGATCCCATAAATCCTTGTTCAAAAACATCAAATATGTCTTCAAATGGAGATCCTGTTAGAGTTCTTCTTCTCCTAGTTGTACCACCTAATGAAACTAGGTCGCCTTTTAACAAAGCTCTTCCTAATAAACCATTTCTAAAAACTTCTGGGTGTGCTTGAACCATTATACCTTTTTGTGCTGGAGCTATTGTAAGATTTTTTGCTTCTTTGATATCTGCTTTCCTTATTTTAACGTGTTCTCCAATACTTGTTCTTGCATTCCTTCTTAGAATACCATCCATTCTGATAACTTTATTGCCAATATCTGTTGGGTAGGCTCTATCTATGATACCAACTGTTTTTCTCTCTCCTTCTATTTCGATTACATCGCCTGGTCTTACACCTATTTGTTTCATTGTTTCAGAATCAATTCTTACGATACCTTTGTAAGCTTCTTCTTGTAAAGCTTCCATGACTTTTAATTGGATTTCTTTCATTTTGTTCTCCTAAAAAACAAACTTAATTTTTCTGGTTCTTCTAAACATAGTTGAACCATATTGTTAAATTCTTTTTCTAATTGATTTTCAAATTCTATGAAATTTATGATTTCTCTAGGGATTGAAACGGCATATGAATTTCCCACTAACCTTAGTTTAACGCTGAACTGCTTATTTTTAAGCTTTTTAAAGTTTTTGTATTCTTCTAAGTCTAAAGGATGGAAGAATTGTTTATTACAATTAGGGCATGTTGCTGTTCTTATTCTGAATCCCTCTTTAAGTATTTCAGACTTGGTTGTTTCTTTATTACACATATTACATAAAATTTTTGTATTGAATAGATCTGTCATTTTCGTGTATATGTTTCGTATACACAAGTTGTATATAAATGTTTTGGTTTAGATAAATATATTAAGGTAAATTGGTATTAAAAATTAATGAAGACTGGTTGTGAGATTCTAAATGAGTTAATAGGAGAATATAAAGATGAGATTAGTTTGATTTATGGTGTTGCTGGAAGTGGCAAAACAACAATAGCAAAATTAGCTGCTATTGAAAAAGCAAAAAATAGTAAAGTGGTGTTTATAGATACTGAAAATGGGTTTTCTGTTGAAAGGTTTAAACAATTAGTTGGAGATGATTATAAAGAATTATTAAAAAACATTTTTGTTGTTAGGGTTGATAATTTTAAAGAACAATGTAAAAAAATTGAAAAGTTATTAGAGATAATAGATCTATTTGATTTGGTGATAATAGATACTATTGGTTATTATTATAGAAAGGAATTGAAAGATGATGTTTATAAGATAAATAAGGGTTTAGACACACAATTAAAGATTTTAGCAGAAATAACAAGGAAAGGAAAGCCCGTAATATTAACAAACCAGGTTTATAGTGACTTTAATGGAAAGATTAATATTGTAGGGGGAAATATGCTAAAGAATTGGTGTAAATGTTTAATAGAACTAGAGAATAAACCTAGAAAGATTAAATTATTGAAGCCAGAAAAAAAGGTGATGAAATTTGAGATCAAAAAAGAAGGTATTTTTAAAAAGGAAGAATAATTTAGCAATGTTTGTTATTTTTATATTCTTGATTGGAGTTTTATTTGGTATAAAATTTGTTATGTTTAAGAAAACAGTGAAGTTAGAAAATGAGAAGACTATTACCATATATTCTCCGGCTATAGATAACAAAGGAGGTGGTATTTTAGTAAATTTAACAACGAGTGTTAGAAATGGAAAAGGTTTGGTTTTAGTTAATATTAATAAAGTTTATTCTGATCTCGAATTACAAAGGTCTTCAAGGCAAGCAGTTAAAGCTACTGCTGATTATTTAGATGTTAAATTAGATAACATTGATGTAACCTATTCAATAAAAACAAATGCTGATATTGTTGGTGGAGGAAGTGCTGGAGCTGCTATGGCTTTGAGTACTATATCTCTTTTAAGTGATATAGAATTAAGGAATGATGTGATGATTACTGGTACTATAAATGAAAGCGGGGATATTGGGAAGATCGGAGGAGTAAAAGAGAAAATAAAGGCTTCTAAAGGTAAAGCTGAAATATTTTTATTACCCAAAGGACAGAGTAATGAAATTAAAAATTATAAGAGTAAAATGTTTTGCGAGATGATAAATGAAATTGAATATTGTAGGACACAATATGTTGAAGGTGAAACTGAAATTGATGGTATTAAAGTAATAGAAGTTGGAAATTTAGAAGGAGCTTTGAGGTATTTTAAAAAATGAAAAAAATTTTGATTATTTTATTGATTTTGTTTATGGGTGGTTGTGCTAATCAAATTAGTTTAGAGAAATTTGGGGTAGTGAAAGAGAGAATGTTAAGTGATGATTTAAATTTACCTGTGTTATCTACAAAAGATTTTGTTAAGGTTAATGTTAGTTATACAGATAAATTGTTTTTAGATGGTAATTGTAAAAGAATTATTATGCCAATACATAGTATGCAAATTTATTCTATTGATACTGGTATGAATGGAAAAATAGATTATAGACCTCAAACACATGATTTAATGAAGGATATTTTTGATGGTTTTGGTATTGAATTATTAATGATCAAAATTGATGATGTAGAAAATGAGATTTATAAGGCAAGATTTATTTTGAGACAAGGAAATAAAGTTTTAGACTTAGATGCAAGACCTAGTGATAGTATTGCTATGGCTGTTAGATATGGGAAGGATGTTTATGTTAAGAAAAGTTTAATGGATAAAGGAGAAAAGATTTGTTAGTTTTAAAATGCTTGTATTTTTGAAAAATAATTAAGAATTTTGTGCGTCGCCTTCGGCGACATTTTCAACTACCCCGAACAGGCGTGCACCGCCGACGCCAAGATGACCAACACCACTAAGCCCAGACCTGCCGTAAAGCATAACAAGGTAAGCAGCACGAAGTTCTGGTTTTTTGGAGTTAGATGGTAAGTAAAAACCCATGTTTTTATCATAACTATATTCTCTTTGATTAAATTTGAAAACTTCATTAACCAAAGGTATTACAATTCCAGAAGGATAGGATTTCCATCCTTTATGAATTACTTTGCCTTTTTCAATGATTTCATCTTTTGCTAGATCTCTGTTAAAGGTATCATCTATTGTAAACTCGTTTCCTCTTGTTGTTTTTATTGCTTGATATTGCTCTGGTGTTAATTGAATGTAATTACGATTAATAAATGGGAATAAAACAACATTTGTTACTTGATGTGTTTGTTCTTGATTATTTGCTGAATAGGTTGCTGTTTCTTGTTCTCTTAAATGAGGTTCAAAATATTGGAATGTTCCTCTTTTGATAGCAGAATTAACTGCTTCTGTAGGAATAGCAACTTGTGGACCGTCAGAAGTATCAACAATACCTTGGATTTGTGTTAATAATGGTGATTGTGTTTGTATTTTTGCTTTATCTTCGAAAGTGATGCATGAATCTGCTAGATTTAGGTATATATCTTGTTCTTTTACTTGTTCTGGGGTTTGTGATTGTAAACATTGTGTTCTTATTGGAAGATAATCTATACCAGAAAGCATTCTTCTTCCATCTTGTGTTATTGCTGGTACATTTAATGGGATAGAACCTTGATAAGATTTATATTTATCTACATATCTTATTACTTGTTGAGGAACTTTTCTTCCTTGATTTAATGCTTGTAATTGATTTTCTAATGACATTTTGATTTAGAAAAAGATATTGGTTTATAAATCTTTTGGTTATTTTACTATTTTACAGTTATAACCTAAATAAATCCTTTAATCTAATTTTTATTATGGCTAATAACATCTTAGGAACATCTTTTGTTATTTTTACTGTTGATCCACCTTTGTTTTCCCATATAATTGGTTCTTCTTTTATTTTGAAACCTTCTCTGTTTAATTTATAGAGCAAGGCTGCATCAAATGAAAAATTAGTAACTTCTATTTCTGGTAATATTGCTAAAATAACATTTCTTTTGAATATTTTAGAAGCACATTGTGTATCTTTGAATGGTAGATTTAGTATTAATCTTACTAGTATGTTATATGCTCTTCCTAGAATAATTCTTATTAAGTCTTGTTTCTTTATTATTACTGAACCCCTCAACCATCTCGAGCCTATAACTGCATCACAATTTTCTATTTTTTTTGTTAAATTGAACAAATCTTCTGGTTTTACAGAACCATCTGCATCTGTATAAGCTATTATTGAACCTGAGACTAGTTTAAAACCTTCAATTATTGCACCACCTTTTCCTAATTTTTGTGGATAATTTTTGTATTTTACTTGTGGATTTTTTTTAGAAAATTTTTCAACTATTGATAATGTGTTATCTGTACAGCCATTTAAAACAACAAAGATTTCAGAATCTTTATCTTTAAAAAAATCTGTATAACTAGTTAAAGTTTGTTCTATTCTTTTTTCTTCATTATATGCAGGTATTATTATGGAAAACATTTTTACCAGTAGTATATAATTGAAAATGCTGCTAGGAATAATTCGAAAATTATTAAGGTTAAAACAACATCATTTTCATATACTTTTGATTTTATTTTTTTAAGTATTTTTATTATTATATGTGTTAGAGAACCTATTTTTTTTATTTCTAATGAATTATCTGGTTGCGGTTCTGCAAAACATTCTGTTTTGAATTTGTATTTTGCTTTGATGAAAAATTCTACGATGTAAGGTATGAATAAAATTAAAGCAATACGTTCCATATTTCCTATAATTGCGATGATAGCTATTAAAGCTCCAATTGGGTATGTTAGAGTGTCTCCTGGAAATATTTTTGCTGGAAACTTGTTATAGAAGAAAAATGCTATTAATGATGCGACCATACCAATTGCTATAACAGCAACCCACCCATAACCACTTCTCCATGCAATGAAACCTAGGGTAGCTAAAATGATAGCACCTAATGATGTTTCTAAACCATTATAACCTGCTAACATATTGAAAGCATTTGAAAAGAAAACGATGAAGATTGGAATAAACAAGAAAGGGTAAAACAAACCAATATCTATTCTTCCTACAAGAGGTATTGAAATAATTGAGTTACCTGCATTGATAACAATAATTGGTAGGGCTGCTAATAAAGTTAGCAAAGGTTTTTGGTATTGTTTAAGACCAATTTTCCATCCTAAAATATCATCAATTAAACCAATGATAGTTAAGATTAATAAAGAAGATAATAAGGCCATTGTTTGTAGTGCCCTTTCTAAACTTTTGAAATAGAACATTTCTATTGCTATTAATAGTAAAATTCCTAAAAGAAAACCGATGATTACAGACAAACCACCCATTTCTACTACTTCTGGTTTTTCATATTTATTCATGTCTTTTGCTGTTAAGTTAACCTGTTTTGCTCTTTTAATCCAGTAAGGAATAATTAAAAGTGTTGTTATGAAACTTATTACAAAGCATATGAAAAATATTAGCTTCATTTTAGAAGAGAAATTTTAGATAGATATAAAAAGATTGTTATTATAATTTATATAGATCTTCTGAGGGGAATTTTGATTCGAGGTATTCTGGTTTAAATTTAATATTTGAAGGGTAGTCAATCTTCCAAATTTTCAAAGGTCCAATAAATCTTCCACCATATAAAGCTAAAGGAGCATTTTGTTTGTCATTATAAACTTCTGTAAATCCTTCCCATTTTCTATCCATTAGATACATTTGAGCAAATAATGTTTTTTTGGTTCTTGGCGAAATATAGATTAAAGAACCTATTAAATTTGTATTTCCTGTTCCTGGTTCTATTACAGGAAGCATTCTTAAACACGCATCAATTCCAGAATCAAATTCTATTAAAGTATCCTGGAAATAAACACATTTAACTGGTATGTCTGTTCTTTGATTGTTGTAAATCATAATTGCTTTTGGCTGTTCTATAATAAGTTTATCAGTTATCTTTACTGGTATTATAAATCCTAAAATTCCAGATGAACCTCTTGGATATAGTTTACCTTCGTAAACAATATCTTCATCTAGAGCTGTACTACCTTCATAAAAATAAAGAGTCTTATCTCTTGTTTCTTGGATTTGTTGGTTGTTCATTGTGAAAATATTAAACCAAGAAACCCTGTCATAATTTTTATCTGAACCTATGCTTGCATATGCACCATATTTTCCTAATTCTTCTGATACTATCAATAAATATGAGGCATTATGGACTTTTAAAAATTCTAAAGCTTCTATAGATGAAGATCCTGTAAGAACATATCTTCCTAATAAATGATTCCAATAAACTCTATAGTTACCGCCATCTAAGATTGTTGCTCTGTTGCCCATTGTTTGTATCCAATAACCATAGTCCCACCAGTGAGCGAAAACTGATTCTTTTGGTGTATTTTTTTGGACCCAGGCCATTGCACTTTGCCATTGGGAATCAAAAGATGGCCCTGTGACTTTAACAGTTTGATAACTAATATTTGTAAATGTAAATAAAGTTAGATATAAAACTAAAATTATGCCTATATAAGATGATATTCTAAAAGATTTTGTTTTGATTTTTTTAGATTTATTATACCAAACAATAATCAGATAAGAAGCTAGAACTGTGGTAATTGGTGCAAAAGCAAAAATTAACCTTGTAGCTGTTCTTGCTGAAACAATACCAAGTAAGAACCATATAAAAATAAAACTATATTTTTTATCAATTTTTGTTATTTTTAGGAAAGTTTCTTTATCCCTGTAAAAGGTATAGATGTAAAATAAGATTAGTACTAAACCAAATATTATTAGAGATCCAGCATAAAGAAAGCGCGAAATTGTGTTATCCCCATTTAACAAAGAAGAACCTGAATATCTACTTAAAATAAAAAATGAGATAAAGAGAGAGTATAAACCAGTTAGATACCATTTATATTGTTTTATATTCTTAATCAGTTTATAAAATAGAAAAACAGAGCCCATTAAGAATAATAAGAAATATAATTTACCTAAGGAAATTTTAAGAAATAAGAACTTTATTGTTCCACCAAACTCTTGTATCCATGTGGTAAAATATGGTTGATGGCGTTCAGCAACTGTTAGTTCGAATCTTGTGGTTCCTGCTGGGTGTATAACAAATTCATCATAAATATCTGAGAATTGTTGTAAGAAAAATAGAGGACCTAAGAAAATTGAAACTATTATTACTAATAAAATTCCTGATATTACAAGATTGATTATACTTAGTGGTGCTTTTTGTTTTAGTCTATCTTTTACTTTTAGTATATCTAATTTGAATACTAAGAAATCTATTAAAGCAATGAATAAAACTAATAGAGAAACATTGAAAACAAATGATGAAAGGATTCCTTTAAAACCACCCCATCTTGAAGCAAAGTTAATAATTAATATTATGTAAGTTATTAACCATGAAATGTAGAGATAAAAATCATGCTTTGTGAACTTATTAAGGAAGATTTCTATTAAAGAGGCTACTGGAATTATTAATAAGATGTAGCCTACACCACCCCAAGCCATACCTAAAACACCTGTTGCTAGACCTGATAGAACACCAAAAAGAATATTGTAATGAATTTTTTTAGATTGCCAACCTATAACATAAAGGTACAAAGTTAGGAACATTAAAAACATACCTAATGGTTCTTTATCTGAGACACCTGCTGTTGTTCTGTAGATGAATGCTGGTATTACTGAAAGGAAAGCTGAAGAGAGTAAAGCAATTTTGTAATTGAATAATCTTTTAATTAAGAAGAAGAAAATAATTAATGAGAGAATGAAAAAAACAACTGGATAATAGATAGCTCCTTGTAAGACTGTAAATGAATGATTGAAAATCTTGAAGAATTTATAAACATAAACAATGACATATGAAACTGTTGTTCCTGTAACTCTTGGGTCTATACCTAAAGGATAATTTCTCATATAATCAATTGCCATTAATTTTCCGTGTTCTGCTATGTATTGAGCATACCTATAGAAAACAAATGAATCTATGTCAGGAAGAACATTTTTTAATAAATAAATATTTCTTGTTCTTATAAAAGCGCCTATAAATGTTATTATAACTAGTAGAATATATGATAAAATATTTTTATTTGTTTTGAAATAATTTAAAATATTTTTCTTTCTGTCTTCAATTTTATCCATTTTCAAAAGTTAAAAAAAGAGGGGAGTTATATACATTTCGGTTAATGCAGCAAAAATTAACATTAGGATAGCTATTATAAATAGATCCAGAGCATCGAAAAGTATATGTTTGAATTCTTTATCATCTACATCATGTCTTACAATCGCTACTGAAATAATACCTCCGGCTAAACCACCTATGAAATATGCTATAATCTCTGGAATTCCATGAATTAGATATCTTAATAAAGATAAGGAAAATATATGAAAATAACCTGCTGCTTTTAAAAATCCCAATTGTTGAGCATACACACTTATATTGTTTCTGAAGAATGTACCAATAGCAGCTGCTATTACTGAAGCATTCCATGTTAGGATAAAAATTGCTCCTGCTCCATAGAAAAAAGCAAATAAAATGCAAAAAATTAAGACTTTTGTGTTGTTTGATAATAGTTGCATGAATAATTGAAAGTCTTGTATTAAATTTCCTGTGATTCTTGCATTGATATTGTTGATGGTTTGTATTTGGACACTGAACAGGTTTTCAACATAAGAAGCTGGGAGTACTGTGTACCAAAAAGAAAGAGCGACAACAAAACCTAGGAAGAGAAATATTAATGTTGTTATTGCTCTACTGTGTTGTTTTAATAATTTGGTTTCACTTTTGATTTCGATGTCTTTTTTTTCTTCTGTTCTCATTGTTCTGTACATAAAAGGTATTGTTGCTAAGACTGTTAAGAAAACCATGATTAATGAAGATTGTTCTTTAAAAATCCAAATGCTGAAAAATAAAGCTATAGATGAGTAAAGACAACCTAAAAAAAACATTTGGTATGGTGTTTTTTGCGCTTTTAATGGTGATGTCATTGATTCTAATACCATAGAAGAGAAGATTGTATTTTGGGTTTAAATAATTTGTTGTTTTTGTAGGAAAAGATTTATTAATGTTTTGTAAATTTTAGTTTATAAAATGAAAAAATATGGTATTAGTGCTTTTTTTCCTGCTTATGGTGATGAAAAAACAATAGGAAAGATGGTTTTAGATATGTTGGAAGTTTTGAAAGAGATTAGTAATGATTATGAGGTTATTGTTGTGGATGATGGTGGACCTGATAGAAGTGGGGAAATAGCTGATGAATTAAGTAAGAGGTATAAAGAGGTTAGAGTTATACATCATGAGAAAAATAAAGGTTATGGTGGTGCTTTGAAATCTGGATTTTATAATTCTAGAAAAGAATTGGTGTTTTATACTGATGGTGATGCACAGTATGATGTTAGAGAGATTAAGAGATTGTTACCCTATATTGAGGAATATGATGTAATTAATGGTTATAAAATCAAAAGAAGTGATCCATTTTATAGGATTGTTTTTGGGAGATTGTATCATTATTTTGTTAAGTTTTTATTTGGGTTAAAGATTAAGGATGTGGATTGTGATTTTAGATTAATGAAAAGGAAAATTTTTGATAAGATAAGATTAGAAGAAGATGGTGGGATTATTTGTGTTGAATTGGTAAAGAAATTGCAGAATAATAAGTTTAAAATAAAAGAGGTTCCTGTTCATCACTATGCTAGAGAAGGAAGTTCTCAATTTTTTAGGTTGAATAGAATTTTGAGAGTTATTAAAGATGTTTTTAGATTAAGATGGAAGATGTGGAATGGCTAATATATACTAAAACCACTAAATTCTTATAAATTCTTTTGAAATTTTTGAGAATATGAATGGGAAAAAGATCTTAATAATAGGTGGAGCTGGGTTTATAGGAAGCAATTTAGCTAGAGAGTTATGTAGAGATAATAAGGTAACTATTATAGATAATTTTTCAAATAGTAAAGAAGAGAATATTAAAAATTTAAATGTTGAAATTAAAAATTTAGATATTACAAAAGATGATTTAAATGAGGTTGTTAAGAATAAAGATGTGATATATCATTTAGCTAGTTATCCTGGGCATTTAGAAAGCGTGGAAAATATTTTTGATGATTTAAATGTTAATGTTAAGGGTACTTTAAATTTATTAGAGGCTTGCAAGAAGAATAATAGAAAAGTAAAAATAATCTATACTGGAACTAGAGCGCAGTATGGTGAAATAGAATATACACCTGTGGATGAGAAACATCCTTTAAATCCTGTTGATGCCCAAGGAATTACAAAACATGCTGCTGAGCAATATTTGAGATTGTACAATAGATTTTATAACATGAAGTTTGTTTCTTTAAGGTTAACAAATGTTTATGGTATTAGTGTTAGTAAAAAAGATTCAGGAGTATTACCTATGTTTATTAAGAAAGCAATGGAAGATGGAATATTAAATGTTTATGGTGGTGGAAGAAATTTAAGAGATTTTAATTATGTAGACGATGTTGTTAAAGCATTGATTTTAGTTGGAGAAAGTGATGAAGCAAATAATGAGGTTTATAATTTAGGTGGTGATGTGATGAGTATTTTGGATATTGCTAAGAAAATAATTAGAATTGTTGGTAAAGGACAATTAAGAATATGTCCATATCCTGAAGGTATAGACAAAATAGAGGTTGGAGATTATATAGCTGATATTAGGAAAATTAGGAAATTAAGATGGAAAGCAGAAGTTGGATTTGAGGAAGGACTAAGAAAGATTATTGAATATTATAAGAATGATAGAAATTATTGATTTAAGGAAGGAGTATGAGAGTATTAAAGATGAGGTAGATAATGCTATAAAAAAAGTTTTAGAATCTGGAAATTTTATTTTAGGTGAAGAAGTGGAAAATTTTGAAAGAGAATTTAGTAAATATTTAAATGTGAGATATGGTGTTGGTGTTAATTCTGGAACAGATGCTTTGTTTTTGAGTTTGGTTAGTTTGGGTGTTAAAGAAGGAGATGAAGTAATAACTGTTGCTAATACTGCTTTTCCCACTATTGCTGCTATTTTTATGGTTAAAGCTAAACCTGTTTTTGTTGACGTAAAAGATGATTATAATATTGATGTTGATAAGATAAAAGAAAAAATAACAAATAAAACTAAAGTTATTTTACCAGTTCACTTATATGGAAATCCTTGTGATATGGATGAGATAATGGAAATTGCTAAGGAAAATAATTTGAAGGTTGTAGAGGATTGTTGTCAGGCTCATGGTGCTGAATATAGAAATAAAAAAGTAGGAAGTATAGGAGATGTAGGATGTTTTAGTTTTTATCCTACAAAAAACTTAGGTTGTTATGGTGATGGTGGTTTTGTAATTACAAATGATGAGGAAATTTCAGAAAAAGTCAGGATGTTAAGGGAATATGGAAGTAAGGAAAAAAATAAATTTGTAATGAAAGGCTACAATTCTAGATTAGATGAATTACAAGCTGGAATTTTAAGAGTTAAATTAAAATATTTAGATAAATGGAATGATAAAAGAAGAGAAAATGCAAAAATTTATAATGAAAATTTGAGGGATGTTGAAAAACCAAAAGAAAATGGAAAACATGTTTATCACCAATATGTTATTAGAAGTAAAGAGAGAGATAAATTAAAAGAGAGATTAGAAAGCAAAGATATAAAAACGTTGATACATTATCCTATTCCTATACATTTACAAGAGGTTTTTGAAAGGGGGGTTAAATTAGAGAAAACTGAGCAGTTTAGTAAGGAAATTTTAAGTTTACCTGTTCATCCTTTTTTGAATAAAGAAGAAATTTTAGAGGTGTGTGATGCAATATGAAGGGTTTAATTTTAGCTGGCGGATTGGGTACAAGATTAAGGCCTTTGAGTCATACTGGGCCAAAGCAGTTAGTTCCGGTAGCTAATAAACCTGTTTTGTTTTATGGTATAGAAGCATTAAGAGATGCTGGAATAAAAGAAATAGGAATAATAGTTGGTTATACTGATGAAAGAATACAATTTATTAAAGATGCTTGTGGTGATGGAAGACAATTTGGTGTTAATATCACATATATAAGACAGGATGCGCCAAGAGGTTTGGCACATGCTGTTGGTATTACTGAAAAATTTATGAATGGTGATGACTTTATCGTTTATTTAGGAGATAATATCTTGAAGAGTGGTATTAAAAACTTTGTTGAAGATTTTAAAAAGAGTAATGCTGATATTTCTTTGTTATTATCTAAGCATAAAACTCCTGAAAAGTTTGGTGTTGCTTTGTTTAACGAAAATAATGAGGTTGTTTATGTTGAGGAAAAACCCAAAAATCCTAAGACAGATTATGTGATTACTGGAATTTATTTGTTTAGAAATAATATTTTTGATGCTATAAAAAGAGTTAAACCTGGAGCTAAAGGTGAATTGCAATTAACAGATGCTATAAAAGAATTTGTTTTAGATGGAAATAAAAAAGTTAAAGCAACAATAGTAGATGGTTGGTGGGATGATACCGGTAATGCTGAAGACATAATAAGAGCTAATCAT
>Ga0209542_10012368_pt1 | contig 14942 bp, 19 predicted proteins | sample RifCSPhighO2_01_FD_184028 | JGI IMG/M metagenome (GOLD analysis project Ga0209542, IMG submission 184028) | Soil microbial communities from Rifle, Colorado - Rifle CSP2_plank highO2_0.1 (SPAdes) (version 2) | ecosystem: Environmental > Terrestrial > Deep subsurface > Rock core/Sediment ...
ATATCTGTAGTGCTGTGATTTATCACAGCCCAATCATTTTTCTTTCTGGATGCCATAAATGGCATCACTACAATTACGAATTACGTGTTCATGCTATACTACCCTCATTCTCTGCCTGGGAAGGAGAGGAAATATGACAATAGAAGCAAATAAATTTATCACACATCATCCACGTGGTATAGATACTGATGATTTTGTTGTTCCTGCAGGTGGAGAAAGACAAATTCCTTCTAATTCACCTTATGATTTAGAAGGCATTGGATTTAATGATTTTACAACTGATCCGGAGGATCCAAGAGCATGCGTAACTATTAGGCGTCATGAATTTTGGGCAGAGCAAGTTGTGATATGGATCATCCGACCAAATGATGCTGAAGTTATAACCCCTGAATATGCTGGCAAATACGGATTTTCTCGCAGAGAAAATTTACAACCAGGAGATACAATATCAGGAAATAAATTAGGTTCAACAAGGATTGGATCACTACGAGTATTATTCCCAACACAAGAATAAGCTATGAGACTTGCCCGGCCATTACAAAATCTTATTGACGCGTTTCAGCGTCTTCCGGGCGTGGGTCCAAAAACTGCACAGCGTCTGGCATTTTACATGCTTCATGTTCCCCAACATGAACTTGATCTATTTGCAGAAGCACTTTCAAATCTAAAGAAAAACACCGTAGAATGCAGTGGTTGTCATAATATTTCAGAAACAGATCCTTGCACGTATTGTTCGGATAATCGACGCGATGCATCCATCATTGCCGTCGTTGAACAGCCCATCGATATTTTGGCCGTTGAAAAATCAGGAAAATTTCACGGGATTTATCATGTCCTTCATGGCAGAATTGATCCCTTAAATAATATCCGGCCCGAAGATATCCGTATAGATCAGCTCATCAAGAGAACAAATGGTATCGCAAAAGTACCCGTTGAAGAAATTATATTAGCGCTGAATCCCGATATGGAAGGAGAGGCAACGTGTATGTATATAGTGAAAAAGCTAACAGCAATTAGCAAACAGCAAACAGCAAACAGAATAAGAATTACGCGTTTAGCGTATGGTCTTCCGTCAGGTGCCAGTATTGAATATGCTGATGAGATAACACTAGGAAGAGCAATTGACGGAAGAAGAGAGTATTAAATGACGTCATTGCGAGGAATGATATGACGAAGCAATCCCATTTTTACAGTGAGATTGCTTCACTCCGTTCGCAATGACAAGCAAATCAATGACAAAAGTCACCAAAGATGACATAATTCAAGCCATGAAAAACGTTCCCGATCCGGAACTGGGAATTAGTCTGTACGATTTAGGATTGTATTACGGATGTGAAATTGACAAAGAAGGAAATGTTGAGATTTTAATGACGCTTACCACTATTGGCTGTCCTCTTTTTGGAACCATTCAGGAGATGGTCACAGATGAAGTGAAACGGATTAAGGGCGTAAAAAGCGTCACTGTTGAACTCACGTTTGACCCGCCGTGGGATGCTGATAAAATGAGTAACGAGGCGAAAACAGCACTTGGGTTTTAAAGTATGTCAAACAAATCAATTCCATCAGAAGCAATACAAGTAGCTAACAAAGTAGCACAAGGAGTTGTTGATCTTGCAAAGGATACTGCAATGATAGCACTCGAACAGGGGACCGGTGGACTTGTTAAAAAACAAACCACAAATAGCCCGCGTCAACAAAATAGTACTGATAATCAGGTCAAAAAGAAGATTGAAGAGCTACAACAGAGAGATAAAGATTTGGTAAACAAAGAAGTGCCCAATTTACAATGGATATTAAAACAACAGGAAGAGCAAAAACAAATTTTAGATAAAGAAAAAGAAGAAGAAAAGCAGGAAGAAATTAAAAAAATACAAGAAGAACATGCAAAAAAAATGGAAGAGCACGTATCATCGGCCGATGCACTAGCTGCAACCGGCAGTCATAAATCTGCTCCTGATCTTTTTGCTAGGAAAAATGTTGAGAAACAACAAAAACAGGGAATGTGATCGCGTATGTAACGGTCATCCTGAGCAAGCGAAGCGCGCCGAAGGATCTTCTTTCCACAGTCATTCCCGAGAGCATCAGCGAGTCGGGAATCTCCAGAATGGGGATTCCCGCTTTCGCGGGAATGACATAATAAGCTATAATTACGTCATGCTGCAACTCTATAATTCTCTCACCCGAAAAAATGAACCGTTCGAACCCATCAATCCACCCCACGTGTCTCTCTATACCTGCGGGCCGACTGTATATGATTATCCCCATATCGGTCACGGAAGAAAGTATGTCATGGATGATATTTTAAAGCGAACATTGACTGCTTTTGGATATGAAGTGAAGCATGTACAAAACATTACCGATGTCGGTCATCTGGTATCTGATGCGGATGAGGGAGAAGACAAGCTTGAAAAAGGGGCAAAACGTGAGAAAAAAACTGTCTGGCAAGTGGCCAAATATTACGAAGACGAATTCAATAAAGACATGAAAAAACTAAATATTCTTCCCCCTGATTATCAGCCGCGCGCAACAGAACACATACAAGAACAAATTAATATTATCCATAAATTATTTGAAAAAGGATACGCGTATGATACGCCCGAAGCGGTATATTTTGATGTAACAAAATTTAACAAATATAGTGAGTTGTTTGGACAGTCGTTAGAAGATAAACAAATAGCATCCAGGGAAAAAGTTAAAACGGGAGAACATAAAAAACACTCTGCAGATTTTGCACTGTGGTTTAAGAGAGTCGGACGATTTTCGGATCATACTATGCATTGGGAAAGTCCGTGGGGCGATGGATTCCCCGGATGGCATATTGAGTGTAGTGCTATGAGTATGAAATATCTTGGGGAAACAATCGATATTCATACCGGTGGAATTGACCATCTTTCTATTCATCATCCGAATGAAATTGCACAGAGCGAGGGAGCGACCGGAAAACAGTTTGTCCGATTTTGGATGCACTATAACTTTCTGACCGTAGACAGAACAAAGATGAGTAAAAGCCTCGGTAATTTTTATCGTATTCAAGATGTTGAGCAAAAAGGATTTGATCCGCTCGATCTACGCTATTTTTATTTGACCGCCCATTATCGAACCCAGCAAAATTTCACGTGGGTGGCATTGGAATCGGCTAAATCAGCACGCAACAAATTAATGAATATCATCAATCAGTTGCGTAGTGGCGGCATTTATGACGCCAAAAATAAGAGCGCGATGAATCGCGCCACTACAAATTTTAAAAGAACGATCCTTTCTCCAGAAAAACTTCAAAAAACAAAGTCTTTCCAGGAAAAATTTTCACAAGCGATAGAAAATGACTTAAATACGCCCGAAGCCCTAGCCGTTGTCTGGGGAGCAGTCAAAAGCAATATTCCATCTGAAGATAAATATGATTTGCTGATGAGTTTTGATGAAATCCTGGGACTAAGACTCTCAGACAGCAGACAACAGACTGCAGAAAAAACAGTAATTCCTCATGAAATTCAAAGTCTCCTCGATCAGCGTGCACAATTGAGAAAAGAAAAGAAATTCAACGAAGCGGACCAGATTAGAAAACAGATTGAGGATAAGGGGTATATCATAGAAGATATGTCAACCGGCCAAAAAGTAAGAGCAATAAAATCTCTCGATAGTTTAATGCCATGATATAATCCATTCAAATGAAAACAATTGAGGAAAGAGAATCCGATGAGTATTTAGCAGAAATATTTATATCCCGTATCAATCTTTATCAATTAACCAATACTGAATTATTTGCTCCCTCAGACGCTGGCATGAAGCATGCTCGCAACTATCTTGCCGGCGAATTTGTCCGTCGCAAGGCTATTGAAGAATTAACACAAATGGCAGAAAATAATGGCGAGTATGGGAAAAAGTGGATTGTTTTAAATGGTGTATTTGAAGAAGGTTACGAAAAATACCTAGATAATAATTATTTAGCCACATGGGCGCTCGCAGAAATTGCAAATCGTATGCAAGAAGCACAACAAATAAATCTAGGGGAAACTACCACCTCATAAACCAACGCTCTTCTTTGTTATAATACGTAGTACCAACCCGCCAGGGTGGCGAAATGGTAGACGCGCATGGTTTAGGACCATGTGGACTTAGTCCGTGGGGGTTCGACTCCTCTCCCTGGCACATCTCATGTTTGACACTCACTGTCATCTTAATTTTTCCCGTTTCAAAAAAAATGTTGACGAAGTAATCCGTCGCGCAAAGAACGCTGATGTCACACAAATAGTTATTCCTGGAACAGATATCGAATCGTCAAAAAAAGCAATCGAAATAGCAGAAAAACATGAGGGATTGTATGGAGCAGTCGGGATCCACCCCCATCACGCTTTTCAAATTACGAGTTACGAATTATCTGGCGAAGCCAGATCTCGCTTCGCAAGACGAGTTACGAATTTAGTCACAGAAATCGAGAAACTACTTTCTCATTCAAAAGTAATAGCTGTTGGAGAAATCGGCATCGACCGACACGTCTATGAGAACACTAAGTACGAACAATATGTAGTGGATGAACATTTTCTGGCCATACAGCGTGAATTATTTGCAAAACAAATTCATCTGGCAATCAAACACCATAAATCACTGATCATTCACAATCGAGAGGCAACGGATGATGTGTTGAAAATTTTGGCTGATAACTGGGACACCAAACTTGTAGGAAGAGCTGTGTTTCACTGTTGTGAACCGAGTGAACGATTGCTTTCTTTTGCAAAAGAACACAACATGTTCATCGGTGTCGATGGAGATATAACCTATGACCAGAAAAAGCAGGAATTTATCAAACGAGTTCCTCTCGAGATGCTCGTTTTAGAAACCGACTCACCATATTTGCTTCCCGAACCCCTCCGAAGCAGAAAAGAATATCTCTGGCGGAGCCAGATCCCGCTCCGCGGGACCAACGAGCCGAAGAATGTAATAATTATTGCTGATGTTATTTCAAAACTGCTTAATCTATCCTGCGAAGTCATTGCAAAGAAAACAACAGAAAATGCACAACGTCTATTTGTCATGTAGATTCCCCGGCCGGCCGGCGGGGGAATAACACGGAGTTATTCCTTCATGTCCTTCACAAACACAACGCCCTCTTCTAGAAGCTGACGCTTTCTCTCAGTAGATAAATGATCAAGAGCGGTAATCGGATGTAAATTGGAATCTTCAACCAATTTTCGAAGACTCATATGGTGGGGATAATCCCACGCAATGACGGTCAGTCCTTTACATTTTGCATATTCGATTACTTCTTGGGTTACTTTCGTATTGGTCACTAGCCAAGCTTCGTGAAATTCGTTATGCATACTCACATCCATAAAGCGCGCATACGTATACAGAATAGTCTGGATTTTCGACTTTGTACCCGGACGGTTGTGGAATTTACACTCTATCATCATACGTTTACCGTCTTTTTTTGCAATGACATCAATTTCATGATAGACACATTCTCCGGGAACCATTTGGCTTACTTCGGTTGAATATCCTTGTGTATTCAGTACTCCGGCAATGAATTTTTCAAATGGATATCCTGTGGGCCCCAACTCCATAATGGCGCGCTTTAAATTATAACGGGAAACAAGCATGTGATTTTTCCGTTTCAACTCGTTGTAAATCAGCATGTATATGTCTTGTGAAGATATCCCTTCAAATAGTTTTGTGTTGATATGTCCAGTAATATCTCTAATCGTTTGTTCATCAGCACCCGCACGTTCGAGAGATGATCGTACTTTATATTCCGAATAATCTTCAACTGAACCGTCTGCTTTTTGTACTTTAACCATGATTAATTCGTCATCCTGAATTTATTTCAGGATCTAATGAGTGTCATTCCCGCTTTTGCGTGAATGACAACGTAATCTAGTATACTAAATAACACATGCATTTCAATCGCAAAACTATTATTTTAGCTAGTTGTTTATTAATTCTTATATTAATTATTTTGCGAGTAATCGGAACCATACAATCTCGCAATTATGAACAAGTATTAAAACAGGGAGTAATTAAAATAACTCCATACTGGTCAGAAAATAAAGTCATTATTGATGAAGTGGTAATCTACGTAGAAATTGCGGATACATCTGAGAAAAAATCAAAAGGGCTTGGCGGCAAGACTCACTTATCAGATAACTACGGTATGTTATTTCCATTTAAGAATCAACCCTATCCGCCAGTTTTCTGGATGAAAGGGATGGAAATTCCTATTGATATTATTTGGATTAAGGATAATACTATCATTGATATTGATAAGAGTGCGCAACCTGAATCGGGAATTTCTGATGCTCAGTTGAAACGATATAGTCCCGATAAACCGGTTGATTATGTTTTGGAAGTGAAAGGCGGGTTATCAGATGAAAAAGGATTTGAAGTAGGGGATTCTGTTATTTTATAAGATTCCGTCAACGGTTGCCTTTAGTTGTGCATAAGGGAGTGCACCGGGGATTGTTTTTGTTTCGCCGTCTGGCCCAATGACAAAGTTTCCCGGCGTTCCGCGAACACCGGCGGTAATACCCGTGTTATAGTCATTCTCAACGCGCGTTTTAACTTCTTCAGAATTTAAGCACGTATCAAATTGTGCTGCATTCAATCCGATAGCTGTTGCAACAGCCTTTGGATCTGTACTTTCGTTTTCAAAAGTATAATCCACAAATTCCCAAAATTTATCGTCTCCGCCAAGAGTAGCGGCACACTCTGATCCCTGAGCAAGTGGGCGAGCGTATGGATGAATTTGATCTAAGGGAAAATGACGATAGACCCATCTCACTTTACCATCATATTCATCCAGTAATTTTACGAGGTCAGGATGAATCTGTGCACAATACGGACACTGAAGATCTGAATATTCAATCCACGTGATTTGTGCATTGCTATCGCCCCGTACATGATCAGCATCGGTAACAGGTGCTACTTCGCCCGTTGGTTGTTCAACACCGGCATCTGGTTGAGCAACGCCCGCAACTTCTTTTGTCTTTGATCCACTTTCAAGCATCTGTATACGCTGCCACATATATCCTATGCCAAATGCCGCTCCGATGAGGAGAAGAACCAATAAGGGAGTAACAAAGTTTTTATTTTGAGACGTTGTTTCTGTAGCCATGGTGTTTACTGAAGTTATCGAAGAATAGCAAAGATAGAGAATCATGTCAATACCATAATTTAATCTATAAATTCGTAACTTAGCAGTATCTGATATACTATACAAATGAATACAAAGGTTACGAAACATACCGACCGGACGGTTGAATTGGCCATAACGATCCCATGGAGTGAAATTAAAACGCAATACGATAAAACGGTTGATGAGCTTATTAAACACGTCGAAATAAAAGGTTTTCGAAAAGGAAAGGCCCCGCGCGCACAAGCAGAAAAAGAATTGAATAAAAGCAAGGTATATGAAGAGGTCATTAAACATATCGTACCTGAATCGTATACAAAGGCAGTAAGAGACAACAACATCAAGCCTATTATTCAGCCGGACATTCGTCTTGATAAAGCTAAAGATGAGGAAGATTGGCAAATTACCGCCATCACCGCAGAAATGCCGGAGATTAAAGCGGATAACTACAAAAAAGTCATCCAAGATGCGAAGGGAGATATGAAAAAAGACGATTTGTGGCTTCCGGGAAAAGACAACAATGAACAATCAGTAATGAACAATCGAGAGAAACGACAGAAGATGCTTAACGCCATCCTCGAATCGTTGTTAATAAATACTGATTTGACAATTCCTTCTATTATGGTCAAAAACGAGACTGATCGCCGCTTAACGAATTTACTCGATGAAATTAAGAAATTGGGATTAACGATTGAAACGTACGCAAAAAGCAAGAATTTAACTCCAGACCAGGTAAGAAGTCAAGTTGAGCAGGAAGTAACAAACACGTATAAACTCGAATTTTTGCTTGATTATATTACCGAAAAAGAAAATATAACGGTTGATGAAAAGGAAATAGCCGATGCGATTGATAAAATAGAAGATAAGAAAGAAAAAGAAGCGGTCGAGAAAAATAAATACTACCTTGCCAATATGATCCGGCGCCAAAAAACACTCGATAGATTACTAAGCCTATAAAATAAATAAATGTGGTTATTTTGGACTTCTTGTGATAAAATAGGCACTACATATGACAACTTTAAAAAAAGGTGGATCTGGCGCTTCAACAAGATCTATAGCAGGATCAGTTTTTGAAGGTCTGTCAGATATCGGAAAACAAACTGTTCAATCGGCGAGAGATAATATTGGCTCGGCTGTACGTGATGGAGCTCGTTCATTGGCCGGTCTTCCGTCTCCTTCTGCAGGTGAACCTAATACCTACGATGGTGGGTTTGATGGCGGCATTATGTCGCCTGAGCGCATGGGTATAAATCCCTTTGCCCGAAAAAGAGAAAAGCCACGGGATATCGAACTTTTCTCATTTGCAGAACGAAGGGAAACACTGCAAACAACGGAGCAAATTAAAAAACTTGTTGTTATGATAAAAGAGGAAGTTAAAAAAATTGAGGCTCAGAATAAAATGATGATTACCGAAACGGCAAGAATTACGGTAGAGCAGATACCCGACAAACCTGGTATTTATCATATCCGGTTTTTTGAATGGCTCTTGAATTTGCTGACCGATATCCGGAAGAAAGTAACCGAATCAGCCAGCTGGCTTTCAATTGCTCAGGGCAAAAAGGCGAAAAAAGGGTATTGGGGCATGGCAAAGAAAAAAGGAACATCATTTACTCTTTCCGGAGAAAGAACCGCATCCACCCAGAGTGGATAATAGTAGTCATGGCAACATCAGAAATACCATTTCCTGAAGAATTTCAACGTGATGTAGATGTTCAAACAGCGGTAGGACTAATGAGCACATCAGGTGTTTCATTCGATCAAGCAATGGATATGTTGGGATATAGAACAATAACGACAGCGCAGCGAGAAGTGTACGATGCACAAGGTCGAGAGATAAATCCGTTTGATCAAGATACTTCTCATACGATATAATGCATATGAGTAATAAAGAAACCATTCACAATACTCCTGAGATCTCAAATCATTACGCAGTCTTCGTACATCCACAAACTGATTGTGGAATTGCACGTCCCCAATCTCGCTATCATATGGTGACACTTGGTATGCGTGGTCTCAGTGAACAAGACGTACGACAAGCCGTTGATGACGGAAATGTTGCTTCGCCAACCTGTGCAGTATGTGACGTTAGTTATCGCTTACTAGATGTGTATCCTATGATTCCTTGACAATACAGTATAGTTTGCTACAATAAAAACTCACTATGAATCGCAATTTCCTTATTCTTAATCTCCTTAACAGCCTTTAAGTAATTAGCCTTCCAGTCATCTTTCTCTATAAGATGAAACGGAAGGTCTTTTTTATGGGACCGTTTTAAAAAGGGCGGGGAGAGTGTATGCCCGTAGTGAAGATATTTCGTTGCTATTTTCAACCTGATTTGATACCATACAAACAGCCGGATCCATAGCTCAGCTGGCTAGAGCGCTACATTGACATTGTAGAGGTCAGAGGTTCAAGTCCTCTTGGATCCACAATAGAAGAGGTTTCCTGCGAAGCGGGATCAGGCTTCGCCTGACAAGTCCCTCTACCGCCCACCTACATATTTGTATGGATTCTAATCAAAGACTTCACATCTCTTTACAAACAAAAAATACAACCATTCATGGTGTTTTGAATAGTCTAACGCTTATGTGTATGACCATGTGGGCATTTACTCTTACGGGCTATTTTATTCAATATATTTTAACATCGGGCAATATAACTGTCTTGGCTGTGACACTGGGTATTTCAGCTATTATTTTCTTTATACATTTGAAATTATCTAAACATTTTCCGGCTAAACAATATATATTTCCTGGTGTGACATTGTTATTTAGTATTGCCACTGTTATAACAGTATCCAACATAGTATTGCCCAAATTGTTTAATTATGAATTACCACTTTGGAATTCTCTTATTGAGGCGGATCTGGCCCCACAATTCCTCATCGGCATTGCGTGGATACTTATTCCTGTTTTATTAATACAACTCGGACAAGTAAATAAGTTGACTAGGACGTATACTTTCAGTGGATTTTTATTGGTTATTCTCTGGATATTAGTGATAAAAATACTTTTAGGCGTCGACAAAGAGACTCTGTATTCAACTAGAATTTACAATTACCTTCTTGAACATAACTTCATCCAACCAGTATTTCGATTTATATTTGGTTTGCCACTATTTTATTGGCTGGCACTACTGTTTAAGTTCAGTGAAATTAAGAAGATCTTATACAAATCTTGACAGCATGCGTAATGAAACGTACAATAGGCCTCATGTATCGAAATGTAAGCAACGGAATAACTACTTCAACCGAATGATTCGGGAGGTGTAGTTGTTGTATACTGATACCTCCTGCAACGGGAGGTTTTTTAATAGCATATGAACGATAAGCAACACATAGACCATAAAATTCTCGGCCGCGAATTGGATTTGTTTACCTTTTCAGACACGGTCGGAAAGGGATTGCCGCTTTTCACTCCAAAAGGCGCCACGATCAGGCGTGAACTTGAACGGTTTATCGTCGATGAAGAGCTGAAGCGCGGGTATCTGCATGTGTATACGCCTGACATTGCCAAGCTCGATCTGTACAAAAAATCAGGCCACTATCCATACTATAAAGACTCTATGTATGCGCCAATTGTGATAGACGATGAGGAATTCATGCTCCGACCGATGACGTGCCCCCATCATTTCGAACTATATCTGACGAAGCCGCACAGTTACAAAGAGCTGCCAATTCGCTATGCCGAGCTCGCCAAACTCTATCGATATGAACAGTCGGGAGAACTTATGGGTCTACAACGGGTACGAACTTTTTGCTTGGCTGATGCACACATTATTTGTAGAAAGGGCCAGGGAGAGGATGAGATTAACCGCGTGTTGGATCTGATTGATTTTGTCTGTAAAACACTCGGCTTGAAGCAAGGAAAGGATTATCATTTCCGTTTGTCGCTCGGTGATCGAACAAACAATGAAAAATATTTTAAGGATGATGTATCGTGGGACCATGCTGAAGAGATTCTCCGGAATGTTTTAAAAAAACGAAAGTCTCAATTTGAAGAAGCTGAAAATGATGCAGCGTTCTACGGTCCGAAAATAGACATTCAGATGATCAACGCCAACGGAAAAGAAGATACTGCTTTTACTGTTCAATATGATTTTGTCATGCCGAAGCGGTTTCATTTAACATACATCAATGAGGAGGGAAAGGAAGAAGAACCAATTGTAGTTCACCGGTCGTCAATTGGAGCCATTGAACGCATTATTGCATTTCTTATTGAACATTATGCCGGCAAATTTCCCGTATGGCTTTCTCCTGTTCAGTTGAAAATAATTCCAATAGCGGAACGGCATGTGGAATATGCTGAAAAAATGGGTGATCAAATTCGTAGTCGCCGCATTCGTGTCGAAATCGACGATCGTAATGAACGTATGCAGGCGAAAATTAGAGATGCTACGTTGCAGAAAGTACCGTACATTGGTATAATAGGGGATAAAGAAATCGATGCAAAAACTATTTCAATTAGAACGCGCGATGGAGAAGACCTCGGTATATTATCTATTTCCCCGTTTATTGATCAGGTAACGAACGAAATTGAGAAGAAACTATAACAGACCACAACAAATACAATTTTGGCGTAACGAACGTATACGAGCTAGTGAACTGCGGGTAATTGGACCGGATGGAGTACTCATCGGCGTTCTCAATAAATACGATGCCCTCGAAAAGGCGCGGGAACTCAATCTTGATCTTGTAGAGGTAGCCCCCAATGCAAAACCTCCGGTTGCAAAAATCGTCGATTACAATAAATTTTTGTATGAGCAGAATAAGAAAAAACGGGAAAGTAAAAAAGGGACCAAGTCGGGAGACGTAAAAGAAATATGGCTGACTCCTCTCATGGCAGATCACGACTTGTCCACGCGCGCAGAACGAGGCAAAGAACTTCTCGCCGAAAGCGGAAAATTAAAAGTAACCGTACGATTTAGAAGACAGCAGCTGCGACACAGAGAATTCGGTTTTGATACGCTCAATCAGTTTGTGGAAAAAATAGGCAATGCGGTTCTTGAAAAAAAGCCCCAATTCTTAGGAAACCGTTTAGTTGCGACGGTAAGCAGGAAATGATACAATAGGATGCTATATTGTCATTCTGAGCGAAGCGAAGAATCCCATCCAACGAGATCCTTCGGTTCGTAAACTCACCTCAGGATGACGTTTTTAAATGCCGAAACAAAAAACAAGAAAATCAGTCGCAACACGTTTTAAACTGACAAAAACGGGTAAGCTACTTCACCGAGCTCAGATGGGTCGTCATTTAAAACGCAAGAAATCAAAATCTCAAAAGAGACGAATGAAGCTTCTCAAAGAGACAACGGGAACGTTGAAGAATAAGATTAAGAAGATGATATAACGCGATCCTAATCTACAAAACATCCGAATTATCCGAATAAATATTAGGAGCATTCGGATCGCACACAACTATGACCAGAGTAAAACGCGGAATCACCGTAAAACGCAGACACAAAAAAATTTTGAAAAGAACGAGCGGTTTTCGCATGACGAAGAGCCGTCTGATTCAAATTGCCAAAGAGGCAGACTTGCATGCGGGACAGTATGCATTTGCCGGTAGAAAACGAAGAAAACGTGATATCCGAAGACTATGGATTTTACGAATTTCAGAAGCTGTAAAGCAGAGAGATTGGTCGTATAGTCGATTCATCAAAGCACTGCAGGAAAAGAAAATTGAATTGAATCGTAAAATGCTTGCCGTATTAGCAAGTGAATACCCAAACGTTTTTGACAAAGTGGTAGAAAAAGCAAGAAAGTAATTTTTTAGCGCAGCACAAGTGCTACTACTCCATTTTCTTCGTGACGGAATAGCGCCACTTGTGGCGCGTCTATAAAAAGATATAATTGTAAGTAAAGTAACTTCATGGAAAATAAAATTCAATTTATACGTAATACAGCCATAAGGGATATTTATCACTCACCATCGCTTGAACACTTAGAAGTTCTAAGAGTTTCATATTTAGGAAGAAAGGGAGGAATTAATGAACTGCTTAGCCAAATTAATAAGATAGATATTGATAAACGAAGAGAGATAGGAGTTCAAATCAATCAATTAAAAACAGAAATTGAGGAAGCACTTGTAAACAGAGGAAAAGAATTAAAAGGAGAAGAATTTAAAAAACAGAAAAAAGAATTTTTCGATGTGACGGCGCCCGCAATAAAGCCTTCTCTTGGACACCTGCATCTCATAACACAAGCAATTGAGGATATTTCAGAAATTTTTAAAAGAATCGGATTCAATTTAGTCTCATATCCGGAAGTAGAATACGACTGGTATGTATTTGAGAGCCTCAATATGCCCAAAGAGCATGCGGCGCGCGACGAATGGGAGACATTCTTCGTTGATATGCCGGCAGACAATAAATTGGGAGAAGTTGTTCTGACACCGCACACATCAAATGGACAGGTAAGAGAAATGGAGCGCTTGGGTAAACCTCCCGTACGCATGATTAATATTGGAAAGTGCTATCGACGGCAAAGCGACATTTCTCACAGTTCCATGTTTCACCAATTTGAGGGTCTTGCGGTAGATAAAGGATTGGGAATTGGCGATTTGAAAGGCGTTATGGAATTTTTTGTCCATGAGTATTTTGGTCCCGAACGGCAAATGCGCTTACGACCGTTTCATTTTCAGTTTACTGAACCATCTTTTGAAATTGATATTACGTGTGATGTCTGCAAGGGAAAAGGATGCCGTCTCTGTAAAGAAGGATGGCTTGAACTCGGTGGTTCGGGTATGACGCATCCGAATGTCCTAAAAAATGGGGGAATTGATCCCAAGAAATATTCGGCTTTTGCATTTGGTTGGGGAGTGGAGAGAGTTTTAATGATGCGGGAGGGAATCAATATTCCTGATTTACGGATGCTGTATTCAAATGATGTGAGGTTTTTAGAGCAATTTTAAATGAACATCTTAGTACCCCACAGTTGGTTAACAGAATACGTCAAAACGGATGCCAAACCGCGGGAGATTGCGCGGTTGCTTTCATTGCATAGCGCTTCAGTTGAACGTGTTGAACAAAGGGGTGATGATTGGATATATGATATTGAAGTAACCACCAACCGCATTGATATGGCGGGAGTTATCGGACTCGCCCGGGAAGTTGCCGCAGTACTCAACCAGAATGGGATTGCGGCAGAATATAAAGAACTGCTTGTTTCTGAACCTGAAAACGTTTCTGAATCTCTCCCTATCACGATTAAAAATGACCCGAAATTATGCAGAAGAGTACTGGGTGTCGTAATTGACAACATAGAAATGGGCAAGTCACCCCAGTGGATGAGACAGCGACTTGAAAAATCAGGAGTGAGGTCTCTGAATACTATTGTCGATATCACCAATTATGTCATGCTCGAGACTGGTCATCCAACGCACGTGTTTGACTATGACCGTATTAAAACAAATACCTTACTAATTCGACCATCTAAAAAAGGCGAAAAAATAACGACCTTCGAAGGAAAAGGATATACGCTTTCGGGTGACGATATAGCTATCGACGATGGAACGGGAGAAATAATCGATTTGCCGGGCATTGCGGGCACAAAAAATAGCGTGGTCACAAACGACACGAAACGGATATTGTTTTTCACCGAGAATAATGACGCCCACCGAATCAGAAGAACGTGTATGACGCTCGGCATACACACGTACGCGTCAAACATTAATAAAAACAGACCAGATCCTGAGACGGCAAAAATAGCCATGCTCAGAGGTATACAGCTTTATCGAGAAGTCGCCAAGGGAACGGTGGCAAGCAGAATTGACGATCAGTACGAAAAATCTGATGATCCCAAACCGGTCACCGTTTCGTC
>Ga0209542_10012369_pt1 | contig 14942 bp, 19 predicted proteins | sample RifCSPhighO2_01_FD_184028 | JGI IMG/M metagenome (GOLD analysis project Ga0209542, IMG submission 184028) | Soil microbial communities from Rifle, Colorado - Rifle CSP2_plank highO2_0.1 (SPAdes) (version 2) | ecosystem: Environmental > Terrestrial > Deep subsurface > Rock core/Sediment ...
AAAAACTCAAGAATCTCCGTGAAAAGTACATCCAAACAAAAATGGAGCTCGACGCAATAACATCAAGCGTAGAAAACTACCCGCTTATTACAAAAATTCAAGAGATAGAATACAAGCGAGCGCATTATGACGAACAAGTAAAACGGTTCGAAAGTGAAATGAACATAATGGAAGAAAGAATGAAAGAAACTGAAGCAACAATAGGAGCAGCACTTCAATCAATCCAGCAAGATATTGAACACGTGTTCAACATGAGCGCAACGATAAAAAATTGATCAAGAGTTCACTGCGATAAACGGTTCCAATTCAAATAATTTTGCACTCTGTTCAAGCGCAGTGATCGCCGGAAGCTTGTCACCCTGAAACAGCACAAGCGACGCGCCGCCACCCGTCGACACATGAGTCATTCTATGTTCAAGTTTATTTTTTTCAACAGCAGCTGCAGATTCGCCGCCCCCGACAATAGTCGTTGCCCCTGCAGCTGCAAGCGCATGCGAAATTGCAAGAGTTCCTTGAGAAAACTTTTCAATTTCAAACGCGCCCATCGGGCCATTCCATATGACAGTTGACGCTGTTTTAATGATATCAGCATAGCGCATGATCGTCTCCGGTCCAATATCAACCGCCATGCCATGAGATATTTTATCCGTCGACAAAAGCCGAGTATTCGCTCGTTCATGAAAACCATCAGCAAGCACACAATCAATCGGAAGTATAATGTTCTTATAGGTTAATAATTCCTGAATGTCAGAAACAGATGCACCATCAGCATCTGTCTTCGTTGCGCCTATGTTTTTACCCTGTGCTTTGAGCAGCATGAATGCAAGCGACCCGCCAACGAGAACTTTGTCTGATTTTTCCGCGAGGTATTTGAGCGTCTTCAATTTGTCAGCTTTGAATCCGCCTACAAGAGATACAAAAGGCCGCTTTGGCTTGGCTAACACAGCGGCAATAGCTTCCATCTCGCGCTGCACCATGAACCCCATGCAGCCTAGAACAAACAAGGGCACGCCCGTCATAGACGCATGATCACGATGCGAATTGGCAAATGCGTCATTCACATAAATATCCGCAAGTGACGCAAGTTGTCGAGCAAATCCCGTCCGTTTCATTGCATCTTTGCTCTTTTCCTCGTCATGAAACCGCACATTTTCGAGCATAACAACATCCCCAGATTTCATCGAGTCAATCGCCTGTTTTACAGAATCGCCAACACAATCATCAAGTTTAGTCACACGTACGCCAAGCATCTTCCCAAGGTGATGCGCAATTGTAGTCGTCCTCAACTCTTGAGTCTGATCACCATTTGGCCGCCCAACATGAGTGAGAATAACAACTTTAGCTTTCTTTGAAATAAGATAGCGAATCGTCGGAAGCGTCTCACGAATACGTTTATCGTTTGCCACACGGCCATCCGCATGCAGCGGCACGTTAAAGTCAACGCGCAATAGCACGCGCTTGTTCTCAACATCAACATCTTTAAGCCTGTACATAAAACCTATCTCCTCAAATGGTATTTATAAGCATTATGCGAAAATATATGAGGATGACACAAGCAGTCGTATGACAATTAAGTATAAACACAAAAAAACTATTTAAACAGGTGATTTTTTGAGGCATCTTATGAACGAACCAGAGAGTTTTGACGACGTAGCTCGGTATATAGACAGTTTAACCCAAAGAATGTTACCCAATATAAATGCAGCGATGCAAAAAAAACAGACACAAAGACAAGAAAAAAAACAAGAACCAAAACAAGAGTCGAGAGTACCAAAAAAACCCGAAAGAACAGCACAAGAAAAATTCTATGTCCCAAATGGATATAAGTGTGTAAGTTTCAATGAACCGACTATAATGAAGATAGACCTAGCATATGCTCCAGGAACACTCTATCTTCCGGACGCACAAGACATTACTGTCCTCGGAAATCTTCTTGTAGTGCCCGCATCCAAAGAAGCAAAATTTAGTACGCCTGAAGATATAGTGGACAAATTAGCAAAATCATTCAGAGATATAAATGAGGAGTTACAATATCGGCAAGTTTCTGCACATGACTTAGAACTAACAAGTAGATACGGTCAATTAGAAACACAAATGATACTTACTGTTGAAGAAAGAAAGATTGTAAGTACCGGTCAAGTGTATATAAGAAAAGTAGGTGACAAAGACTCAGATGCAACATTACTAACACTATTCAATCTCGCAGGTAAAATCAGGAACAACCTTCGACCATATATTTCTCCGTAGGCGTACTTGTTTAGGTGATTTGTAGTCTGTAGAATATACGTTTATCTATTCTTCGACTATTAATCAGCTAATTGGGGTGCTCACGGCGCCCGAACTTGCGTTCGTCGTGTTGCTGTCCCCATTAGCTGATTATCGACGTCAAAGTAAGAAGTATATTCCTCACCAGTCATATAAGTTAAACTAGTACTCCATAGTCACAACAATTAAATAGTCCAAGAAGATCCCAAACACATGGTCACAGCATTGATGCTTGATGATAGCCATTACAAGTTTGAAGTTCTACGAGAACCAACTCGCGCCCTATATCAACCATTTGAGATCAAAGTGGAAATAAAGTACGTCGGAAAAGACCCAATAGTTCATCCTCAGTATTCTGAAGTCAGTCGGGGATGCACCGCTGTAAGCGAAATTTCATCAACACTAGTGAACGGCAGATTTAGCGACGTCACAGAATTAGGTGTAGTCGTTGCGAGCACGTTACAAGATATAAATCCAGACTTTATTCGAACAAAAACAGGCTACGACAACGAAACTGGCCAAGTCTACGTCGACGTGTCATTCCAGGACAGAATGGAACGCTCATACATGAAGCTCGGAGTCACAACAAAAGGTATAACAACCCTAGAACGCGACGTACTTCGCCTAAACCAAGCCGAAGCGGGCAGATTAATGCGCGGACTAGCATTCTTGGATCATCGTGTCGAATACGTCCCACAGCACGGAAAACAGCATCCACATCATCATCCAGAACCAATAAAGAAAGGAAACGAATAAACTACAATACCTTAATTCAACTTCCTCAATCTCGTCACAAAAAATCCCTCGGTATAATTATCCTGCGGCCAAATACGCAAGCAATGCTCAACCTGCTTGTTAAACGTTACACCATTAAATGACAGCACCGCTTTCGACCGTTTCAATCCAGACAGCTCACTCTCTTTGATCTTCACAATCTCAGCATCCGAATGAGTAGAAACAAACGCACTAATCACACCTTCATCTTCTTGAGGCTCTAATGTACACGTGCTATACACAAGCGTCCCACCCGGTTTCAATAGTGTCCACGCATTCTCGAGCAGCTGTGATTGTTGATGACATAATCGATCAACCATCGTCGGATTCCACATCATAATTGTCTTCAGTGATTTGCCAATCGTACCAGTTCCAGAACAGGGCGCATCGAGTAATATTTTGTCAAACAACACATTCTTCATGCGCTGCCCATACATAAGTGATATGACAATATTAGATGCTCCAACACGCTGCACATTCATGCCGAGTGCAGCAAGCCGATCTGCTTTGTAATCATTCGCAACAAGTACACCTGTATTTTCCATCATCGCAGCCATCTGTGTTGTCTTTGATCCCGGCGATGCTGCCATATCAAGTACAGCGTCGTGTGGCTGTGGATTCAATACAATAGGTGGAATCATCGACGCAGCTTCTTGAACATAGAAATACCCTAAATGATGCTCCATGAGATTGCCTACATCACGTCTATCATTATGTTCAAGCCAAAACCCTTCCGTGCACCACGGAATCTGCACTGCTTTCCATCCTTTCGCTTCAATCCGTTGAATACAATCTTTCACAGAAATCTTCAGCGTATTAACACGAATACCCTTGCGCAAAAAAGAGAGCGAATACTTCTTGAATTCTTCCCAATCCGTCAGCTTTGAATAACGGTCAATAAACTCCTGTTTAAAGATATATTTCGCTGCATCGGGCATGATGTGGGGATTGTGCATAACAAGCTAAAATAGAGGAAAACTATTTAAATTAAACTTAGAAAAAAGAAGTATGGACGATAATAATGGACTCATAATCGTTTGGTATACAGATAGTATATCAACTGCCTCAAAAAGAAGATTTGAACTCTACGATCCTGCAAGTGGAGTAAGTAAAAATGTAGAAATGCCATGTGCAAGAGAAGTTGATGTTCTACTGAAAGTTATAGCAACAGGAGATAAAGAATCACATCTATTGAGTGTAGGATATCGCAATATAAGTTATGGGAATGCAGGAACAGAACTATCTGACTTGATGATGCACAGAGAGGGGCTAAGTGACATTATAGATGCAACAGTTACCGCCGATAACAAAATATATGGACTGCAAAAAATAAATGGCACAGAATACAGATTAGTAAGAATTGACCCGATATCACTAAAAGCAGTCTCAGTTCTGGAACATTCAATTAAAATGCAAAAAGTGGAGAGGGAAATGGAGGAATTTTATGCTGATGGAACACCGCCATTATATGAAAAGCCATCTATCGGAGCGTACGGAAATATATTATATGTTTACGTTGGTAGAAGTCATCTAAGTTATCATACATTAGATGGCAAATTATTAATAAAGTCAGAATTGAGATTATTAAGAGATTCACGACATGAACGCTTAGTAGGCATGAAAGACAAAGAAGGTGAAGAGATAAACGTTGAATACCGTGACGCAGCAACAGGGGATATCCTGGCAACAACAATAGGGATAGGAATTGGTATGTTTGTCTATAAAGGACAATTATGGATGCATCATAGTGGCGATAATGAGGTCTTTTCGGCTCACGAAATGGAAATTATGCAACTTCCAAATGGAATTAACCATAACAATATTGGTGATTTTGTGGAAGTTCCTCGTCCTCAATTTGAAAAATTATTAATAGACTAATTGATTTCACTAAGTAATTCTTTAACTGACTTCCCTAGCACCGGATGCATAACTTCACCAGCAATCTCCGCCAACGGTTCAAGAACGAATCTCCGCTCACACATCAGTGGATGCGGAATCTTCAGTTCAGGTAAGTCAACAACAAGATTATCATAAAGAAGGATGTCTAAATCAATAATTCGAGGCGCATTTTTTACAGTCCGCACACGCCCAAGCTTCCGTTCAACATCGAGTAAAACATCCAAAACATCCAATGGCATCATGTTCGTCGTAATTTCAACAACCGCATTCAAAAATACAGGCTGATTCAGATTATACATAGGCGCAGTCTCATAAATCGACGACATTTTGACAAAAGTAAAAAATTTAGAAAGCAACCGAATCGCATCATGAATCTTCTTCTCTCGATCTCCAACATTAGAACCAATTCCAATAAAAACAGAGTGAATCATGCATGCCTCATTCGTGTAATATCAACCGCACAGTAATCAATATGTTTCAAAGGTCTCTGAGACTTTTTCACGATAATGCGTACACCAAGAACATCAAAATTCTTCAAGATCGCTGCTGCACTCTGCTCAGCAACAGCTTCGATTAAATGCCACTCTGTTGATTCAAGCGTAAGTTGCAGCAAACGATGCACGTCAGAATAATTCACCGTATCTGCAAGCGCATCACTTAACCCAGCTTTCCGAGTATCACAAAACAACTCACAATCGATAAGAATCTCCTGTTTTCGTCGCCGTTCATCATCAGAAACACCTAAATGAATAAGGAATTTCGCACCAGAAATAATAATTTTGTCCATCATATTCGTCGTAGTGCCTCAGCAACTCGAATCGCCCGTACACATTCTTTCACATCATGCACACGCAGGATGTTCGCCCCATTCAATACACACGCCGTCACCGCCGCAAGAGTCCCCGACAATCGATCCGACGCATCTTCAACACCCGTCAATTTCCCAATAAAGGATTTCCGCGACACACCCATCATCACCGGACCCAATTTCTTAAATTCCACAATATGTTTAATCAATAGAAGATTATGTTCAACCGTCTTTCCAAATCCAACACCAGGATCAACAATGATCTGTTTAACGCCCGCAGCCCGTGCGTTCTCCGTCTGTTTCTTCAAGTATTCAAAAACATCGCGAACAACGTCATTATACTCCGGCTTCACCTGCATCGTCCGAGGTTCGCCCAACATATGCATGATCACCACAGGAACATCATGTCGCACCGCAACCGAAACCATCCGTTCGTCCCGCAACCCTGTCACATCATTCAGCATGTGCGCTCCTAATTTCAAGCATGCATCTGCAACCTCCGGTTTCATCGTATCAATCGATATCGGCACACGTAATCGTTTTACTAACTCAGTAACAACCGGCACAACCCGCCGCAATTCTTCGTCAACAGAAACAGAGACAGCACCTGGCCGCGTTGACTCTCCCCCAACATCAATAATGTCTGCTCCGTCTTTAACCATCTGTTCTGCATGACGCACCGCAGCCGTAACATCAAGAAACAGACCACCATCACTAAAACTATCTGGCGTCACATTAAGAACTCCCATAACAAGCGGTTTATTCAAATCCAGAACATAATTTTTACAAACGAGGTTCATAAACTATTTTTAGGAGGGAAGTTTTTAAACATTTAGGAGTCGAAACAATAATGTCCGCCGGAAATGGTCTAGTTATTCTCGTGCGGCAACTATGGTGTGGAGCGAGCCGAATGGCGAGCGGAGGGCATGCGCAGCATGACCGACCACCACCATGATTGTTGCCGCAGTGGAGTAAAACAGGATAGAGAATAATTATATCAAAATCAAACAACATACCTACTCACCTAGCTAAAACCTTTTAAAGTAAGTAAGTCCTCCAAAACGAGGTGATTGTCATGAATATACATTCTATAGTCGAACAAAAAAGTCTCCTGAAGCATCCATTCTACAAGTTATGGCTCGAAGGAAAACTCCCAAAGAGCGCTCTCCAAAAGTATTCAATCCAATATTATCAGTTAGTCGCCCATCTACCGCGTTTTATCAGCCGTCTCCATGCCAACTGCGATAGCCCAGAAACCCGCCAGCAACTCCTCACCAACATCAACGAAGAAGAACGCGGCGAAGGTAACGGCAGCATCTCACACGCAGAATTATGGCTCGATTTCGCAGAAGAATTAGGAGTAAATCGCGAAACAGCAAAGTCCGGCGAACTACTGCCCGAAACAAGAGCAGCCGTCGAAACAATCCACAATGCATGCAACACGTCATTAGTCGAAGGAGCAGCCGCGTTATTCGCCTATGAAAGCCAAGTCCCTCAGATTTCAGTAGAAAAAATCAGAGGTCTCAAAGAAAACTACAACATCACTTCACCCAAAGCATTGCGTTTCTTTAGAGTCCATGCCGTCGTTGATAAAAAGCACGGCAAAGTCTGGGAAACACTGATAGAAAAACATCCAGAATCACACAAAGCAGATGCAAGCACATATCAAACCGCGCAAGCATTATGGACGATGTTCGATGCAATGTACGACAAGTTCGTGCCGAATGACGTGAAGATGTGTTGATTATTTTAATAGTTCAACTGCCCGCAGATTATCAAGAACATTCTGTTTTTTCCGTTGATACTCTTCAACTTTATCATCCAGTGCTGATGTGGAACCAGACGTAGGAACAATAGAAAAAATCTTGATGTGCTGATCATAGCTATCAATTACTGTTCTCGAAAGGAGTTGAACAGAACGAGGATCCATATTTCTAAGTATCATATGCGATGCCGGAGCTACAGCACGCGCATCAGGAGCCATCCTTTCCCACAAAGTTTCACATTCGTAGGAAAAGTCATTCCCAGTACGAGATGAATTATTAATTGAATCGCTCAAAGAGTTGCCCATAGCTCGTGCGATATGTTCACGATAAGCGTCGACTTTTGCATCTTTGTCAATCTTCATGTCAATGACAGCCTGTGTCAGTTCAATTGCAGCATAAATTCTGCTTTCTGCATGAGTACAGTAATCAGAAATATCCCGCAGCAATTCATCTCGTTCAGAGCCCTGAAGATTTTCAAGAAGTGTTTTTATTTTTTCTGTACTAACCGTGGAATCTTTTAGTTTAAGATCCTGCCAACCACCTTGAAGATAAACCCAACTTTGAGGTAAATCGTCATTAAAATAATGAGGTTTTGGGATTGGTTGTGGTTCAACATAATCAGAAAAAAAAGGATCATCTTCCTCAGTTTGAGTAGAACTCGCAGCCGTGTATTCTGGAATTGAAATCGTACTCGTCGCCGGTTCAAGAATATCAAGAGCATCAATGGCAACTGGTGCTAATGCACGAATTGGATATGAAGGATGTACGATATCATCAAGCGAAGCTGGCCGGGAAACAGTAACATTATCAGAGGAAGCTCGTTCAAACGTTGTTCTGCACTGCTTCCCGAAAAGTGCTCCTGTGAGTGCTCCAAGCCCTAACGCAAGCGCTGCTCCAGTGTAAAGTGAACGCTGTCTCATCTTAAATCACCGACAATAGTATCAACTGCTTTCAGCTTATTATCAATGTCTCTCAAGTTATTGTTTAATATTGCGCCATTTGCATAATCCGAAAAAGCTTGACGTGCAGCATTGAGCAGGAGCTCCGTACTATTCGTATATTCATTGCGACTTCGCTCTTCGTTTAATCTTTTCTCAAGATCGATGATTTCATCGTGCTGAGAGGCGTATTGACGCTGTATTTCTTCAGGAAGTTCATCACGATGTCGCCGCAATGTTGCTCGCTCTCCTTCCGCAAATCTAAGAACTCTTTGTTTTGCTTCCCAACCCATCTGTGGAAGTAGAGCAGTCATATATGGTGCTGTCTCATTCAAAAATAAAGCATCCCAACCATAGCTTTCGACAAGATCAGAGTCCTGTGGAAATGTGATAATTGCTTTCTCCAACCCCACTTTGAGGTCAGCTGCATATGCCGATTTTACATCTACTTCTTGCCTGTATGCATCGCGGAAAAAACCAATATCCGTTATAAAACTACGATTTGAATTTGAGGTGATATCTTGAATTAACACGGCTTTTTCATTGCCATCTAATGTTGCCAATAATTCTAACACAATAGTCTTTTCAGAGACTCCGGGGTGAAACTGTTTATCTAGTTGAAAATCCCTCCAGACTAACATCTGATCGCGCGTTATCTTATTCGCTTTCCACAAAGCTGTAATCGGATCATATTGTTCTGTGGAAACAGCTGTTTCCGTCTGAAGTCCTAACGCTCTGATCTGAGCTTCATAATCTGAAATTTTTCTTCTAATTTGTTCAGAAGTAAGCGTAGTTCCAGAAGTCGCGGGAGGAGATTCAACAGCATGTAAAATAGGCATTTCAATAAGTACAACTTGAGGTCGATCTGTCATTTCTTCCAAAGAAACAACTGGCGCAGCACGTCTATACTGCTCATTGCATTTGCTACCGACAATATTCCCAGCTAAACCACCCAATCCGAGGGCAAGCAGTGCAGTTGCATAAAGTGAATTCCGTGAGAGTCCCATAAATAGGCTTATTCGAAGAACCTGTATATAAATGTACCTAAAATTACTACTAAGAAGTGACTAATTAACGAAAGATTTATATAGAACGGTCGTAACAAGTGCATATGGAAAAAAATCCACGTAACCTAAAAGTCGTTCAGAGTAAATTTGCAGCTGCTATCGAAGCGTTGACCCCGCGACACGGCGAACCAGATGAACGACGCAAAGTTAGGGAAACTGATGATCATATCGTCATGGGCGTTATATACGGAGGTCTTGAAGTTCAAGTGAGAGTAGATGCTAATCCTTCGAGCTTACCCGAAGTAAGAGGCACACATGATTATTCTACTGCCATGGACGAAGATAAAAGAGTTAATTGGGAACAAATGTCAGGAGTTTTATTTCAACGCTATATGCCAGCATACGAAAAGCAGTTGAGAGAAAAAGGTTTATAGTCATCTTTTGAGTTTTAATGAAGATATGATTTCTCTGAAATTACAAACCAAAAAACTTTAATATTAGTTATATCTAATATCTAACTATGATAACCAAAGCTCAATTAAAGTCATGGGGCAGTTCATTAGGCGTCGTTGTACCAAAGGAAGTAGTCAAAGCTGAACACCTCAAGGAAGGCGATGAGATAACAATCGAAATACATAGAAAATCATCAATTAGAGAGATATTCGGCTCAATGCCCAACTTGAAGATTGATGCTCAAAAAATGAAAGACGAGATTAGAAAAGAATGGTCATAACATATTTTCTGGATACATACGCAATTGTAGAGATCATTAAAGGCAATCCAGCATTCACAAGATATCTATCAGAACATTTATTCACGAGTATATTCAATTTATACGAATTGTATGTGAACATCTTAAAAGTGGATAGCGAAGAAAGTGCAAAGCGCGAATATAACAGATTTCTAGAATTTGTGACACCAATAAAACAAGAACACATTTTCTACGCAGGAAAATTCAAAGTAACACATCTAAAAAGGTCAATATCATACACTGATGCATTAGGCTATGCAATCGCCGAGCTCGAACATATGAGGTTCTTAACAGGCGACAAAGAATTCAAGGATATGAACAATGTCGAGTTTGTAAAATAGTTCACATCATATTCAAACACGTAAAGCCAAAGATAGTTGATACATTTTCCGTCATAACTAAACTTAAAAAGGAGAGAATGTCAACAGAAAATCATGGACATTACAGAAACATTATTACAGAGACTTAAAAAGTTGAGTCCAGGCGACCGCCAACACTTTCTTCATGGAGTCTATAAACAGCTCGTACCGAGTCATAGTGGAAAAACGTCGAATGGCGAATTTTGCCAAAAATTTAATGATCTTGAAGATATAAGCAAAGGAGATTTTATCATTCGTTTTGCGTCAGCATTAAAATACAATGGCATGGGAAATCATGAACAGCGATTAGTGAGCACGTATGATATGGACGGAGCTTACAATACATGGAGAAACGTAGAAGAAACAATGAGAAGCGTTGATCCATCATTGGAAAGACGATCACAGATTTATGTAAATGACGATGGAACGCTTATAATAGATGTAGGAGACTTCACTCAAGACCCAAAGTTTGGAGCGATGGTATTTACAGTAGAAGGTTTTGACGAAGATGAATATTTCGTACGAGCAAGATTTTATGATAGATCACATGAAGAGTTCGGAATGCCCAATGCATTAGGTCCATACAATCTAAGAGAAGCTCTTGCTATCGCTAATCTCACACAACAATATACAACGATTGATCTCATTTTCACAGCCATGGGCGAATACAACGACCGATTTGTTAAGAAATTTATGGATAGAGCAATGCCTCAAAATGAAGCAACGACAGAAGAACTTGAACGTTAAATCACACCATCACGTAAACGGAATCTCTTTCCATCCATCTTTGCGAACATATTTTCCACCAATGATACTCGCAAGCATACAAATTGAATTCTCATTTGGATCATAATGACGAGTTCGTGCAGTATCAACCGACGTAAACACTTTCCCCCGATAAGACAGCGGAGAATAACCAGTCTCTTGATATGCACCCACATGAAGTTCACCAATACGTTCACCTGATACATAAACATCAAACGTCGTTCCCGGATTAACAGATGAAAATTGACATTCTTTCCGTACATTCGCAAAAGAAACTGATCCTGTTTTCTCAAGAAGTCCAACAAGACCCGCAACTAATTCTTTTGGTTGTGGAGTTGGTTGCACATGAACTGAAGATTTAGCCATAAATCAACAAATAAAACCATTACTTAATAATTTTACTCACATACGGTCCTTCAGAAACATACCCCAACCGCCGGTAGTACTCCCGCACCCCAACCCCAGAAATAACAATCATCTTATCCTTTCCAAAAGAAACCGCAATCTCTTCCGCCTTCTTCAATAATTGCTTGCCATATCCTTTATGCTGTACAACTCCTTCAACCCCAATTGCTGTCGCCGTCCCATACACATGTAATTCACGTACAATCGCCGAAGTCGAAGTAATCTCCGGTCGTAAACAAGCCGACGGAAAACGTAACCGACAAAACCCAACAATCAAATCATGCGTCGTATCATCCAGTGAAATAAAAAACTCTTTACCACCATTCGAATCATACTCATGCACATTCAACTTCAGCGAATCATAATCAATCTTCTGTCCCATTGGTTCTCTGCAGCGTATACACTCACATTTCGGTTTATACTTGCCCACCATATGCTGTCTCAAATTAGTAAACTCAACACCAGCCGCCCACATCTTCGTCGGAACATCACGCAATACACGCTGAACTCGACAGTAGCGAGGAATATACTCCTTCATCTTGACAATACGCTGCGCAGCCTGATCAGCTGTCAGCGGTGTAAACTTGCCCTGCTTCCATTCAACGTAAAGTGCCGTACCCGGCGCAACCATCGTCGGATAAATCTTCAGCATGTCCGGTCGATAATCAACGTCAGAAAATATCTGTTTGAAACCTTCAATATCGCGTTTCTCGTCAGTTAATGGCAGCCCTGGCATATAATGCGCAGAAATCTTAAAACCCAAATCCTTGAGAATCTGAAATGACTTCTTCGTATCAGCCGAATCATGCCCACGATGCACTTTCTTCAATACATCGTCATAAACTGATTGTACCCCAATTTCAACACGCGTACATCCCTGATCAAGCATCCGATTTCCATGCTCTAAGAAACCCCAATCAGACTTCGTTTCAATACACAGCGCAACACAACGAACTTGTATAGTCTCATTACGTGTCTGCTCCTGAAGCAAAGTCGTCGAAGATTTCTTCTTCAAATCTAGTAACTTTGTATGAATGTGATCCGTTCGAATCGCACTCCCCACATCTCCAGGCAACTCAAAAAAGTCCTTGAACTTTTCAAACTGAAGCACGCCATCAACATAAAACAAAAGCGAAAAATCATTCATCGCCGCAAATGCATCACGAATAAAAGTATTCTGATAATCCATCGGCATCGACGGAAACGTTCCCCCCATAATAATCAATTCAACTTTGTCATGATTATGTCCCAGCGCAACATACTGTTCAAGTCGATTAAACACCTGCAAATACGCATCATAATTATTCCGTATCGCCCGCATCGTCGTCGGTTCATGCCCAGTGTAACTCTGCGGAACATTGCCATAATAACTGTTCGGTCCACCCGGACAAAAAGTACATTTCCCGTGGGCACAAGCAAACGGCGCCGTCATAATCGCCACCGGTGAAACACCCGAAGCCGTACGAATCGGTTTCACAAGTATCTTCTTCTGAATCAGCGCCCGATCAGCAGGCGTCGCATTAAGAAGTATCTCAAAATTCGTCGGAGGTTTCGCAACATGATATTTCAAGCAGAGCTGCCGCTTCAATTTAGTCAGCTGTTGTGACGTAAGCTGTTTTGCTTTTATCTCATCGACGAGTTCCTGATAAATGGACATAAATCTATTTTTAGGCTCAGCGTTTAAAAAGGTTTAGAATTTAGCCACACCACCAGCCACCACTACAACTTAAATTATAGACAATCTGGCCATCAGGATAAAAAGCAACTTGGCAAGCATACGGATTATTGCATGGTTCACTCACTGGTCCTTTTGAGAATTTGACTGCCCAATAAGGAGGCCCTTGAGTGCCAGGGTAGTTTTTAGTCCAGCGTTCACGAGATTGCGAAACTACAGCCCACCAAGAATATTCTTGAAGCCGAACAAATTTTTCAGGTAACGGTTCCAAAAGTTTGCCATTAGATAAAAAACGGGCAAATTCAACTGCTTCATATCGTGTGCTAATTGGAAAATCAAACTGTGGAGATTGCATCAATTCTGTGTCAGAATAAGTAATATAGTGCCATAAAGGCAAGGGGTAAGCTGGTCGACTTAGTAAATAGAAAAGGAGAAGAAAAACTACTGATAAAACAACAGCAAGAATTAAAGCAAGTCGTGCTAATCTTCTTCCTCGAAAGCCATAAAGCCGAATGTTTTTCAAAGAGTATAAACTCATAATGATTGCACCAATAAAAAACACAAGGGGAAAAATAAATATCAAGGTTACCGAACGTCCAACAGAAGATCCAAAGAGCAAAAGGAATAGAAATGCACCAAACAGAATACCAATAATAATCAATACAAGAGAGAAGATACCACTTCGGGATAATTTTGGTTTATTTGTTTCCATTTTTCTCACGTATTCAACGTAATCTCCAGCAATATATAGACACAATAGATGACCAAGAGCAAAATACCATGCTTCCAATCCAATGATCCCGACTTCATAAACAGCAGCACAAGCCCCATAACAAGCGAGAACGCAACCGCGCTAATCAAAATCAAGTGCGCAGGAATCGTCAACGGCACAAATATCGCAATCAACCCTAAGAAAAGCAGCTGTTTCGTCAACGTACTTCCAAGTAAATCTCCCATTCCAACATCTTCATGTCCAGACGCTTTCGAACGCAAAATAACAATTAAATCAGGAATCTGTGCACCAATCCCCAAAATGACAACCGACACAATAAACGTTGACAAATGTAATCGTTTCGACAACTCAACAACACCAAAGATCAGCCATCGTGAACTCAACAGAAGTGCCGCAAACGCCATCAGAAACACAAGTCCATCTTTCCACAACTTCGAAAACTGCACGCGCTCATGCAAGCCTTTGCCGCTATCTTCTTTCTTGAAGACAAAGAACAAATACGCACAGTACGCCGCTACCAAGAACACTCCATCAAGACGTGAAAGCGTGCCATCCGCAACAAGTATAATGGGGAGCACTGTCGCAAAGAACACAATCAATCGAACATTGTTGAACAGCTTGCTTCGAATGTCCAATTTCCCGCTGACCAGCGCCATGATACCCAAGATCAACGTAAGCCCACCAACATTCGACCCAAGAATCGCACCGAAAACAATACCATGATCACCAAGTGATGCTCCTGTAATCGATGAAATCAATTCAGGGAATGAAGCAACTGCTGCAACAACAACAAGTCC
>Ga0209542_10012370_pt1 | contig 14941 bp, 16 predicted proteins | sample RifCSPhighO2_01_FD_184028 | JGI IMG/M metagenome (GOLD analysis project Ga0209542, IMG submission 184028) | Soil microbial communities from Rifle, Colorado - Rifle CSP2_plank highO2_0.1 (SPAdes) (version 2) | ecosystem: Environmental > Terrestrial > Deep subsurface > Rock core/Sediment ...
TTATAAACTTTGATAGCTTTATCACATCAGACGGATTTCCAAAATCCATCCAATAATCTTTTATTATTTTAATTTTCATTTTTTTATCTTTGGCTAAAAGATTTATTGCGTCGGTAATTTCATATTCTCCCCGAGACGATTTCTTAATCAGAGAGACCTTCTCAAAAATTTCCGGAGTAAATTTGTAAAGCCCGGCGTTAATAATATTGCCAAAATATTCCTTGAATTTTTCAACGACTTTTTCTAAAAATCCGTTTTTTTCAACTAAAACTCCGTATTTTTCAGGATTTTTATGTTCAAGCCCGGCAATATAGCTGTAATCATTGTCAATATTCATTATCCTCAAGTCCCTTGCCGAATAAAGATTGTCTCCGCAAAGATAAACAAATTGACTATTTTTAATAATGTCTTTAACACACATTAAAGGGCAAGCGGTGCCGTAAATTTTTTCTTTGGGCCCTAAAATTTCAAACTGATTGATCAGTTCAACTTTATCCCCACACCTTCCAGAATACCCCGCCCCCGCACCTGAATTTGGGCGTAGGGAGCCCGCGGAAAGATGTGGGGATTTATAACCGTATTCTTTCAAAAATCGGCGCATCAATTCATCGCCATATCCGACGACTAAAATAATTTCTTTGTATCCCGCTTCTAAAATATTGTCTAAAAGATATGACAAAAAAGGTTTTTGGCAAACATTTATTAGATGCTTTGATTTATTTTTTGTTAAATGCAACATCCGGGTCCCCTGCCCGGCCGCCGCAATCACCACTTTTTTAATTGCCATAAAATATATCTTACAAAACGAAAAAGCAAAAACGCAATCTGTTTTGATTGCGCTAAGAATTTTTCAAATCCTCCAATATTTTTAAAATCTGCTCCTTAAGATTGGGCAAATCATTTTTTGCCGTATTCCAAACTCTTTCCAAGACAACGCCGAAATATTCATGAATAAGAATATCTCTCATCCCTGCAATTTTCTTCCAAGAAATATCAGAATATTCATCTTTAAAACTATTTGGAATACCCTTTACAGCTTCCCCTATAATTTCCAATCTTCTCATGATAGCGTCTTTCATTTCAATATTGTCCCCGCTTTTACTTAAAAAATCATCTTCGGAAAGATCTCCTATGTATTTTTCAATCAATTCGATACTCTCTAAAATATCATATATATAAAGGTTTATATCTCTCTTCATAGTATTGAAATTTGTTCTTCTAAAATCCTGCTTCTTATTATCGGTTTTATTGCAGGATATTCAACAATGTCTACTTTTTTACTCAAGGCCTCTTCTAAATCAATCTTTAAGCCAACCAAATCCAGTAAGCTTTTATTATTAGCATTTTTAAACTCTATTAAAATATCAACATCGCTTTTTTCTGTCTCTTCGCCTCTTGCAAAAGAACCGAAAACTGCCGCTTTTTTGACATCGTGGCTTTTAAGAATAAAAATTACTTTTCTTTTTATTTCTAAAATACTCTTTCCCATCTACTTGATCTTAACCTAAATCACCTTCAAAATCAATCTTGCTTAATTTGATTGCGCTAATTCAAACGCTTTTTTGTTTAATTCAAAGCGCTTTGACGGCACGACTTTCTCAATGGCTTTCAAAATTAAATCCGGTTTCAATGGAATTAAATTTTTATGCGCCGCATAGCCCAAAAGATAAATTCCGCTTACAACTTCGGCGCCAAGCTCCTCTTGGCATATTTTGGAAGCCGGAATAATATGCTTCTCGTTTTTAACTAAACCATTTATCTTTAATAAAATTTCTTCCTCCGGCAAACCTCCGGCAAAAGGAAAAATATATTTATTAACTAAAAAAATGGTTTTAGGATTGATATAGCGAATCATTCTTAACCCCTCCAACAATTCTAATCCCAAAACCAAATCAGCCCCTGCCAATGGAACCAAGGGAGAATACACCCCCCCACTAAAACAAGGGTAAATTTTATTATTTTGGGCGGAACGCGATGATTTTTTAGTGGGGGGGTAAACTTTCTGCCCAAACCGGACATAGGCCTCCACGCTTCCTCCTCTTTGGGAAAGCCCGTGGAGTTCCGATGTTTTTACATCATAGCCCTCTAACAAAGACGCTTCAGCTAAAATCTGAATTAGAGTTATAAGCCCCTGTCCGCCGGTCCCTGATATTACAATGTTAAAAATTTTCATAAATATATAATAACGCTTATTTCTTGTTTAATCTTTTTGCCAGCAAAGCGCATACTTGCTTGGCGATAATTATGGAAACCCCTTCTTTGGATAAAAATTCTTTAATAACGCTCTCAAATTCACTCACAACTCCGCCTTCTATGGTTTTTATATTTTCCACCCCGCAGGCTCTTGCGATTTTCTCAATGCTTATTTCAGGAACCGTCTCCCCCATTCCCGTCTTGCCCATTCCGGGATTTGGCTGATGACCGGTCATAGCGGTAATCCGGTTATCCATAATAATAATCAGTTGGTTTGATTTGTTAAAAACAGCATTTATTAAAGCCGGAATTCCGGAATGAAAAAAAGTTGAGTCGCCCATAAAAGAAATTATCTTTTTTTTGCCCTCCGGCTTGTCCGCCGAAGCTTTAGCAAAGGAGGAAGCCTTCTCAATACCATGAGCTACGCTCACTGAAGAACCCATGCACAAAAGATAATCTTGCAAGTTATGCGGAGCAAATCCGGCCATCATATAACAGCCGATATCTCCCCCAAAAATCGTTCCTGCCGGAGCCGCCCTTTTCACCGCCCCGAAAACAGCCCAATAGGGACAATTAGGGCAAAGCCGAGGAGAACGATTGGGCAAATCAACAGAGATCGCTTTCGATAAAACATATTTTTTTCCAACTATTTTTGAAACAGCAAAAGCAACTTTTTCAAAATTCAACTCCCCTATTTCCGGCAGAAAATCTTTCCCGAAAATTTCAAGTTTGCAATTGCCGGATTTTGCCAATATTTTTATTTCTTTTTCCAAATACGGGTCCAATTCTTCAACCACTAAGACCTTTTTCAAATTTTTAATAAAATTTTCGATTTTCTTCGTTGGCAATGGATAAAAAAACCCCAACTTTAAAATCGGCAAATCAAGATTAAGTTTTTCCATGGCCTCTTTGACATATAAATAAGAAACGCCGGAAACAATAATGCCCACCTTCGCCCCTTGCGGGCTTCGGCGAGACAAGCCCATCTTTCCCGAAGCTTTTTCAATTTTATTAATATTGCTTTTCTCGGCAAATTTTCTAATGCTTTCTATTTTTTCCAGAAGTTTCTTTTTCATTTCCAAAACCCTGTTCGGCATTACGCAAAACTGCTCCGGATTCTTGATAAAGCCACTTCCAAATTCATAATTCTTAATTCCCCCGCCCGCATCGCTACGCGAAGCGTTGCTGGCAAGTAATTCATAATTCACATCCACTGGCATTCTCTGATGCGATACCCTTGTGGTTGTCCTTAATATTACCGGCGAATTGAATTGTTCGGAAATTTCAAAAGCCAATATAGTAAAATCCTTTGCCTCTTGGGCGTCTGACGGTTCAAGTATAGGAATATGCGCCAGATAGGCAAAAGCCCGAGAATTTTGTTCTGATTGACCTGAACTCCAGCAAGAAGGATCGTCCGCCACAACTATCACCATCGGTCCCTTCGTTCCAGTATAGCAAAGAGGCAATAAAGCGTCTGACGCCACATTCAAACCGAAACTTTTCATAGCCACCAAACATTTTAACCCGGAAAAACTGGCGCCAATAGCCGCTTCCAAAGCCACTTTCTCGTTTGTGGAAAATTCAAAATACACCCTGTTAAATTGCTCCGCCTGTGGCGGAGCGCCGGCTACGCCGGATTTAACAGGGTAAACTCCTTGTTCTTTAGCGATTTTCGCAAATGTATTTCCTATTTCCGAAGCCGGCGTTCCCGGATAAGTGGAAACAAAATTCACCCCTGCTTCCATGGCACCCTGAACAATCGCCTCATTTCCCAATAATATCTTTTTCATAGTAGTTAATCTTCAAAAAATTATATCAATAAATATTAAACTCTCTTTTTATTAGGCATTTAATAACTCAAAATAATTATATATTAAATCCAAAAAAAAGTCTAAATAAAAAAACTGCGAACAACGCAGTAAAAAATTATCGTTTTTTTATTTTATAACACTCCAAGCTTAGCTATTCTGCCTAACTGCTCTTCTGACAATATATTTTTATCTTTCAATGATTTGATTAAAATCGCAAAAAACTCTTTCTGCTTATCTTCTTGATAATTCCTGATTTCGTTTTCAGCTATAAGCTTATCTATTTTTTCAATTAGACTGTCTATGTCGGTATAGATTTTATTTTTGAATTCATTAAATTCATATTTGGTCGCTAAATTATCCATTTTACTCTCTAAATTCACAACTTTAATATCCAATCTACTAATTTTATCATCGATTTTATCAAATCTTTCATCAATCTTACCAAATCTAAAATCAATAGCTGGAAGCAATACTCCAGTTGTATATTCCGTTAGTTGCTTCAATGTCGCAGGAAGTAAAACTTCCTTCGTATATTCCGTAAACTGCCTTAATGTTAATGATTTCTCTTCTTCCATAATAGTATATTATATACCTGCAAAACTCCTTGTCAAATAAAAATTTTACATCAAAAAGAAAAGGCCTTGCGCGAGCACAAGGCCTTGTTAGTCCAAAGGGCTGATTATCCAAGGGACAAGAACAAAAAAATGAAGTCCCAAGGACAAATCAACTTGCGAACCGGGCGGCAGGACTATCGCCATCCCAGCCGTAACCGAGCCAATAGGAGTACGAGTACCAGCGCCCGCCACCCCGGCGAAGGTAGCGAACGTAAGAAGTGCCAACCGAAAGATATTCGGTTCCCCAGAAATAGACAAACTTGCCCTCCCACTCTTTGGGGATCAACTCCTGGTGGGCGAGCAAATAGTCCAGGACATTGGCATTGAGTATGCCGGACACATTTGCCAGCTCCTTATCAAGATCGTTGCCGCTGATGACCTTGCCGTTTTTCTGGCCTTTGGACAGATAGAGCTCGGCTTTTCTCGGATCCCATATTATCTGACCGCCCTTACGGTGCGACATGAGGGTGAAACCTGACGGAACGAACGGATCGGCGTCGCAGTCGATGATGCGAACCAAACCGCATATCTTCTGGAAGTCCGCTCGATTCATCTGCTCCGTATTGGCCTTAAGAAGATCGCTGAAATAACCTCCCCTTAAAAGCTTCTGCGCTTGTTCGGCTGGAGTACCCTCCAACATTCCCAAAATCTTTCTGCCTTGTTTTAGGGTTGTCATATTCATGACAAGTCCTTTCTCCGCTTTAAGCGGATTTTGAGCGTCGCTATTCCGTTAACACAACGGATTTACGGGCTCGATTTCCGTGAATTGTATTTTGAAGTGCAACACTTCATAATGGTGGAAAACCACAAATATGAAGTACTCACACTTTACAAAGAACAACAGGACCGAACTCTCGATCCTATTGAAGAAAGGCTATTCTTACAGAGACATCGGAGATGCTCTTAAGAAGTGTCCGTCTTCAATAAGTCGCGAGGTTAAACTTAACAGCGTTAATGGAGTTTACGATCCCGACAAGGCAGACCATAAGGCGTACGTTAAGCGATGGCGGTCAAAATATCAAGGAATGAAAATTAATGGAAACCAGGAATTGGAAAACTATGTAAGGAACGGATTGCTGCATTATTGGACGCCGGAGGAAATTACAGGCAGGTTGGAACACGAACTTGGAAAATCAGTAATCGGTTTTAAAACAATTTACAAATGGCTGTACAGTCCGCACGGACAACTATTGTGTGATTATCTGCCTTCTAAAAGATATTATCGGCATCGCAGGCGGGGCAAGAAGAACAAGGATAGAACATTAATTCCGAATAAGGTTTCCATAGAATTAAGACCGGAAATCATAAATAGCAGACAGCGGTTCGGCGACTTTGAGGCAGACGCGCTGGGTGTGCCGAAAGACAGTTCTGAAAATCTTGTGGGTGTTGTTGATAGAAAATCGCGTTACTTTAAAGCAAGGAAGATTAGCAGGATCAAATATGCAATCAGCGAATTTAAGAAATTATCAACGCTGCTGGATGCCAGCTCATTCACCTTTGATAACGGAGTTGAAAACATTCGACACCAAGAGCTGGGAATCCCGACTTACTTCTGTCATGCCTACTCGCCGTGGGAAAAAGGAACGATTGAAAACACTTTCAAACGGATGCGCAGGTTTATTCCGAAAAAATCCAGGCTGGAAAACTATTCAGAGGAGGAAATTACAAATATCTGTGATATTATGAATAACACGCCAAGAAAATGTTTAGGATACAGAACGCCAAATGAAGTTTTACAAGAACATCGCGCAAATATTTACAATCCAGCCATGTCAGAGTGTTGCACTTCGGGGTAAAATGTACCGTTATCCATATTTTTTAATTTTACAATAAAAATCCTTCCATTGCAAGGGAAATCTACGGCGAGGCGAAGGTCGCCTTCGCGAAACCTATCTGCGGACTTCGTCGCGCCGCAGATCCGCTTCGGCGGACCGAAAGGCGGTGTTTTTTGAACGAAGTTCTAACATTTTTTGACGAAAATCAGAATTCCGAATTTTAAAATCCAATCGCTCGGGCGGGCCCCATAGCAAATCTTTCTGCTTGCTACAGGGCAAACAAAAAGCAAGAATTTTTGTTTACCCAGTGGGGGAACGAAGTTTCTCCTTCGGGACCCGCCCTCGCTTTCCGATTCCAATTTTTTCCGCCGTCACCGAATTTCGTGCTAGTGAAACTGGCGCTCCGCGCTACTTAAATTTCATCACGCAAATCCGTTCTAAAAAAGTTTAGCTTAAATCTTTTTTTCTTTCTTCAAATTCTTTTTTATCAATCTCGCCTTTAGCGTAGCGTTCTTTCAGGATTTCAAGCGGAGACTTTTCGTGATTATGGGTTCCGCGAGATTGACTTGTAAGCCATTTGATAAGCGCGACAATGCCCGCGATTATTAAAACCCACCAAAGGATCATAAATATCCAGCCGAAACCGCCAAAAGGCGTAAATCCGAAGTTCATCATAGAATTATTTCCTTGATTAAGTTCCGAGGGAGACGACCACCCTCCCATCATCATTTGCATCATGGACATAAAGCCAGTTCCTTGCGACGGAAATGCGGCGGAAGTATCGCAACCACTCAAACGCTTGCCCATGACTACATGCATTTGCTCCTCGCCTTGTTCGCCCATCATCTGAATCATCATGTTATTCATTGCCTCATGGGAAGCTCCCATCATCTGACCCATAAAGTATTCACCGAGAGTCCCGAAATTGTCATCGGATAAATCCTTGCAAGCCAGCTCTTTAGTTTGGAGTTTTTCCCAAGCCGCTTTCCCTTCGGCTTCTTCACGGGCGGTATGGTCATCTGAAACTGTTGCGGTATTTCCCATCATGCCTTGCGCAAAAGAAAAGCTGGGAAGCAAGGCAAAACCGAAAACGAAAATAAAAATTGTGATGAAAAAGATTTTTTTTATAAGTTATTTCGCGTTATTGATAATATTTTGAATGATTTGATCAATTTCTTTTGGCCGCTCGCCCAAATCGGCTTGCGCGAAAAACTGCGGCAGAACAATCGGCCGCATGCCGGAAATAAAAGTTTGCTTGTCTTTGATATAAACATTTATCTTGCAGGGAAGGCAAAGACCGATTTTAATATCTTTATTCAAAAACTCGTTGGCAAACTTGGCGTTGCAAAACTCAACAATCTTAAACGGCTCTCGTTCAAACCCTTTCTCGGTTAAAGTTTTCTGGACATCATGAACATACAAAACCCGCATGCCGGCTTTGGTAATTTCGTCTTGTACGCTTTGAACCGTCTCATCAAAAGTTTTTATTGTAGTTGTTGTGTAATCAAATTCCATAATTTTTTGTTAAAATGTTAAAACTTTATCGCTTTCCTTGACCAAATTTGCTAAATCGCTCATGCGCCCCTCAACAACTCCATCAATCAGTTTTTCTTTGCTAATGCCGCAAACATTGAGGCAAGTGGAACGGGCAACAAAAGGAACATCTTTTGCGAGCAATTTTTTCGCCAGCTCTTCCAAATTATATTCCTTTCCTTTCGCCGCTTGGTTTTCTTTACCAACATCCACGCCGTCTTCTAAGAGAAAAATTTTAACTTTTACATCTTGATTTAATAATTCGCCGGCAAGTCGCAATGCGTTCCACGCTTTATCGTTTTTATAAGGAAGCTCATTGATAATAATTGTGATTGTTCGTATATTATTAAAATTTTTCTAATAGTTTACCATCGGCTTCCAGTTGTTCTTTCAATGCTTTTCTTAAAGCATCATAAGCCACAAGAATTTTAGGATTGGCGAGAAAATATAAAATCGCGACGCCATTCCGCCGAGTTTTAACGATATTTTGCTGACGCATTAAACTCAAGTGTTGAGAAACATTGGCTTTTGTAATACCAAGCTTTTCAGCTATTTCGGAAACGCCCATTTCTTCTTCATCGCGGAGTAAATCAATGATCTCCAGCCTCTTGGGATGGGACAGGATTTTGCACACCTTGGCGTGAAGCTCAAAAATTCTTTTGTCCAGATGGTTTTTTTTAGCCATAAGTATCTATTTGCAGAGTTTCGCATATATAATATATTGTAAGTATATGAAATTAAAAATTCCCTGTCAAATTTTTCTGCGGCGCGTTTCGCAAAGCGAAATACGAAATTAGGCAGCGGAAAAATCGTGGACTTGATGGATGCCAAGCTTCTTGTAGAGATACGCACGTACGGCCAAATATTCTCAAATTCACCGAATGAAAAATTTCTTCTGATGATTCTTGGATCGCAGGCAAAGCTTGAGAACGACAACCGAGGTATTAATGTGAAGCGCGGACTGCGAACGAAAATAGAAATGGGACTATGGTCAGGAGTGGCGCCGTCGGGTATCTCAACCAGAAACCGATGGATAAAAAGCGCCAAATTATCGTTGATCCAGCGCGCGCCGATCGTAAATAAAATGTTTGAAAAAGTGGCATACGAACATTACTCCGGACGGAAGCCATACAACTGGCTGAAATTTGAGCTGAATTTTCATACGCGAGGAAACAAGCCGCTCACGCTGCCGGGAATATATCGGATATTAGACAATCTATTTTATTACTGACCTTTTGAATTTACTCGGGAGAGCGGCAATTGGTATCAAAGCAAACACCAACCGCTCATCACGCAAGAGTTATTTGAAAAAGCCCAGACGCAATTGAAACAAGATCAAACAGAAAATCGCTGTTTTTGTTTCAACTTTTTAGGGCATCGGGTCACAGCTTCATCGCTATTACTCGGGTCATGCCGATAAAAAATTGTCTTGGCGGTGTTTTTTGAACGAAGTTCTAACATTTTTTGACGAAAATACGGACTGCGAATTTTAACGCTCCGCCCCGCCGCCGCTCGCTAACGCTCGCCACACCAAAGAAAAGTTTTGTTCGCATTTCTTTTTTTGCGCGCGACTAATTTTTTCTTCTAAAAGGAAAACAAAACTTTTCTTTGGTGTTCTGCTCTGAACGAGCAGGGTGGCGGGAGCGGAGTTTATCCGCCTGCTGGCGGACTTCGGCTCAGGCGAGGCGGAATTCCCCACACACACCCCTTCCGCCTCGCCCTCGCTTTTAACGCCGACGAAATTTGCGCCAACGAAGTTGGCGCGCCGCTTACGCATTTGAAGCCGAAACCTTGTTGTCATTTCGGCCGTCAATCAAAACAATGTTCTCTTTTCTATTTAATCCTACTTCATTCAAAATGGCAATAACTCTTTTATATTCATCTTCCGTAAAATAAATAATCACTTTGAAAGAGGACATTGTTTTGTTGGCTTTTTGGTAAATCTCAACTTGCTTTTGTAAATTTTGTTTAAGTTTTTTGTTGCTTGCCAACTTAAACTCCACCAGCGATTTGTCCGCATTTCCTTTTGAAATTTTGAAATAACTGGGCCTCTGCCGTTGTTCACTTCGCGATTGGTGTCAAAAATACTGGATTCGTGGCATACCAACCCGAAAAGCAACTGCAAATATTTCTCGCCTTTTATTCTTTGCCCATTGTGATAAAAAAGTTTGCAGCCGTCGTTGTTCTCAATATATTCCTTCAAAATTTCAATCTTCTTTTTTGCTTCCTCTTGGCTATTTTGCGCGGAAGCGTAAAAACTCTTATTTTGAAGTCCGGCAATAAATTGCTGGACATTGTTGATATAAAATTTTTGCGAAAAAGCAACTTTTTCGCTACTAATGCTTTCCGCAAGATCGCCGCTTTCTTCCTTTGATTTGATGTAATAATCAATCAATTCTGGAAACTCTTGAATAGTCGCGAAAGCGGCGGCGGCTTTTTCTTGTTTCGTCGGCTCTTTCTTTTTTTTCGGGTCGCGCGGAATACGGCCTAAAAAATAATTGTTTACCTTATGCCGTAATTCATCATCGGCTATTGCGCTTGGTATTCGGTCAAAATCTTCAAATAAATCTTTTTTGTTTATCCAAGTTTCGTCTTTCGTTAGTAGTTCTTTCGGCATCAAAATAACAAAATCATTTTTGAATTTGGGCAGGTAAAAAGTCGCTTCTTCCCATGTTTCCGTATCGTAATTAAAACGGACGCGCTGAACCCTAAATTTTTCTCTCAAACTTTCGGCAATATGTTTTTGCGCGAATGTCTGCGTATAATCAAGTAAAAATCCTTTCACAAGATTTGTAGCAAAATCGCTGATATTGTCTTTACCAACCCCGTCTTTTATCAAGCAAAGTTTTTCTAAATGGCTTCCTTTGGTAACTTTTTCCTGCCCAAATTCACTAAAAATTTTATGCAAGTTTTCATTTAACGCTCTCCCAAAATCCAAACCAAGCGCGCTTCCTTTATTGCCAGATACAGAAAAGCCGAGCCAGTTTTGCTCGACTTCCTTAAAAACATACCACGCTTTGAGCGCGCCGGTGTCTATCGTTTGCGAAGTGGATTTTTCTTTGAGAAAAACAAGGTGTTTGATGATGTCGTCGTGCAACTGCTTATATTTTTTTTTGCTGTTGAATAACAAAAATGGGTCAATGAAAAGCGGTAAATCAGCGACCAAAGAAATATTAAAATCCCCCTATTTTTCGAGGTCTGTTTCTTTTGTTTTGAAATGGTCTGAAAAATATATGTCCATAAAACATAAACATTACGAAGCGATAATCAAGACTTCTTTTGAATTCCCGTTACTTAAAACATACTTATAATCAAGCTTTTTCACTTCTATAGATTTTTTATATTTTCCCAACATTTTTACTAATTCGTCTATTGTCGGAGTGCCGTCATCTCTGTAAGAAACAACTAAAATTGAATCCTTGAATCTTTTAAATAATTTTTCAAATGCTTGATGTATTTCTCCCTTATTACACCATTCATTTTTACCATTTTTTATTTTCTTATGTTTTGATTTTTCATCAATCAAATTCGACCATTGGTCATAAAAAACAATACCTTCGAGAAAATGGTAAAAATCAAAATAATTTACACCAACGCCTTTTGCCGAAATGTAAGGCGTATCAATATAAACTAAATCTGCCCCAATATCTAAATCAAAAATATCTGAATAAAAAGATCTGTTTTTCTTTTTGTTATCAAAAACGGCATTGTTTCCTTCTTCTACAAATTTTCTAAAATGATTCTCAAATGGCGTATCCCAAGTTTTTTTGTTTCCGAAACTTCTCTCTACTTCAGCTGTTCTAATATACAAATTTTTTCTATGAAATAAATTATATGGCCGTTTGATTATGCACGCTTGGAATAAAGCGTAATAGGCCAATGCTTGCTTATATTTATCTTTTATTTGGCTGATATTTGTTATAACAACATCAAGCCATTTATTCTCATCATCGGTAAAATAGATATCGTGGAAAGTATCATAAATAAAGGTTGGATATTTAATTTTTGAGTGTTTTTTTAGGATAAAATCAATATCGTCGTCACTCAAGGTAGTTTTATAATTTTCAATTATGGCAAGTCCAACATAATAATTAAATTTTAAAGAATCATTATAGAAAACTTGCTTGCCATTTTTTTTGAACATATAACCAACGCAACCAGTGCCGCCAAAAGCGTCAAGGACAGAATCAAATTTCAAATCATTTGTGTAATAATCAATCCGTTTGATTATTTTATATTTACTTCCTTGATAACGCGTTGACGGCAAAACTCCAGCTTTGTTAGCGGATAAGTCGCTGAAAAGTTGCGATTGCTGTTGTTTTACTTTGGTCATAACGCTATACATTTTTGATGTTTCTATATTTCAAATATTCTTTTAGGTTTGTATACGGCGGTTTTCGCAATTTTGCACTCCGCGACATTTCCGCCGTCATATAGTTCATCCAAAAATCATCGAATATTTTTACGCCCAATTTTGAAAATGGCCCCGTGCCTTCTTTAAGTTCAGAAATTTTGACACAAGAACCAATATTCTTTGTGTTTCCACTTCCGGGGCGGTCTTTGGCAATTTTGTATTTTTCTTGAACGATAAAGTCAAAATCTTTCACCACTGATAAAATTTCCTCAAGATCGTCTATTGTATAAACCCTGTTTTCATCAATAAGGTCTTCCTGTTGGGTATATATAACACCCAAAATGTAGTGCTTGCTATATTTTTTGTATGGAAAAGTGATATTTTTGTTTGAATCTCTAAATCTAAAATAACCAGTAAATGCTCCCAGAGTAAATCCTGAAACATCCCCATTTTCTTTTCTATGGGTGCTTTTCAAATCAAGAGCTATTTTCTGTTTGTCTTTTGTTATAAATGTAACATCGGGATAATAATTTTGCTCCGCGCAAAAATGCATTTCAAAACCATTTTCCTTTGCAAATTTCTGCAAAACAGGAAACATCATCAATTCAATAATTTTAGAAACAACTTTTGTATCAACAGAAATTGTATAAATATTTTTCGCAACATCAATAAAACCTTTGACTGACCAATCGCCTGAAGGTGTGGCCAAAACTTTACGAAAGTCTTCTGTATGTTTCAACAAGCTTTTTTGAAAATTATCTAATTCCATAGTTATATTTTATTAAATGCTTTTTTTATCACGCCAGCCATTAGCTTTCTTCGTTTTTGCAAAAATTCGTCATATTCAAGCTGATAAAAATTATCAGGTACTGCATGTTGATTAAGCATTTCACTCAATTCGTTTTCGGCAAATCGCTTTTTCACCATAGCAAAATACTCACTGGGATTGGCGTCGCTAATTTCAATATTATCTTCAAATTCCAAAAAGGTAAGGTTGGCAATTTGATTTATTTTCGCCTTATCCTTATTTTTATCAAACCTGTATTTTGAAATAAGATAATTTCGAGGAAAAATATGATGTTTTTCAAGCCGTTTCTTTTTTATTTTTAACGATGGGTCATATAAATCGCCTATGAGTTTTCGTGAAAATAAAACGGGAGAACCGAGCTTGTTAAGCGCGGCATAAAATGCGTTTGCTTCAGGGCTTCGCGCCGAAGAAGTTTCCATTTGTCCAACTAAAGTAATTTCCCAAAAATCATTTGTAAGATTATCGGTGATAATTTTTTCTAATCCAACGACAAAGTAATTTTTGTCAAATTCTTTAATCTTGTTGAGATCTTTTTCAAAAACAGTTTCAGGCGATGAAGAATATCTGCCTGTAACGGAAGTCATCACAAACCAACGCCCGATAATTCGTTGCAGTTCATGGTGGCTAACATTGAAATTCAGCTTGCCAATCAAGTAAAGAATATAACTATACAAAACAGCATTTTTTGACGAGATAAGTTCTTCGTCTTTATAACCGCTACCAATTAAAATTTTTAGAAAACTTTGCCAATTTGTATTGTCCAGCACAAGCGGAAGATGTGCTTTTAGTTTTTCAAATTGTTGCGTTCTTAATTCTTCCGAAAATTCTCCAGTTTCCATATCTCGTCCGCGAATTATGGAATAGACATCTTTCATCTTTGCCCGATGAAATGAACACCCGATTAATATTCTTAACATATCGTCTGGGTCGGGTTTTATAAGATAATTAAAAGATGAATAGCGTGTATCTTTATCGGGAATTTTTCTCGAATCAATAGCAAACTGCTCGATTTCCTTTCTTCCTTCTTCCCAATAAACAGAAAGCAAAGTCAAAATAAAATCTGCTTGCGTCAAACTTACACCCTGACTGTTAATGCGTACAAATATTTCTGAAACTGTTTCTTCTAATAATTCTGCTGATACTTCAAGAGCTGTTAGCGGATACTTAGCGATGTTTATAAGATTTTGAATGTTTGCTGAAATGATCCTTTCTTCCTCTTTGTCTAAACCTTTGATTTCTTTCAATTTGGAAAGAAACGCGTTAATTATAGAGAAATCGCCCTCGCCCGCCCAAAGAGAAGAAATATCAGCGACATATTCTGGGTCCCTGTCTGTAGCGGCGTCACCGACTTTGAATGTAGAATCAATCGGCTTAAATGCGATTTTAATTTTCTTTTTTTCGTAATCTGGCGTTAAAACTTCTTGATTTTTTATAACTGCAAACAAAGCAGTCAAGCGTTGTTGCCCATCAATAATCAAAAAACGAGGTATTTTCCTTTTCTTTTCATCAAAACCTATATTTTTATAATCGCTTCTGTTTGCATTTTCCCAAAATAGTAAATAACCAATCGGATAACCCCTGTAAATTGAATCAAATAAATCGCGGACTTTAGATATTTTTCTATACCAAACAAATGGACGCTGAATATCAGGAAGGGCAATATCACCAATCTCAATATCATCAACCAATTTTCCAATAGTGTAATCCGTTGTTTTGAATACTTGTGCCATATTTTTATTTCATTAAATCATCAAGCGAAACACCAAGAGCGTCTGCGATTTTTTTGACTGTATCAATAGTCGGGTTTGGCGTCGCTCCCGCTTCTATCTTGGCAATCGTATGAAAAGCAAGAT
>Ga0209542_10012371_pt1 | contig 14941 bp, 12 predicted proteins | sample RifCSPhighO2_01_FD_184028 | JGI IMG/M metagenome (GOLD analysis project Ga0209542, IMG submission 184028) | Soil microbial communities from Rifle, Colorado - Rifle CSP2_plank highO2_0.1 (SPAdes) (version 2) | ecosystem: Environmental > Terrestrial > Deep subsurface > Rock core/Sediment ...
AAGTTCCGGAGCGCACGAAAGGTGTAACGATCGGAGAACTGTCTCAAAGATGAGCTCGGTGAAAATGCGATTCCCGTGAAGACGCGGGATACCTGCAGCGGGACGAAAAGACCCCGGGAGCTTTACTGCAGCTTGATATTGTTTTTAGAATTTTAATGCGTAGCGTAGTGGGGAGCCTTTGAAGTCCGCCTTTCGGGGCGAATGGAGGCAACAATGAAACACCCATCTTTAAAATTTTAAGAACTAACCCCTTCGGTAAAAACGAAGAGGAACAGTGTTTGGCAGGCAGTTTTTCTGGGGCGGAATCCTCCTAAAAAGTAACGGAGGAGTTTATTAAGGTCAGCTTGGCGCGGATGGAAATCGCGCTGGACGTGTAAAGGCATAAGCTGGCTTAACGGCAAGGCTGACGAGCCGCGCCGGTGCGAAAGCAGAACTTAGTGACCCGACGATCCTTTATAGGAAGGTCGGAGACAACGGATAAAAGCTACCCCGGGGATAACAGGCTGGTGTGGTCCAAGAGTCCATATCGACGACCACGCTCGGCACCTTAACATATCGGGGTGCTATGACAGTAATGTCATACCAAAAACATGACTTATAACGGTGGACTCCATGTGATAAAATTATTGTATGGACAATACCGTGGGAAGTTTAACTCAATTACAAAGATCAATAATTATTGGATCAATTTTAGGTGACGGATACTTAAGAATTTTTCCTGGAAGGAAAAATGCGCTTATGGAATTTAATCATTCTTTTAAACAAAAGGAATATGTTGATTGGAAATATTCAGCTTTAAAAAATATTTCTGGATCAACCCCTAAAATTAAAATAGGCAAAGGCAATAGGATATCTTACCGTTTTTATTCAAAACAACTTCCGGAATTAACGAAATTATATAAATTGTTTTATAAAGATGGTAAGAAAATTATTCCGCAAGCCGTTAATTTAGATCCAATAACTTTATCAGTTTGGTTTATGGATGACGGAAGTAAATGCAGAAGCGTTGATGTATATTTAAACACTCAACAATTCAGTATTAATGATCAGAAAAAATTAATTATGGCTTTAGATAAATTAGATTTAAAAACTAAACTTAATAAAGATAAAATTTATTATCGTTTAAGATTTTTAAAGTCCTCATTGCCAAAATTAAAAGAATTATTGAAGGATAAAATCATTCCTTCAATGCAATATAAAATTGAGTTATAACCCCGTAGAGACTTATCCGCCAGCCGGCGGATAGAGTCAGAAAGTGCGATATTTATTTTCTGGCTAATACGTCATCTCCTTTTTAGATCAAAAAGGATGAAGATATAGTCCGAACCTCTTCGTAAGAAGAGAAAAATACCGACAGGCGATGTCGGCTCGCCCTAGCGCGGGGGTGGAGAAGCTCCCAAGCGTATGGCTGTTCGCCATTTAAAAGGGCACGTGAGCTGGGTTCAGACCGTCAAATCTGAACGAGGGACATTAAACACGGCGGCTTTACACAGTAATGTGTATCGAATAAATCGACTCATATCGGTGAAGGCCTGACATATTTAGACATATAACCTGTCGTATGTTAGGATAATACCGAGGGAAGTCAGCGTATTTTACTTCGTAAAATACTAAAATCAAAAATAAAAAATCAAATATTAAAAATTTTGACTTTTGAGATTTGAATTTTGAATTTAGCGAGCAGAGCAAGCGCTTGACCCCGTAGAGACTTTTCTGACGCATGTCGGAAAGATAAAATCTTTAAAGATTTTATAAAATGTCGATCTTCTTAATAAAAAAGAAGGTGGTATAGTCCAATTGAAGCGTGAGACAGGTCGGTCTCTATCTGCTGTAGGCGTTGACGCTTGAGGGAAGTTGATCCTAGTACGAGAGGACCGGATTGAACGAACCTCTGGTCTACCGGCTTTGCCACCAGGCAAACCGCCGGGTAGCTATGTTCGGAAGGGATAAGCGCTGAAAGCATCTAAGCGCGAAGCCCCTCCCAAGATTAGGCGTCATAGACTGGTTGAAGACTACAACCTTGATAGGCTTTAGGTGTAAGTCCGGTAACGGATTTAGCCGAGAAGTACTAATAAGTCATTTTTTCCCAGAACCTAACAATAAGATTTTGATATTTATTAATTTAAAAATAAAAGGCGCTGATTTTTTGCTTTTTATTTGCCGGTGTTTTACTCGCGCATGTTCCACCTTTTTCCATTCCGAACAGAGAAGTGAAAGCGCGCGAGTCCGATGATAGTCCTTCGGGGCGAAAGTAGGATACGCCGGCATGTGAAAGGCAAAAAGTTGGCGTCTTTTTTGTTTTCTGTTATTATTACCTTCAAAAGCGCATTTCATAATTCAAGGTTTTACAAATGCTTGAAAAAAGGCGAATCAAACAATTAATTTATGGTGGCGGCTATCTGGCGGTTATTTTTTTGATTTTATTCTTCGTTTATTCAATTTGGCTTAAATCAGCAGCTACTTGCTTTGACAACCGCAAAAATCAGAAAGAAATCGGCGTTGATTGCGGCGGGTCCTGCCCGGCATGTGAAATTAAAACTTTATCGCCGATTGCCATTAACTGGACAAAATATTTTTCCGCCGACCCAAAAACCATTGTTGCCGCGGAAATAAAAAATTCCAATTCAAGTTACGGCGCCCGGAAATTTACTTATACTTTTGACATTTACGACAAAAAAGGGGAGAAAATTAAAACTCTTATTAGAAGTTCTTTTATTTATCCGGAGGAAATAAAATACCTCGTTGAATTTTTGGAAATCAATCCAAAAGAAATCGGTAATGTTCAAATTTCTTTCGCTGATTTTAATGACTTTAATTGGGCGCCGAAAGAAGATTTTTCCAAACCGGAAATTGAATCTCGTGAAATCACCGTTAAAATTAATTCCATTGACAACAAAATAGAAATAAAAGGAATAGCAAATAATAAAAGCGCTTTTTCGCTGTCCAAAATAAAGATTATCGCTTTTTTGAAAACAGTCGATAACATGTTTATCAGCGTTTCACAAACCGAATTGGAAAATTTGGCGGCTTTTGATAAACGGCCATTTGCGATTTCCTTTCCAAAAGGCATTGGTTTGACTTCAGCCACTTCATCGGTTTTTTTGGCTGACCCTAATAAAACGAAAATTTATATTGAAGCCGCGCGTTAATCGCCATATAACATGATTAGTAATTTTGACAGGCCTTATAATTCAAAAGAAGTAGAAGATAAAATTTACAAACTTTGGGAGAAATCCGGCTGTTTTAATCCTGATAAGCGGATAAAAGCTAAAAGCTTTTGCATAACGGTTCCTCCGCCCAATGTTACCGGCTCGCTTCATATGGGACACGCCCTAAACGCGGTTATTCAGGATATTTTAATACGCAAAAAAAGGATGGAAGGATATAAAACTTTATGGCTTCCGGGCACTGACCATGCCGGCATTGCCACGCAAAATGTCGTTGAAAAAGATTTGAGAAAACAGGGGATTTCGCGGCATGAATTGGGGCGTGAAAAATTTCTTGAAAAAGTTCTGGAATGGAAAGAAAGATACGGCGATATTATTTTAAACCAATTTAAAAAACTCGGCTCTTCAATGGATTGGTCGCGAACCAGATTTACCATGGATTCTGATTATCAGAAAGCGGTTGAAAAAGCGTTTTTGCATTATTTTGAAAAAGGGTGGATTTATCGGGCAGAACGCGTAATCAATTGGTGCTGGCGTTGCGCCACATCTTTATCGGATTTGGAACTTGAATACAAAGAAGAGGAGGTGGCGTTATATTATATTAAATATCCAATTAAAAATAATCGGGAATTTATTGTCGTTGCCACGGTTAGGCCGGAAACGATGCTCGGCGACGCGGCGATTGCCGTGAATCCGAAAGACAGCCGTTATAAACATTTAATCGGCAAAACAGCTATTTTGCCCATTCAAAATCGCGAAATTCCCATTATCGCGGACCGATTGATTGACATGAATTTTGGCACTGGCGTTGTTAAAGTTACGCCGGCTCATGATTTATCCGACGCGGAAATAGGCGAACGCCATAAGCTTAAAGTTTATAAAGTTATCGGGCAAAACGGCAAAATGGCCAAAGAAGCCGGTTTAATTTGCGAAGGATTGAAAACGATAGAATGTCGAAACAAAATTATTGAAGAATTAAAACAAAAAAATCTTTTGGAAAAAGAAGAGCCGTATAAACACAACGCGGCTCATTGTTACCGTTGCGGCGTTAAAATTGAGCCGATTCCCAGCTTGCAATGGTTTTTGAAAATGGATGAATTGAAAAAATCAGCTGTTAAAGCGGTTAAATCCGGAAAAATAAAATTTCATCCCAAGCGTTGGGAAAAAGTTTTTTTTGATTGGATGAAAAACATAAAAGATTGGTGTATTTCGCGGCAAATCTGGTGGGGACATAAAATTCCGATTGAAGGAGTTGATGATGTGCTTGATACTTGGTTTTCGTCGGCGCTTTGGCCGTTCGCGGCATTGGGCTGGCCGAATAAAAATTCAAAAGACCTGAAAGAATTTTATCCGACACAAGTTTTATCTACGGCAAGAGACATTATTAATCTTTGGGTGGCAAGAATGATTTTTTCCGGACTTGAATTTACCGGGGAAAAACCGTTTAGCGATGTGATAATTCATCCGACAATCTTAACCAAAGACGGAAAAAGAATGTCAAAATCATTGGGCACGGGAATTGACCCGATTGAATTGATTGAAAAATACGGCGCTGACGCAACGCGTTTCGGGCTTATTTGGCAGATGATGAAAAATCAAGATATTCATTGGGATGAAACAGCGGCGGTTGCCGGAAAAAAATTCGCCAATAAAATATGGAACGCTTCGCGTTTTGTGATACAAAACGCGAATTCAAAATTCAAAATTCCCTCCCTGCGGGAGGTTTCCCGAAGGGAGAAAAATTCAAAATTACAATTTAAAAATAATAAATTAACCGCTGCCGATAAAAGAATCCTTATTCAACTCCAAAAAACCAAAAAATCCGTTGAAAAAAATATTGAGAATTTTCATTTCGGCAAAGCGCTTCGCGATTTTTATGATTTCTTCTGGCGCCAATTCTGCGATGTTTATTTGGAAAAAAGCAAAAAACAAATGGCTGACGGCGAATTGAAAGAAAATACTCAAAAAATTCTTTCTTTTGTTTTATTTGAATCCCTCAAGCTTCTTCATCCGTTTATGCCGTTTATCACCGAAGAAATCTGGCAGAGTTTACCGGGCGGAAATAAAATGTTAATAACAGAAAAATGGTAATTATTTTTTCAATAATTTTAGGTATTTTTCCTTCTTTAATTTGGCTTTATTTTTTTCTTAAAGAAGACACTCATCCGGAACCGAAAAAAATAATCGCTTTGGTTTTTTTTGCCGGCGTTTTGATTACCGCTTTTGCGATACCTTTGGAAATTGTTTCCCAAAATTTTCTTGAAAATTTCGGCATCGACCGATATTATTTCATTTCTTTTTTAGTTTTATCCGCTATTGAAGAAATAATGAAATTTTTGGCGGCTTTTATTATTTTGTCCAAGTGGAAAAAAAGATTTTTTGACGAGCCGGTTGACGCGATGATTTATATGATTACCGCGGCAATGGGATTCGCGGCGGCGGAAAATATTTTTGTGGTTTTAAGCAATTCGTTTAACGGCGAGGGTATAGGACAAATCGCCGGCATAATGACTTTTCGTTTTATCGGCGCCACCTTGCTTCACGCTTTAAGTTCCGGAGTCGTCGGTTATTATTGGGCAAAAACATTGGCAGGTCAGTTGTCAGATGTCAGATATCGGATGTCAATTGTTAAAGGCCTCGCCATCGCCACTCTCTTGCATACTTTTTTTAATTATTTTATACTGAAATCAAACAATATCTTGATTTATCCCACGATATTTTTAATGATTATCGCTTTTTTTATATTTTGGGATTTTGAGAAAATAAAGAGTAATCACTAATATACAAATCAAACGCAAATATACTAATATTTTAATTCGTATATTATTAAAAATTCGTATATTCGCGATTACTATCGATTACTATATGGATAAAGATTTCTTTTCAAAATTAGCCACAGTGGGGCCGGATGGAAAATTTTCCGCCTATACCAAAGAAAAAGAGATAAAATTTGATATTAGCGGACACGTCAAAGAAAAAATCAAACCCGTTGATAAGCCGGCGGAAATTTTCGATTTTGCCGACCTTGTTGATGAGGGAAAACCAGAAGGCCAGCTTTTAGTTGATATTTATCAAACTCCGATAAGTTTTATTGTTGAATCCCATCTTGCCGGCATTGAGCCGGAAAGTTTGGATGTCGCGATTGCTCCGGAAAATATTTCAATAAGAGGCCGGAGACGAAAAAAAGAAAAAATAGAGGAAAACGAATATCTTTTAAAAGAATGCTTTTGGGGAAGATTCGCCCGTTCCATCATTTTGCCACAGCAAATCGACCCGGATAAATCCCACGCTTCGCTGAAAAACGGAGTTTTAAAAATAGTGCTTTTAAAATTAAGCAAACAAAAACATAAAAAATTGGAAATAAAAGAAGCATAAATGGACGACAAAGATTTTTTTGAAAAATTAACAGCGGCAAGCGAAAACGAAGAATTTGAGCCGCGATTGGCAAAAGCGAAATCGGAAACGCAAAAAACAGAAGAAGAGGCGATTAAGATTTTTGAAGGGCCGGAAGGGCAATTAACGGTTGACGTTTATCAAACGCCGACGAATATTATTATTGAATCGCCGGTGGCCGGAGTAAAGTCGGAAGATTTGGATATCGCCGTCAATCCGGACACGGTTGTCATTAAAGGAGCGCGGCAAAAATGCGAAAGCGTTGAAGAAAAAGATTATCTTCACAAAGAATGCTTTTGGGGCAGATTTTCCCGCTCCGTTATTTTACCGGAAGAAATCGACCCGGATAAATCTCACGCTTCGCTGAAAAACGGGGTTTTAAGGATAGTGATGCCAAAAATTAACCGTAATAAAGTTAAAAAATTAAAAATAAAGTTTACTTAGCGGATTCAGAATTTAAACCGCCGGATAATCAGCGATGTTATAAAAATCATAGAACCGATTAGAATGAAAATCGGTCCGGGCGCCATACCATAAATTGATGAAATATAAATTCCCAAAGCCGCGCTGAAAATTCCAAAAATAACGCTTAACGACATAAAAGAATATAAGCTTCGGGAAATATTTTTTGCCGAAGCCGCCGGAATAATTACCAAAGAACCCATCAGCAAGGCGCCGACAAAACGAATTCCTAAAGCCACGGCCAAGGCGAAAATGAGCAAATAAGCGAATTCCAAACGCTTATTTTTTATTCCCGCGGACTGCGACATTTCTTGAGATATCATATTCAACGCCAGTTTTTTATGGATTAACAATAACGAAACTATCAAGCCGATTGAAAGAATAACGGAAATAATTGATTCTTTTAAGCTTAAAGCCGCGATATTTCCCAAAAGCGCTTCAATTAGTTCGTGTTTTGGCGTGATGAGCGTTCCCAAAGCTAAACTGGCGGTGAAAAAAACGCCGACAATCGTTTCCACCGATAATCTGCTTTTATATTCCAGAAACCAAATTCCGATAACAGCCATTGCCAAAAAAACAATCGCTCCAAGAAAAGGATTGAAATTGAAAATCAACCCAAGGGCAATGCCCGGCAAAGCCACGTGAGAAAGAGCGTCGCCGACCAGCGCCATTCTTTTTAAAATCGCGAAACAACCGAGCAAACTGGCGGCCGCGGAAATAAAAATAGCGACTAATAAAGGTTGAAATAATTCAATGTTCATGTTGATAAAAAGCTTTATGTTCGCCGTAAAGTTTTTGCAAATGTTCGGTATTCAGTATTTCTTTCGGCTTGCCAAAACAGATATTTTTCCGATTTAAGCACAAAACTTTTTCCGCGTAACGGTAAACAATATTCAAATCATGGGAAACTAATATGACCGTTATGCCTTTTTTCTGCAAATCATGAATCATTTTATAAATTGATTCCTGGCCGGCGACATCTATGTCAGCCGTCGGTTCGTCAAAAAGAAGAACATTCGGATTGCCTAAAATCGCCCAAGCCACCAAAATTCTTTGCCTTTGGCCGATGGAAATTTCGCCAAAGCCGGATTTTAAAATGCTTTCATTAAGTTGGACGAATTTTAAGGACTCTTTTATTTTTTCATTGCTGATTTTTTCTTTTCTTAAACGCAAGAATTCTTCCACAGTCAGAGGAATGTCATTTTCAATATCCATTCTTTGAGGGACATAGCCGATTTTGACATTCGGTTCCCACTTTATCTCACCTTGATATTCTATAAATCCCAAAAGCGATTTCAAAAGCACGGTTTTTCCCGCGCCGTTCGGCCCGATAATCGCCAAAACATCGCCTTGATTGACTTCAAAATTAATATCTTCCAGAATTTTATCGCCTTCAATTTTAACAAAAAGATTTTTAACCGAAAGAATGGGCATTTTTTATTTTAATTATAGTTCAAAATCATTGCAAAAACAAATAAATTCTGTTATATTATTAAAAGTTTTAAATCGTTTTAAGCCCCACATATTTATTTTTCGGGGCGTATATTCCCCGGTAGCGCAGCGGTAGCGCAGTTGCCTGTTAAGCAATTGGTCGTAGGTTCGAATCCTACCCGGGGAGCCATTAAATTAGATACGAACTCATTTTTTGAAGATGAGAGTGTTCGCTCGCCCAGCCCCGCCAAAGGCGGGGTTGGTTTCGCTTTGCGTCGGCGTTTATTTCTTTTCTTGTCCTTGCCCCACCCTCCCAGTGTGCGGACAAATTTTTAGAACTCCCTATAGTCATATAGAAATATTATTCTATATAGAATAATATTGCAAGATGTGATAAAGTGGAAAAGTTATGGACATTTCGGTCAAATTTGGCAAAAAAGCGAAAGAATTACGCCTCCAAAAAAATATGTCGCAGGGAGACCTTGCGAAGATTTTGGGCGTACACCCAACCTATATTTCTGGTATTGAGCGAGGCGTTCGTAATATGTCTTTGAAAAATATTGAAAGAGTAGCAAAAGCCCTTGGGGTATCAGTCAGAGATTTAATAAAATAGTTTTATGACAAAGTTTGACGTAGAAAAAATACGTTCTCAACTGAAACGGTGGCAAGAAAAACTTCTTGACATGAGCAAGTCTAATCCACTTTTGGGATTGAACAGAGCTAGGGCGGCTAAGTTTAAAATAAAGAGCCCCGATATTTTCGCATTGTTCCAGCAACTGGTTATAGAGTCAAACGAACTACGTATGCCGTTGGTTAAAAAGGTTAAAAAGAAGGCGGAAAATGATTTGTTTAATCAAAATGAGCCTGATGAGGAGAAAGAGGTTTACAAAATAGAAGAGGGTGATATTGAGATAGAAATCAGTACCCCTGCCGACCTAAAACGAAAGCTACGCAGGATATACGACAACAGCCGAACTACAGTTGAAGAGCGAGGCGTAGTAACTCTTTACGCCGCTTTTGGGGTTATCCGTTGGAGCGACGATGCTCTGGGAGATTCCGTAAGCCCGATTTTACTAGTGCCTTGTGAATTTATTTATAAAGGCCCGAGTGTGGCTTTACGGCTTCGGATGGCAGACGAGGAAATTCAGATAAATCCGGCCATTCTTTATTATTTTCGAGAAAAACATAAAATTGACCTTTCCGAATTTCAGGAAGGATTTGACCAAAAAGAACTAAATCAAGATTCGCTAACAACACTACTCAAGAACATAAAAAGGGCTATTGGCGAGCAAAAGTGGCAAGTAGCCGAGGAAGTATGGCTGGGGACATTCAGTTTTGAGTCGTTAGTTTTGTATCAAGATTTGAAACTTTTAGCAGAGCAAGCCTGCTCCAACAAACTTATTGCTGCTTTTGCTCACGCAATAAAAGGCACCGAAGAATCCAGCGAGGCATTAGGAGAAGATCTCGATTCTTTGAAAACTCCGGACATGGTTCCTGTTTCTACCTTGCCCGCAGATTCAAGCCAGCTCAAAGCACTTACTTATGCATCAATGGGTAGACATTTGGTAATACACGGACCTCCGGGCACAGGTAAAAGTCAAACTATTAGCAATATTATTGCCGACGCTTTAGGCAAAAATAAAAAAGTTTTATTCGTAAGCGCAAAAATGGCCGCTTTAAATGTCGTTTTCGACAGATTAAAGAAAGAGGGGCTTGGACAATTTTGCCTTGAAGCGCATGGTACAAAAGCGGGCAAGATGAAAATTATAGAAGAGCTTAAAAGTACGCTTGAGTCAGATAATTACAACAACACTGGTCCGTTAGGGGAGGAGTTGGGTGCCTTGCGCCGGACAAGAGAACAACTCAACGAGTATGTTATAGCACTACACGCCATCATTAATCCCATGGGAACCTCTGTATTCCGTGCAATAGGAGGATTTGCAAGGTTGCAAAAAGCTCCAGACGTAAGAGGAACGCTCCCGTGGGAAAATGTTCTTGAAGTATCAAAAGACGAACTTGTTGCTTGCCTGGATGCATTTAGCGGAGTCGCTCAAATGTCGGAATTGTTTAATTCAAGAAGTTCTCACCCGTGGCGTGGATTCACTCTCCTTGATCACAATATCCAACTCCAAGAACAGATTGAGGTAGATCTTAAATTCTTACTACAGAGTTTTAAGGACATTGAGGCAATAGTTAAACGGCTTAAAAAGCTCTTACCGATCCAAAGTTTTACATATGAGGATTTATCCGCCCTTACTCCGGCATTAGATGCTATTTCTAGAGTTACAAAATTACCAGAAAATTGGTGGAGTGACGATACGGCTAAAATCACAAAGAAGGAAAAATTTTTTAGCGAAGCGTCTTCGCTTGCAAAAGAATACAAGGGAAAAGAGCTTCAATATAGCCAGTTTTCAACTTTACCATTTAAAGAAACGGCCGAACTCCTCTCCGATGTGGATGGTGCTTTTAAGCAATGGAAAAATAGAATCAGCATTTCATACTTTAGGTGGCAGAGAAAAGTTAAGCAAAAGCTACAGCCAAATGTTAAGGGTGGCTTTAGAAATTTTCAGAATTATTATCAAATAACAAAACGATTATCTGAAATTGAAGATTGGTTTAAGAAAAAAACTTCGCTACTTACAGAGGAGGTATCACCGGATAACCTAAAAGACGCTGACGTCCTAAAAAAAGTGGTGTCAGATTGTCAAGCAACTCTTTTATTGCGAGATGTCCTATCAAATCGTAATTGGAAAAAATCCAAAATTACGTCTATAGATTCAGAGATCAGCAATGCCGCCGCCGCTCTTGTCTCTTTGCTAAGTTATCACAGCAAGTCAATAAACGAGGCTGCTGGCAAAATAGACAAATTGTGGCCGAATGGATTTGCTGGTAAAAATTTAATTTTACAAACACCTATTACGCAATTCCAGACGCGAGCAGATGAAATACTGAATAATCTAGATAAGCTACGGGATTGGACATTGCTACAGAGAGCTATGAAACGATGCGAATATCTTGGATTAAGTAGCTTTCTTGATGTAAGAGATGTCAACGCAAAATCGTTGCCCGATGCCTTTGAAAAAAGGTTTCTAAAAATATGGATAAGCGCAGCAATTAGCAGAACACCATGCCTTGCTGAATTTTCCGGCCTCAAACAGCAAGAACTTATAAGTAAATTCAAAATTTTAGACGCAAAGATTAGACGGCTTGCCAACTTGCACATAAAAGCTTCTGTGGCAGCTAATTCAAGGGGAGTTAAGACAGCGCGATCTGATTTCGGTAATGGTAGTGAAATCGGTATTTTAAAACATGAAATGCAAAAAAAGAAAAGAGTAAAACCTTTGCGTAAACTATTTAATGAAATCCCCCATGTTTTACAAGCTCTGAAGCCGTGTATGTTGATGAGCCCTATTTCAGTTTCAACCTTTTTGAGGCCGGAGACATTCCATTTTGATTTGGTTATATTCGACGAGGCATCGCAACTACCGGTACAGGAGGCAATTCCTTCTATATTGAGAGCTAATCAAGTAATAGTCGCCGGTGATCCAAATCAGCTCCCTCCAACTTCGTTTTTTGAGGCTTCTTTAATTGGTGATGACATGGAGAATTATGAAGAAGATCTCGAGTCTTTATTAGATGATTGTGTTGCAACCTCAAAACCCATCTTCGAAGAAGAATATCTTAAGTGGCACTATAGAAGCCGCGACGAGCGATTGATTAACTTCTCAAATTATTATTTCTACGACAACAAACTGATTACATTTCCACCTCCCCATACCGACAATGACGGTCGCGGGGTAAGACTTGAATATACACCTGATGGGGTTTGGGATCGCGGCAGAAGTCGCACAAACCGAAAAGAAGCAAGAAAAGCAGCTCAGTTAGCCATTGAACACTTTAAGAAGTTTCCGGACAGGAGCTTGGGTATCGTTGCCTTAAACACCACTCAACGTGAGGCGATAGAAGAAGCCCTTGAAGAGGAGCGATCTAAATATCTTGAACTAGAGCCGTTCTTTAATTCATCACAAGAGGAACCGTTTTTTGTAAAATCTCTTGAAAATGTGCAGGGTGATGAACGAGACGTGCTGATTATTAGTGTTGGGTACGGGAAAGACCGCGATGGCGCGTTGACTCTAAACTTCGGCCCGCTCAATATGGAGGGCGGCTGGCGGCGATTAAATGTTTTAGTGACTCGCGCAAAATGGCAAGTTGTTTTAATAACGAGTTTGCGTTCTGCGGAACTACATCGTGTAAATCCCCAAAATCGCGGAGCCGTCGCTCTAAAAAACTATATAGAATATGCGGAGCGAGAAGGAACTTTACCACCAGAACCAGCACAAAGTACAGACGGGGAAACGAACGATTTTGAAGATTCAGTAAGAGCAGCTTTGATGGAAAGAGGCTTTACCGTGGACGCCCAAGTAGGAGCGGGAATTTTCAGAATAGATTTAGCAATTAGAGACCCCAGAGATCAATCAAGATACTTGATTGGTATAGAGTGCGATGGAGCCACTTATCACAGTTCTCGCGTGGCTAGAGATCGAGATTTGTTGAGAGAAGAAATCTTGCGTGGTATGGGTTGGAAACTCCACAGGATTTGGTCCACGGAATGGTTCCAAAATAGAGATACGGCCATTAAACTGACGCTTGATAATATTGAGAGGGCGATGTCCCGAGACAAAACGGAGTCCGTTCCAGCCGCTTCGCTGGCAGAAACAGATTTTGACTTTAAACCTATGCCAGCCCCACAAATTAAAAAGAAATATCAGACGGGGATACCTTACAAAAAATACAATCGGCGACACAGGCGAGAAACTTTAATGCGCAACACCAACACATCTCGTCTTGAAGGAATTTTGATAGACTTGGTTGATTTTGAGGGACCTATCCATGAGGATGTATTGCATGAACGGCTTAAAGAGGTTTTTGGTGTAGCTAAAATAGGCGCGAATATAAGTTCCAATGTGAAAGAAGCTCTTGGATCGGTTCGTTATGATAAAAAGATAGAGTTGAAAAAGTCGTTTATTTGGAAAAGAGGAAAAGAATCGAAAACTTTTAGAATTCCTGGCGATAATATAAAACGACCCATATGTTATATATCCTCTCAAGAAATTGCGTTAGCAATCCTTTACTTAGTTGAGGACCAATTCGGGATAATGAGAGAACAAATCCCCCAAGCGGTAGCTAGGGTATTTGAGATTGTAAGGACAGATCCTGATGAAAATGACCGCATTCGTGAAATTGTAGATGAACTGATTGAAAAAAAGCAGTTGGTACCAAATGGTAACAGAGTTAACTTGGCTTAACGAAACACTTAAAACTATGGCTATTAATCTTTCAAAAACTGATTACATTCTTTACAGGGAATGCCCGAAGAATGTTTGGTATAAAATCCATAGACCAGATATTTACTCCGAATCGGAATTATCCGAATTTGAGAAATCAATTATGGAAACCGGCAATGAAGTTGAGTTGGTAGCGAGAAAGTTATTTCCATCAGGAATTTTGATTGAGCGCAGGGATACAAAAGCACAAGAAACCACCCAAGATTACATCGCAAAAAAGCAAGAAGTATTATTCCAGCCAATCTTTGTTAAGGATAGCCATTTAGCGGCTATTGATATCTTAAAATTTGAACCGGAAACAAAGGACTACTCGGTATATGAAATAAAATCAACAAGTAGCATTGATGAAAAAGTTCATTACCATGATTTAGCTTTTCAGATAAATTTGCTTAGGAAATGCGGTTTGAAAATAAACAAGGCATATCTTATCCACCTCAACTCTGAATATGTCCGCTCTGGTAAGTTAGATATTGTTCAGCTTTTCAAGATTGTTGACATAAGCAAAAAAGTAGAAAATGTTTCAGAAAGTGTGGCTACAGAAACGGAGGAAGCGTTAAAATATATATCACAGGATGAGGAGCCAAGTGGTTTTTGTTGTTGTGTCTATAAGGGGAGATCACGACATTGCTCAACTTTTCAACACGCCAATCCTGAAGTTCCTGATTATAGCGTCCATGACATTGCGCGTATAGGAAACAGTAAAGCAAAGTTAAAAGAGTTAATTGATAATAATATTTTTCATATTGATAAAATTCCGGCGCATATCAAGCTAACCGATATTCAACAAAGCCAAGTTGATACCTATATTCTTAATAAGGTTTTGGTTAATAAGGAAAAGATTAAAGCAGAGTTTGATACTTTAACATTTCCATTATATTTTTTGGACTACGAAACATTTCCGGCGGCAATTCCAAGATTTGATGGCTTTTCCCCTTACCATCAAATACCGTTCCAATATTCTGTTGATGTTTTGAAGTCGCCGGAAAGCAAACCGGAACATTACGAATTTTTACATGTTGATTCTAGCGATCCAAGCAAATCGTTTGCGGAATCTTTGCAAAAACACATAGGAAAAACTGGCAGTATTATTGTTTGGCACAAAGGTTTTGAATGTGGCAGAAATGATGAAATCGCGGAAAGGAT
>Ga0209542_10012372_pt1 | contig 14937 bp, 13 predicted proteins | sample RifCSPhighO2_01_FD_184028 | JGI IMG/M metagenome (GOLD analysis project Ga0209542, IMG submission 184028) | Soil microbial communities from Rifle, Colorado - Rifle CSP2_plank highO2_0.1 (SPAdes) (version 2) | ecosystem: Environmental > Terrestrial > Deep subsurface > Rock core/Sediment ...
GTTTAGGAGGAAACTATACTGGAGGATTTGGTGGATCCAGCGCATCTCTTGCCGGTAGTTCTAGCAGCAGTATGAGCAGTTCTTCTGGAATGGGTGATGGCGGAGATTGCAAAGATAAAAATAAGTGTGACAATGATGATGACGGTGGCTCGAGAAATGACGACGACGACGGACACCATTCAGATGATGACGATTGCCGAGATAAAGATGATGATTGATTTTTAGAATTTTTAATCACCAAGGATCTTTCCAAAAATGATGAAAATATTTCATGAAACTTTCTCTGATCTCTTTTGATTCAAGTACAAAAGCAAAAGATTGCTCACTCCAGAGAATTTGGGCAACCTTATCACCAAAAATCAGGATTACTAGCGGAGAGGATAGATTTTTAGGAAGTGAGCAATATTTGTAATACTGTTCCTTATGTTTTTTAATATCATTTGGATTGATTCCTTCCAATTTTTTCCCATAATCAACCAAATCATAGAAATAATGTTTTTTTTCTGCTCTCTTCTCCATCCAGTGTGCAAACCAATACTTTAAGTTTGTTTGCTCTACACCACTATTACCACCAATAAAATAAATATGCTTGTACTCTAAGGCTTCAGTAAGTAATGCTTTGATAGCTTCATTTCCCCTAAAGGTTTCCGCTCTAATATTGAATTTTTTTTCTTGAAAGATTGAGAGTAAATCCGGGAGCTTTTCTTCGATCACTTTTTTATGTTCCTGTATCTGTTGTTTCTGTTGATCTAAGAAATCAACTATCTTGCTGGGATGTGTGATCTGGTAGGTTCTCTTTCCTTTTTCGATAGTGTAACTTACTAAGCCTTTTTCAATCAGTTTGTTAAGAATATCATATATATTTCTACGATCAATACCGGTTTTTTCCTGAATGGTATGCAAAGAGGATATCCCTATCTCTAGCAATGCTGAATATACTTTGACTTCTCCTTCAGATAAGCCAATTGATTTGAGATAGCTTAGATCCATTCCGTGGTAGTATAACAATACCACAAATCTATATAAAGATTATGCCTGATTTAATAGACATTAGTGAGTAGTTACAATAACGAAAGGTGAAAAATGAAAAATGAAACTGAAGAACGGGAAGAAAAATTAGAAAGATTTGTCAGTGAAGCCGTTAAAAAACTTGGAGATCGGGGTTGGGATTATGAGGGTGAGGGGACTGAAAAAGGAAGAACTTGGGAATATGTACGATCAAGTAGGGGGGTTAATTCTGAAGATTTTGATTCAATCATAAAGAATTTTTTGCAAATTTTTGAAGAATCGGGAAGAACCACATTTACTTCAATTGTTGTGTATCCAAATGCACCCAGAGAATTCTATGCCGAACTTCATTTCTGGAGAGATAGACCCACATTAGAAACGTTGGATGGTAATAAGTGGGCGTACTCCCCTAAGAATAAAGATGTTAAGCTTTTTCAGTGCGATGTAAGCTTCTCTGGGTTGTCCAAAAAAAAAGGAGAAGATCGAGTACTTGAGATTGCGGATAAGTTAGATTCTTTGTTGTATGCTAATTCGCCAACTATTAAGGCTGAAAGCTTTGGAGAATTTCCAAAACCTGCTGAATGGCCAGTTCCTGTTGCGCTTGGGCCTGAAAATAAAAGAGTAATTAAGGACTCATTCCTTTTCCTTCAGAGAGAAAAGAATAAGCAGCCAGGCTGGAATTACGTCCCACATCTTGACCTACCCCGTTATTACAAACAGGTTTCAATTTTATACGAGCTAGGAACGGAAAAATGACTATCAATTTTTCTTTTATTATTTCTTTCCTTTTTTCTTTAAAATAACCGGAACTTTCTTCTTAGTAAAATTTAAGACATCCAAATGCAAGAGCCCAGAAGCACTATGTGCACCTTTCTGCACTTTCTGGACAGTATCTTTTATAGAGATTGATTTCATGAAATCGTTAATGTTAAACATCGTTTCGGTATCTTTCAATCTTTCCTGACGCATCTTCAGTGTGGTTAGATCATTTATCTTCTTGGTGATAATTTTGTTGACGTCAGAAGTATAATCCTCCAACAGTACAGAAACATTCTGTTCGTTCAGATAAGAAGGATAGATGACATAATCCGCTCCGGCATCGTACAACTCTAAAGAGCTTTTCAGGCTCTTAGCAGTAACGATGATCAACGCTTTTGGGCTCTTTTCTTTTACCGTTCTGATGATGGTCTTGCTTTCATCGATATTAATAGCACTGGAAACTACTATTTCCGCTTCATGTAAATCTAAATGATCTAGAAAGTAGGGATTGGAGACGGAACCGTAGAGGTAAGGGATTCCTTCCTGTTTCAAAAGGCGAATATTAGCGCGGTCATTTTCAACAACTAGAATTTTTTTTCCTAATCCTTCCAGTTTGGTAAAAAACTCTTTTCCTAGGTCATAGTAACCAAAGAAGATGATTTGGTAACCAACCATACTGGAAGCAAGATTGGTTTCCTCCTTACTGGAGAAGAAATGGTCTATCTTTTGCAGATATTTTTGCAAATATCGGAATAATTGGTGATCATATTTTATGAAATAGGAGGAGATGAGTAAGCTGACAACTACCAAAATGATCGCCACTGCGCCGATCTCTGCACCCACAAAACCGCTGGCTACTCCTGCAGAGATTATAATGATTCCAAACTCGCTGAACTGAGAAAGGTTTACCGCTACCAGAAAGGAAGTCTTTAAGTCATAACCTCGCTGTTTAAGGGTAAGGTAAATGGCCGCCGGCTTGATGATGAAACAAAGCACAAAAAAGAGCACGATCAAAGAGATGATCTGCAGATTAAAGTTAGTAGTTATTTGGAAACCCAATCCGACAAAAAAGAGCAAGTTGAAGAAAATAATTAATGGTTTCAATCTACCCAATACATCATTCTTATATTCGGTGTTAGCTAAGGCGACGCCAGCAATAAATGCACCAATAGTAGTAGAATACCCTAAAAGTGGAGAAATCCAGACAAATAGAAAACAAACACCTAAGCTAAGTACGAAAAGTAATTCCGGATAACGGTAGGCTATCTTAAGTAAGTGATTAAGGATGTATTTTACAAAGATCAGAGCGATAAGGAGTAATAATAGTCCTTTAAGTGGCACAAAAAGGATACCTAAAGCATTGGTTTCTTGAAGTAAATTCATAACCGTCAGGATGAGTATGGCAAAAAGGTCTTGCACGATCAGAATACCGAGAATAATTTTTCCGTGCAAAGTTGAAGTCTCTTTCTTGTCTTCCAACCATTTTGCGACTAGTAAGGTACTGCTGAACATGAAAATGATGGCTAGGTAGATACTTTGGGTGAAAGTAAATCCTAAGAGAGAAGCAAGCACAAAAGCAACTACGAAGAAAATAACTGATTGGATAGCGGTAGAGATGAAAATGTCTTTCCCTAAATACTTGAGGTTGTTGAAATCAAATTCCAGACCCATCAGGAAAAGCAGAAAGGTAATTCCTAGTTCGGCCATGAGCAGGATCTGTTCTTCAGTACTGCCCCCTACGATGAAAAAAGAAAAAATAAATCCAGAAAGGATGTAGCCGATGATTATAGGCTGCTTCAGTAACTTAGCGAGGAAGGAGATAGCAACTATAACTAAGAATAGAACACCAAAATCTTGGATAAACGACTGCATGGAATGAAACACCTATCTTTTTTTCTGTGAAAAAGAAGTGTAGCAAGGTTATATAAATATCTTTCTTGGAGAGGATAGGTGGAGGTGAAGTCAGATATCTAAGTCTTCCTCTCTATCTAGTTCCTCAAGAGCGGGCAGGGATTTTCTGACAATCGCAATCAATTCGTAAGTTGGACTTTCATAGAGAGAGATAACATCATCTTTGTCAAGATCCTCCTGAAGGCATATTCCCGCGCCAGTAGAATGCCGTCCTTCATACCAAGGAAGAACAACGCTTAGTTGATACCGACCGTCAGGCTGTTTTCCAGCCAGAATAAAAGAATCCCCTTGCGGTAATTCTAATCTAATTTCTAAATTTTCCGAATCCAAATATCGCTCAACAGGAATAGGCATAACTCACTCTTCCTTAAACAGCTTGGCAACCTTGTCTTTTCCGATTTCTAATATGAAAGAGGCCAGCCTTGGTCCACGTTCTTTATTGATCAATACTCTATAACATAGAGCAAAGAAATCTTTCGGCTGCATATTGTGATTTTTGCAAAGGATGTACATCTCTTCATGCAGTTCAACATCAGTCCAGTCGCGGTCAAGTAATTTCTTCGCTACTTCATGCAGAATCTTCTTTTCTTCTTTGCTTACTTTTACTGGGCATTTCTCCTGCACTGTAAACTTAAATTCTTCCGGAGCATGTTTCTGCAGCCAGTTGGCAGCGCATTCTGCTCTGGTGCGCAGACGCTTTTTATCATGGTCGTTCTTCAATTCCTTTTCAAAATAACCTACCACCTTATCGATATTGAAATTATTTATCTGCAGGAGCATGGTAAGATGCCTGAACTTTGGCTGATACGGAATTGTTTTAGGGAGTTTTCCGATATAACTTAATTCATAGGCAATCTTGTATTTCTCAGCTTTCTTTTCATCCTGAAGTTCTTCCGCTCCGAAATAAATCCGTTCTGCTTTGTCGAATTCTTCATACACATTAATGACATCGGCATCAAAACTTATGGCAAATTCCCGGTTCGGCCTGGTTCCTGCGAATAAATATCGAGTTATTTCCGGTTCATACACTTCCAGGACATCTTTCAAAGTAATTACATCGCCTTTGGAGCTGGACATCTTCCCGTTCATGCCTTTAAGGCTAATGAAATCGTACATGACATAGCTGGGAGCATCAAAGCTCCATACCTGCTTGCAGATATCTTTTCCCGTATCATAGCTGCCGCCCACCGTAGAATGATCTTTACCGCCCGGCTCGAAGTCTACCTTTTCATAATTCCATCTCATGGACCAATCTACCCGCCATTTCAATTTTACAAGAGTTGGTTTCTTCTTGAAATCAAAGGTATCTTTATGGCCGCATTCACATTCATAACTAAGTGTGTAACCGCCCGGCCAGGTTAAGGTGTTGATTGTATCCTTACCGCACTTTTCGCAAAATAAAGAAACCGGTAACCATTCTTTTTCCAAGGGCTCTTCGCGATATTGGTTCAGTATTTTTACGATAGTCTCCGTGTTTTCTAAAGCGTGCTTCATTTCTTTGGCATACTCTCCGGAACGATACTTTTTGGCCTGATACAGAAATTCGGGGGTGATGCCTACCTTTGGGACAGCTTCTTCTACTTCTTTTTCGTGATGTTCAGCATAACTCTTGTGACAGCCAAAGGTGTCAGGAGTATCAACAATTGGTTTTCTGAGATATTGCCTGAGTAGTTCTGGTTTAGGCATATTCGCAGGAACTTTTCTGAAAACATCGAAATCATCCCAGGAATAGATGAAGCGGACTTTCTTTCCTCGTTTTTCTAAGGCCCTTCGGACCAGGTCTACGGTGATTATTTCTCGGAAGTTACCAATATGTACAGTACCAGAAGGAGTAATTCCTGCTGCGACAGTGTAGGATTTCTTATTACCTTTTTCTCTGATGACTTTCTCGGCAGCTACATCTGTCCAATGCACGGAATCATCTTTGTCCATAGTTATGCTGCGTAGAAATGCGATTATATAAAGATTTGGGAATTCTTAAAGAACTAACCTGCATCCATTTCCACAACTTCTTTACACTGCTTCCCAATAAGGCAATTTTGAAAACATGCCTCTTGCTCAGCAGTTAAGACCTCTGAATCTGGAGTTTCACAGAAAGTATCACAGTCACTTATCTGAGCATCAGTACAATCTGGCCAGGAAGCAGTATTAAGCACTTTTATGCTGGCATCTACAACCACTCCTTCTCCAAAAACCCGTAAGGCGTTCTTATACCCAACAGCTTCCTGATGTTCTTTATCAAATCCTGCTATAACAAATCGTGAAATCTTGACTGCCCGATCAAATACTTTTGAATCAAAGGCATATTCTGGACCGATTTCTGTTCCCCACATCACTTTATCAGGCACGGCATCAACCAATGGCTTATATGCTTTGATAGCATCAGCGGTCATGGTTTTCTCTTTGCTTTCAAAAGTGGAAACAAATTTGTCAATTGAGGATTGCTTATTTCCACTATCAAATACATATACAAGGTCTCCACCTAGAGAATCAACAAAAAGTATATGCGCGGCATCAATGCTGAAATAAAGATTGTCATGTTCTTTCATTATTTTTATTAATTGAGTTATGCTGTCGTCTAAATCTTCCCTGTACATGTGGATCAGGAAAGTAGTATCTGGGTACGCTTCAATAATTTTCTCAACATCATCTATCTTGCTGGCAACCGGATGAAACATGAAGTTTAGGTCATTTTTTTGTGCCAGGTTAATGAGCTGCAAAACTTTCTGATCGTTATGCCGGACACCCCACTCCTGGGTCTCTACTTCTCCAAAACCGCGAATAAATTCTTTCCCTACTATCTTTTGAGATGCTGCTAAGGTCTGGGTATACATTCCAGTTAATTGTTCTCCAAGGTATTTCTCAACTTCTTCTCCGCCAATACCTGGATTGAAGAAAGGAATTACTCTATGGGGATGTTTTTGCGCTGCAGCGATGACTTCTCCCAATCCAGCATCACTGACTAGAGTATCTGCCAAAGGCTCTCCGGAAATGCCAAACATGCCAATAAAAAAGTTAATGCCATTTTTATCAAGAAGCTCAAAATACGTATCCATAGAAGCAGAGCCTACCTGCTCTGAGGTACCATACAATGGACCGTTATACGCTCCCTCATATTTTAATCTTGGATAGATGATAGAATATTCTGATGCAGCTGGTTTAGTTTCTTCTACGACTGGAGTGGTTTCTATGGTTGGAGCTGTTTCTGCAACAACTTCTGGGGATGCTGGTGCTTCTTCGACTACTGGTGCGGGAATTTCTTCTACAACTTCTGGTTGAGGTGCACATGAAAAAAGAAATAGAGAAATAACAATTAAACTTACTAGAAATATAAACCTCTTTTCCATAAACGAAAGAAAGAATATGATGTTATTAAAGATTTCTTTTTCGAAAAGAGTAGGTGCATAGCGTGAAAATCACCAGTGAGGGCTTTGTACCATCGGTAGTCAAAGTGTGTGCGCTGGTAGAGACTCCGTAAACATCGAGACGAGCGCCCCGAACGAGCTATGCACATACCGAAAAGAGCATATTTTATATACCCAAACTCTTTACTTCTACCAAGAAAGAGGTGCATCACAATCATTATCACCAGCTGTGGAAATTCTGTAAAGATCGCCAAATCATTGGCTGCAAAATTAAAGGCAAAATATTCACCCTTAACTATTTCTGCTTTTCCAGATGGGGATACCTATCTCAAGTATAATACCAATGTAAAAGGAAAAACCGTGATTATAGTACAGTCATTCCAGCCTCGGCCAGAAATGTCCTTGTTTGATATTGTCTTTGCTGCAGAAACAGCTAAGGACTTAGGAGCAAAAAAAATAGTTTTAGTCGCCCCATATTTAGCCTATATGCGCCAGGACAAAAGATTCAACCCGGGGGAAGCGGTTTCGTCTAAAATTATGGCGAAGTTGCTCAATAATTCTGTTAATAAAATTATTACTATTGATACGCATCTGCACCGCTACAGGTCAATGAAAGAAGTTTTTACTGTCCCTGCCAAAAATCTTACTGCCAATTTTCTCATTGCAGATTTTGTGAAAAAGAAATACCAAAATGCAGTCATTCTCGGACCGGACTGGGAATCCTATCAGTGGGCAGAAGCCATTGCCAAGCATATCGGGGTGGAATCAACTGTTTTAGAAAAAACCAGATATAGTTCCCGGCACGTTACCTCCAAGATGATTAAACCTGTTGAATTGCAAGGAAAAACGGTTGTGATAGTTGATGACATTATTTCCACTGGACATACAGTTGCTGAGGCAGCTAAGAAAGCCAAAGCAGCCGGAGCGAAGAAGATCGTAGCAATTGGAGTACATGGGCTATTTGTAGAGAATGCAATTTCTAAACTAAAAAAAGCTGGTGTGAGCGAAGTGGTTACTACCAATTGCATTGAGCACAAGACTAATAAGATTGATGTGACCGGATTATTGGTGGAAGAATTAAAAAAAAGTAAATAAAGAAAGATTATTAAACAGTAGACAATATCATATTATAGAAAGGTTATGATGTTGATTAGCTATTCCTTGTGTATGTTCTCCCATCAGAATATTTATAAATCAACCTTTAATCCAAATTCCCTAAGTAAGAGGTCTAAACTATGGCAGAACTAATTTCTATGAAAACTATGCCCAAAGAAATCAAGATTGAGTTACTTAAGGAACTGGGCTATAGTTCTGATGGAATATTTGTACTTGAAAAAACAGGGGAGCAGCATTTAGATCGATATATAGGAGAACCAGTAAAGTTAGACAATATGGTTATTCTACCAGGAAGCACAATAATTTTAGATAATAATCCTCTGAGTATTTCTTCTTACTTGGAGGAATTTGGTGACGTCCTCTGACCAAGATTCAATAGCTAGTACTGCTAAAGGAGTAACTGAAGGTATCCTAAGTTTTGGTAAAGAACAAATAAAAGAATGGATTAGAAAATTCAAAGAAAGAAGTCTTGCTTTCATAGAAGATAAGGAAACTATTGATTTAGCTAAAGAACAACGGATAACTGGGGAATGGGAATTTTTTAAAAAATATGTAAAAGATAATGATTCTAGGGTATTGTTCCAGTTAGGCCTTTCTTTAAGACAACTTGAGAAAGAGAAAAAAGATATTGAGCCTCTTAAGAAAAGAATTATTAAGAAATACAATTATAACGGTTTGAGAGTAGCGCACTTTGTACAAAATGGTCTGTTAAATCGATACTTCGGGATTATTTTAGAAAAATCTTCTACTACTGAAAAACTTACAACCGCAATTGAGGAATTATTTAGGGACATAGATAAACATGCAGCTTTCATTCAAAGTAGTGATCAAGAACATTCAGAGGCAAAAGCAAATGAAATTATTGCAAAAATTAGAGCAACCTCTCCCCAGACCTTTGTTATTTCAAGCAGTAAGTCAGCAATGGAGATTTGTGAAAACATTGTAAAAAAAGTTGCAGCTCAACTACCTAATTACACTTCTGAACATTATCAAGCCACCAGTAAAATGAGAAAGGTATTTTTCTTAATTAGGGAAGAGGAGAACTTGGCGGAAGATTAACTTATTTAAAAAGAAATATCAGAGAACGAAATACAAAATCACCGGCAGGATCAAACAGCCCATCAGATGATTCTTTCCCACGCCAAAAGTAGTGGTGACTAATCCGATAGCCGTGGCGGTCAATAAGATCGTAAAGCCAATGAAGCCGTCAAAGTATAAAGTTAAAAGAGTGATGAAAATAATTATTCCAGATAATAATTTTGTGTAATTGACTTTAACAATATATTTTGCAAAAACTTTAGATAAGTAGATAGTAAGTAGTGCCGCAATCCCTCCTGCTGCCAAAGCGACACCCATGAATAGGACCATCTCTTTGAAACCGACACTGCCCATTAATTCATTCACTGCGACAATCGCTCCATTGCGTGCTTTTTGAAGGATATAAGCAGCAGCGATAGAGATTGCCATCGACGCAGTATTCAATCCGCCCACTAGTGTGAGAAATCCTTCATCACCGATGTCACCTACGGCATTAGTAGCGACAATAGCGGCTTGTCCAGATCCAAATCCCGGCAAGAAAGCGGCAACAAATCCCATCCCGGAAGCAGCAGAGACAGATTTCGCCAGATTCTTCTTGGAAAGAGTTAATGGCGCACTCTTTTGTTTGGGGATGACTGATTTCTGGCGAAGACTTTCAATGAGAATAGATAAACCGAATAACCCTGACAATAAAGGAAATAAGGGCTGCTTTAGGTTTGGAATGCTGAATACTAACAATCCTAGCGCTCCGGAGAGAAGAAAGACCACTAATGCCTTCAAGCGCTTGCCTTTGTCTTTCAAAATCATGTAGGCCATGACGCCGATCAAAAGATAGCCGACCATGATGCTAACCAGAGGAGATAATTTTTCCATGCTGAATATGAAAATAGGAAACAAAAGAATGCTTAACAATAAACTTCCTAAAGCGCCGATAACCGTGTACATGATAGCGTTGTGTCCTAAGCCTTTGAGGAGAAGTCGGTGACCAGGAAGAACATTTAATGCCTGTGCTTCTGTGGGAGCCCCCAGATAGATACTGGGAATGGCATCAAGAAATGTATGGGTGATTGCTAAAGAGATGATGAAGACGGCCAGAACTAGGGGCGAAGTATACGCAAGAAGAACTGAAGAGAAAGAAACGAGCAAGACGGAAACGAGATTGACGTGGATGCCGGGAACTAAGCCGGTGATGATACCGCAGAGAATACCCAGAGCTAACGCTACTAAAATCTCTATCACCATTTTCTATATATCCTCATCCTTTTTATATTTTGTAATGAGTTTGTACTTACAAATGCCATTGTTTATCTTCTGACTTTTTGTTAAACACCCCTTTTTATTGATTACTGTGATGAAGTGGATACTTGGATCATTGTTGGAAATATACGCGTTAGGCGTTGCTAGAATTATTTTGGGAAGGAGAGATCTATTAACAAAAGCACATTAATTCTATGGATCAATTTTTTGTGACTTCTCCCATAAATTTTCAAAGTATTGTTCAAGAACTACTAATAATCCTCTATTTCTACTCATCAAGCTCAACCTCTCTTCTCTATTTCTGTAATCTTCTAATCCTAGAATGAACTCATCGTTATCCTTCACCAAGAAGTAAACTAAATCCGGAGAATTTAAGATATGCACTTCCGCCCCTAACCTCAAGCATTCCCTAATATTCTTTTTGTTTTCCGTGGTTATTTTCGTTGTAATTATTCTTACTTTAATACCTTTGTTTAGAGCCTTGTACAGAGATAAATTACTTGCAAATGTTCCAACAAATATTGGCGCAACTTGAATCAAGCTTCTCTTAGCTCTATTCCTCAATGAAATTAAGGCATTAAGATGTTCCTCCCTTCCCGTAAAAGTATAGACAGAGGGCGCATTTTTATCCAAATGAAATAACTTCGGCTTTATCTCAATAGTTTCAATTTCCCTAATACTTTCTTCAAGTAGGTTTTGTTTTCTCTCCAGATAATTTTTTATTGCTTCTTTAACATCATCAACCACATATTTTTTAGGGCTGGTGGGGATTATATCAACAAATCCTTTCTCAATCAAACTGTTAAGCACGGAGTAAATTCTTCCTTTTGGAACTTTTGTTTTCTTGTAGATCGTATTTGCATCAGCATTATCCATGCTAGACAAAAATAAGATGATATCCTTTTCATAATTATTCAAGTCAAGGCCGTCTAAAAACTGGGGTAATTCCATAAACTTTTAAAAGTTGTTTCACATATTTAAATGTTTCTTCTTTTATTTAAGTGATATGAAACCAAAATACTGTCCCTTAAACGAACTTACAGAAGATGTTAGATAAAGTAGTATATGTATCTGGCGTTCAGGGGAGCGGCAAATCAACCCTGATTCGTGAACTTTGCGACACCGGTAATTGTATCTCTTCTCGCAGAATAAGCAGTAGAGTAGATGGTAATAAACATGAGTTCAAAGACAGATATAGTAAGGCAATTTGGAGACTTGCTAAATATTATCTTGAAGCCTGTGAACAGGCATGCTTGTCAAAGAACAACCCAAATAATTTCATTCTGGGGGATAGAAGTGTTTATGATAGTCTTGTCTACATGAATGCTTTTCTACAATTGGGCTGGGTGAATGAGGATCAGCTTAAACATCATCAGAAATTATATGAATTATTTTTCTCTCAGGAAATGAAACCGAAGAACATCATATTTGTGGCTCCGCCTCTTGAGTGGATCATTAAAAAATTGGAGGAGAGATCGAAAACTGAGTCTTTGAAACCAGATGTTAAGAATCTTAAATATTTAAAACTTGTTTATGATGCATTTGAATCATTCTATCAAAATTGCGGTGATAATGTACTTATTTTACGAGAAACTGATTTAGAACAAAGAGTTAAAATAGTTCGCGAGTGGTTGGGTAAAATATATTCATAATAAATCACTAACTTTTATTCTTCCCAAAGGTAATCGTTAGAAAATTTATTTTAGGGTGATTCTTTTTCGCATTCATCCGGAGATCGTTACTCTCCCGTTTTTCCCAAACCCTAAGTCTTCCCTGAGGATTCCTGAAGATATGAATCGTGACTAAATACGTCTTGATGTGTAAATTCTGCGTTTCTCTTTTATTTCTTGTAATGCTTTTGTAAGTACAAATAGAAATAGTTTATTTTATCGACAAATATGCCTGATTTCAGCCAGTAAAAACTCCCGTTAGGATGCCGAGCATGAGAGCCGCTAAAAGTGCAAAAATTTCCATCTTTAAGGGTTGCCGACAAATACCGCTTTTTATTTATTATGGTGATGAAATGGATGCTTGGATTCATGTTGGAGATATACGTGTTGATGCGCTGCTAGAATTATTTTGAGAAGGATAGTTCTAGAAACATTTATAAAAAATTGTTTTTATGAATCAAAGATGAGTAGACCAAATCTTATCGTTGCCTCTTATAGAAGCCCCGTGGATTACAGCAATGACGCATCACAATCTTCGCTGGGAGGATTGACTCAGGCCCTCATTGGATGCATGAAGCCAAACGATTACTGGGTAGCTGTATCACAAGGTGAAAATGACCCGAATCTCGTGGATGATGATGGGGTGATAGTTACCAAAGGAGAAGGATTTGAATTTAAGCAGCTCAAAATATTTCTTAATCCTGAAACAAACCAGCGGTATTATGGCATCACTGCTAATGCACATATCTGGCCTCTCTTCCATCTTAACCAAGGCACCCACTACAATCGCAGCACAACTTTTCCACGGCCGCGCTTTGATGGCAATGCCTTTTTTAGCTATGCTGTAGTAAACGAAATTTTTGCCAAGGCCATTTACGAATTAGCCGGAGGAAACACCACCGATACGACTATCTGGTTGCAAGATTACCATCTGCTTCTAACACCCGCCAAACTTAAAGAACGTAACCCTGCGTTGACTGTATCTCAGTTTATTCATATACCTATGTTTAATCCTGCAGTAACCAAGCCTTATTTTAATTTCAATGGTGAATCTGAAGAAGCAACCAAACTTCTTATTGCTGGTATGCTCGATAATGATCTTTTAGGATTTCATATTCATGAATATGTAGATAATTTTGGACAAACTGTGCGTCAATTCTTTCCGACAGCGAAAGTTTCAGAAACAGAAAAAGGTTTACTTATCACCCACAACGACAAACATTGCTATGTTGAAGCTTTTCCCATTGGCGTAGATGTAGATGGAATCAGTACCTTAGTGAAAGATGGAGCAGCGCCCAACCCCATTATTACGACAGAAGGAAAAACTTTAGAAGAATTCATCAAAGAAGACAAGAATGAAGGAAGAGAAATTATCGCAGGAGTAGAACGCTGTGATTACACTAAGGGATTGGTAGAACGATTCGCTATATTAGAACAGCTTCTAAAACAAGGCTTGTCCATGCATTATGTCGGTGCTATCGCTCCGCCGCGTGAAGGCATTGAAGAGTATCAACATCTATTTAGCGAAGTGCAAGAAACCCACCAAAAATTCAACCAACGATGGCAACAAAAATTGGGATATGAACCAGCTACCATCATTTATGGCGGATTGCAACCTCCTTACGGTCTTTTGTCTCAAGCCGATTGTATCTTGCTCCCCCTTATTGAAGATGGCATGAATATAGTCTTCCATGAAACTGTTCTCTCCCAACAGTACCGAGAACACCGTGAACGAGGAATTATCGCGATTGGAAATGCAGGTATTGAAAAACATGCCGCCAGTTTTGGAAACCAGCATGGCTTAGTGCGGATTGATCCCTTCAATCCTGAGAATGCTGCCGGAAACATCATCAGAGCGTTGCAAGCCCCTTACCATATTTCTGATGCTTTGATACGCTTTATTAGAAATCAAGATGTTAAAGTATGGAGAGATACTTTTCTGCAGCGATTGTCAGAGATTAAAGCGGAAAAGAAAAAGTCATGAATAGGCGGGAAATCTTCTCACCACGCATTAGATAAAGCAACGACTTTATCTATGCATGAAATGAAACAATGATTTCATTTCAGCACAGAAATACGATATTTTTCGTATTTCTTGTGCACAAATGTGATAGTTTTCACATTTTGTGGACTAAAGCCCGTGGCTTGAAAAGAGAAGATTTCTTGACCCCGCCTATTGTGACACAAGAAATCAAACAAGGATTTGATTTCTGTGCAGAAGGACAATGTCCTTCTTGCATAAATAGGCTAGAAAGCCATTCGCACAGAGAAGAAACTACTTCTCTGGCGCATGAGATCAGGAACATGAAAACTGACAACGATCAGTTTTCAGTTCAGAAATGTGATTGTTTTCACATTTCTTGAAACTACCCGATTTCAGCGCAGAAATAAAGTATTCTCTTTATTTCTTGCGTCCCAGCAAAGTCGTTGCTTTGCTCAGGACATCCTCATCTTAAAAGAAGAGGCTTTCTGGTCTATTTAATGTAATACAGCATTAGGCTAACGCTCCGTAATTGGTAAGGATTAATTACAAACTTTACCTACGCTTGAAAGGGCATTTCAAATCCATTTTTCTTTCCGCACATCATACTTTTTTTGCTTTGAGCCCCATTCACTGAGCAAGAGCGATGAGTTTATGAGCGCTATGTGAGTATATGCCTGCGGAAAATTTCCTAACAGTTTCCCTGTCTGCAAATCTGTGTCCTCAGAAAACAAACCTAAGTGATTTGCACGGCGCAGAAGAGTATCGTACAGCGTTCTTGCTTTCTGCACTTCACCGATATAGAAAAGTGCTTCCACCAGCCAAAACGAGC
>Ga0209542_10012373_pt1 | contig 14937 bp, 15 predicted proteins | sample RifCSPhighO2_01_FD_184028 | JGI IMG/M metagenome (GOLD analysis project Ga0209542, IMG submission 184028) | Soil microbial communities from Rifle, Colorado - Rifle CSP2_plank highO2_0.1 (SPAdes) (version 2) | ecosystem: Environmental > Terrestrial > Deep subsurface > Rock core/Sediment ...
CTCTCCTGTTCACTCGCTCAAGCATTTCACGGTTGCTTCTGAATGAACCCGCCATAGCGGCAATGCGCGTACTTGCAAGTGCACCACCATAGAGAACTGCCGCAGTCGTGGATACTGGTAACGTAAGGCCGTATCCCACAGCGAGCGCACCGCCGAGCGCAATTTTTTCCCATGTTGGCAACTTGTTGTACTTTTCGCCAAGATTCGTAAATAAGAACTCCGAAATGGTTTCTCCCTTCCCTTTCGCTTGCGCGTCCAACTCGTTCAATCGATTCGCCAGATACGCTTTCGATCGCTCGATACGTTCCTTGGCAGCAGACATCTTTTCTGACAACGCGCCAACCAGAGACTTCAACCGAGACTTCTCCTCCGCCGGCGTTCTCTCGGGCTTCGGCGGGCCTTCGACCAGCTCCTCCGGCTCGCCCTCAAGCGTCGGTTCAATCTTGTCTTCGGGTTCAGCAACGGCCGCCTGAGCCCCCAACTCAATTACAAGTCCCGATTCCCCTACTTGGATACTGGCGATTGGCCTTTCATAGTGCTGTTCAAAATATGTTCGAACTGCATTCCCGATTCCGGAAAGGTTTTCTTCGATCTGTTTTTTCGCTTTTTTCTCGAATCTTTCTGCCTGAACGTTCAATCCTTCTACGCCAATTGTGTTCCCCTTATTTACGAGAATTCCGCTTAGCTCTATCTTGCCCGCCATCCCGTGATGAAGCTCAGCTTGTATGCGCGGCCCTTCAGGCGTTTCGGCAATGGTTACTCCTACAACCTCGGCTTTCCCTCTAAGAATTTCTCCGAGAATATTCTCTATATTATAAAACGGGACTACCGCTCTTTCGTTTTCCTCTGTTCCACTACCCTTTTCCGCTGATGCCACGCGTTGCTGTTCCGCAATCGTATGCAGGTCGTCCACATATTCTCCCATCTTCCCCACAATCTCATGCTGTTTTGCCATAAACGCATCCATCTTTGCTCTGGCCGCTTCCTGCGCAGGGATATCTCCCGACGCAATCGCGCGATGATTTTCATTCTGAATATCTTGAAACTCCTGCGAAGTGGCTTCTGCACCTGGCACGCCCCAATCTGCGAGACTACGATATTTCGTCTCTGTCTGAGCTACTGTCGGTTCTTGCGGCTCGACCGCAGCAATACCTGCCACTTGTCTCTCCGCTAAGTCTGCTGGTGCTGGAGGACCGACAAACGTCTCTACGTGGCCCCGCGGATACTTACGGAATACTGCCGGCGCACCGGGCTCTACCGCTCTTTCAGCCGCGATTCTTGTATCGATTTCCGCCTGCTCTGCGGCTTCAAGCTCTCTCGCCTCTGGGCTTATCGGCGGTTCTGATTTGATTGGAGGTATGTTCGCCGGCGCTTGCTGCCATATCTTCACTCCTTCTGTTTGGGTACTACGGCGATTTTCTTCAGTCTTTTTTGACACCGCATCGAGTCGTGCTTTAGTCGCTGCAAGTTCTTCTTGCCGTTGCCGTTCAGCCTCTTCGACCGCGATTTGCTGTTTCAGCCGCTCTTCCTCCTCGAGCTGGGCAAACGTTTTCCCGCCGAGTCCTACATTAATTTCTTCCGGGCTTTCATTGACTCTTTCCGGCCGAGACAAAGGAGTTGGTTCACTCGCAATGGGATTAGGCGGCGGCATTGCCTTTTTACGCGCCTCTTCTTCTTCGGCTACGCGGCGCGCGGCGCGGGTTTCTTCATAGTCTGTCTTCGCATTCGGAAAATTCTTGGTAAGGAATTCACTCACTTCGGGAATGATATCCCGCAGTACGTCCGCCGCGCGCAGTTTTACATTAACGTCGAGCAATTCAGCATATTTAATATACCCTTTGCCAATTTCCGGTGAGACTTCCGAAGTTTTAGACAGCGAAAGTCTCATAATCTTCAAAAGCCTTTGGGCATCTTTCAAAACGGCTTTATTGGAAAGTTCCGGATGAGTGTCGAGATATTCTTGTGCGGCTTTTTCAGCTTTATTACTAATCTTTCCTCTTAAGGAAACTCCCAATTTTTGAATATGCGCCGCGATGTTTTCTTTCTTCTCCGGTTTGGACTCTGCCTTGTATTTCTCGACAAGCTGCCTAATAGTCTGAAGTGTTTTTGTGGCATCTATCCACGCATGCGGCAAATGGTTCTCCGGCTCAATTCCCATCTCTTTGAGTTTGTCATTGAGTTCTTTATAAGAACCTTCGATACCGAAGAGGAACGCAGTCGGGTCGAATAATTCATTCCCTAGAGAACCGGGGCGTCCTTCTTTTTTTGCCATACTTATGCCGTCTTCCGCATTTTTTCGAGCATGTCTCTCGTCTCGGCATCTTCTTCTGCCTGTTTTGCTCGGGCGGCCCGCATCTCCTCCAAATCGGTCACGTTCGGCGTAAACGGAACCGCTTCTTTGTTTTTTTCTTCCGCTCGCTGTTCCTCATACTGACGCACTGCCGCCTCATTCCTGCCAGTTTCTAGCATTGTCGCTTCAACATCAACGCCGAGCCGTTCAAGTATTTCTTGCCGCACCGCTTCATCCCGTTCTTTCTGCTCGGCCACCCGGGTCGCCACATCCAAGGAATTCTTTACCGTCTCTTCGTTCGAGAGATCGAGATCTAACTTCGATCCAGATTCTACAGTGGACTTCTGAATTGTCTCTTCATTCGAGAGATCGAGGTCCAGTTTTTTGGGAGGATGTTCAGACATACATTATTGCGTAAGATACCGTTCGCGTATCATGGTTTCAACTGTGGCACGGTCGCGCCCGTAGGTCAACGCGGAGAGCTGCATAAGGTCGTCTGTCTGCGCATGATTGGCCGATGGCAGGTCGGGTGTCTTCAGGTCAAACGGCTTCTGCGGCACGCCGCCGGTGAGGATTTTCACATACGCATTGCGGTTCTCGATATTCACGAAATCGAGCGCTTCGAAAACCGGCGCGAATTGTTTGGCGAAAAACTCGGCGTCCTCCTCGCCCACGCGGAAAACCGCCATGTTCCCCACGTTGCCGAAAACCGCGTCGCGTGTCTTCTCTTCTATCTGGTTCAAGAACTGGTGCGCGACCGAGAGCGCGAGCTTATACTTGCGCGCCTCCGAGAGGATGCCGGGGATGGAATCGGTGGTTACGTTCTGGAATTCGTCTATATAGAGATAGAACGGCACGTGGTCCGCACGGGGATTATCCGCGCGCGACAAGGCCGCCATGAAGAGCTTGCCCACGACGATAAGGCCGAGCAGGTTCGCGTTCTTCTCGCCGAGACGCCCCTTCGAGAGGTTGATGAGGAGTATCTTCTTCGTATCCATCACCTCGCGGAACTTAAACGACGATTCCTGCTGGCCGACAATCGGGCGGATAAAGTCGTTCGCAGTGAAGTCGTCGAACTTGTTGGTGATGTACGGGACAATATTCTCCAAGGCGGCGTCGCCGCCGGCCTTCGTCGCGATCTCGGTCCAGAACTGGTTCACGACGGGGTTCATGCTCTTCGCGAGCTTGGCCGCACGGAATTCGCTGTTACTGAGCACGCGCGCGATGTCGAGGATCGTCGAGCCGCTTGACGGATCCTCCATCACGAGCATCGTCGCGTTGCGGAAGTATTGCTCGAAGGCGGGGCCCATAGACTCGGGCACGTCGCCGTAGAGCCGGCGGAAGATCATCAGGAGCTCGTTGACGATGAAGGTCTTCTGCTCGGGACGCGCCAGGTCGTATTCGAGGAAGTTGAGCGAGAAGGGGCGCGAGAGATCGGCCGGGTCGAAGTAGATGACATCCTGGTACCGCTCGGGCGGCACGGCGGCGAGGACGTCGAGGATGTCAGAGCCGTGCGGATCGATGAAGCAGCACCCCTCGCCGTTCTTGATGTCTTGGATGATCATCGACTTCAAGAGCCCGGTCTTACCGGTACCGGTCTGACCGATGACGTAGAGGTGGCGCAGGCGGTCTTCGGGACTTAAGTAGACGCGCGTCTCCTGGCCGCGATAGGTATTGATACCGAGGAGCGAACCTGTCTGCGGGAGCGCAAGCGGCGCAGGCGCATGGGTGAAGCGCGCCTGCTTCAGGTGCGGCGAGCTTAGGATGCCCGAGGGCGGGAAGTGATAGATGGTCGTGAGTTCGCGCAAGGAGAGCGGGAGCCGTACGAGCGCGGGCATGCGGAAGGAAAGGTCTTCAAATACTTGTTGCATCTCGGAGAGCTTTACGCGTTTGAACTCGAACCGATTTCCCTGCGTATTAGTGAACTGGTTGAACGCCGCTTCGAGCTCGCCGAGCACCTGCTCCGCCTTGCGCGTGTCGCTCGAGGAGACCGCAAGCCGTATCGACACGCCGACGATAGGCGTCGCGATCTTCTTCTCCACCTGCTCGATAAGCGTCTTGTTCTGTTCCATCTGGCGGATCTCGGCCTCCTTCGCCTTCTCCGCATCCTTCGGCTTGCTCGAGAAGAACGTCTTCCCGACCTCTCGAAAGACTTCGCCGACATAAGTCTCCGGCGTGCTGAAGGCCGAAGCACGTTTCTCGCCCTTGCGAAGCGCTTGCAGTATCTTCCGATAATGCTTCACGTGCCGATCGCCGCGCGGTTCTATGACGATCTGGAGCGCGGCACCCTCGCCGACGTGCTCTATTTTTGCGAATGCATTCGTAATGGCGTTTAAGGGGTCATAATCGAAATCGGTGTAGTCAGAGAGCGGCAGGACGGGATTATCCGCGAGCGTTGCCACCGAAGCGAGCGAGGTCCCCTCTGAAGCGAACATGTTGTAGTCCGCGGGCTGCGGCACCAGATGCGCATCGGGGAATATCGCGAGGAGCTGTTTCTCGAAGAGATTGCGCTTACCGTTCGGCACCGCCGCGTAGAACTGAAGCTCGGGGCTGTCAGAGGGTACCGCGAGCTCGAGCGTGTAATAGTTGGGCTCGCCCGGGTTCGCCTCTTCGACCGAGAGAAGACCGGCATAGAACTGCTCCATGCCGGAGATGAGCTCCTTCAACGTCTTAGTGCGTCCCTCCTGTCCTGCATTCTTGGGCCCCGGCAGAGCTATCTCGTAGAGCGTCATGTGAAGCGCCTTGAAGCGCGGCGCCTTCTCTGTATCTGCGTTCGCCGGCATAAGCCCCGCCGCGACATAGCGCACGAGGTAGCGGTGGAAGTCATCGGCGACATGTGGGTCATTAAGCTTTTCCATCACCGCGAGCGCATTCTTGATCCCCTTCTCTTCCATCGTTTGTTGGAGCTGCTTCACCGCTTGTTCGCTCCCGCTTAAGTTCAGCTCGGCGAGTATCGCCTCTGCCTCGCTCGTCTTCGTCGCCTCGCTGATCCGGTACGCGGGCGCGAGCACCTCTTCTGGTGCGGCGTGATGCGCCTGGATCTGCTCGGAAATGACCTGCGCGCGCTCCGGCGTCGCCTGCCCTGGGCTTTGCCGAAGGGCGAGCTCTGCTTCTTGGCGCGTGACGCGCTCGCGCAGGTATGCGAGCTCTTCTTCCGGCGTTGATAGCGTCGCTATTGATTCCATGTATTCTAGTATACTGCACAACAATGCTCGATTTCCTTATCGCGAGTGTACAACTTGATCCGATCGCCATTATCAAGACTGGCAGCTATCTCGGCATCGCATTAATCGTCTTCGCCGAGAGCGGCCTTCTCGTCGGCATCTTCTTTCCCGGTGATTCGCTCCTCTTCGCCGCAGGACTTCTCTCTGCCGCCGGCTTCCTCGCTCTCGGGCCGCTTATCTTCTTCGTCGTCGCCGCCGCGATTATCGGCGACTCGGTGGGCTACTGGTTCGGCGCACATGTCGGGACCGGATTCTTCCAGCGCAAAGATTCGCGCTTTTTCAAACAAGAATACTTGAAGCGCACTGACCGATTCTTCCAGAAGTACGGCGGCCGCGCGATCATCCTCGCGCGCTTCATGCCTGTCGTGCGCACCCTCGCGCCGGTGCTCGCTGGCATCGGCTCGATGACCTATAAAAGGTTCCTTTCCTATAACGTAGTCGGCGGGCTCCTCTGGGGCGCGGGCATGATACTGCTCGGCTACTCCCTCGGCTCGATCATCCCCGACAGCGAGCGCTATATCCTCCCGCTCTCGCTCGTCATCATCGTCATCTCCTTCTTGCCGATACTGACGAGCGTCATGCACGAGAAGAATCGTGCCAACGGTGTCTTATCCGACAATTTGAATAACGAGATATAAAACGGCCGCGCCGGCAAGCGTCATAACGGTGGTCAAGGCGCGCGGATGCCGATGGTGGCTCTCGGGGATAAGGTCGCTCGCTGAGAGATAGAGGAAGGTGCCGGCGAAGACGGCGAGCACGAGCCCGATAGCCGATTCAGAAATAATGAAGAGGAGCGTGGACGCCGCGCCGAGAACGGGGGCCGCCGCATCCACGAGGAGCCAGCGGAACGCGCGCCTCCAGTCGCCGCCGTTCTTCAATATGAGATTCACCGTGTTGATGCCGTCGGAGAAGTCGTGGGTCAGCACTGCGGCCGTGACGACGATGCCGACAGCCGCGGAGGCCTGGAAACCGATGCCGATTGCGATGCCGTCGAAGAAGCTGTGCGCCGCGAGCGCGAGCGCGCCGAACGCTCCCCGCCTGTAGGACGTCGTACGTCCTACATCCGATGTAGGACGTACGACGTCCTCCACATCATCATGCGTGTGCAATAACACGAGCCGGTCAAGAATGAGGTAGCCGAAGAATCCGAGTGCGATAAAGAGCGCGATCGTCTCGGCCGCGTGATACGGCGCATTAAGCTCGATAGCTTCAGGCAGGAGGTCGAAGAGCGCGACGCCTGCGACCGCGCCCGCCGAGAAGCCGAGGATAAGGTGTAGCTTGTCGCGGAACCGAAGCGCGAACAGCCCGCCGATAAAGGTCGCGGCAGAAGCGGCGAGAGCAATAAAGAAAACGTACATCGCGCGAGTGCTACCTCAGCAACGCGTCGAGAACCGTTTGGAAGTCCGCGTAGGAGCGCGCGCCGGCAATGAGCTCTGTGCCGATGATGAGCGACGGCGTCGCGTTCACGCCCAATCTTTGCGCTTCGGCAGTCACTTCGTTCGCGCGCTGTTCGTATTCAGAGCGATTGGCATTCACCTCCGCGGTGACCTTGTCCGCATCGATGCCGGAGACTGTCGCATTCAGCGCATCGATAGACTCGGCGTCGCCAAACCCGCCGCCCTCTTCATCCTGGGCGTTGAACATCGCGGTGCGCCAGGCGAAATAGCTTTCGGGATAGAGCTTCCAAACCGCCAGGTTATAGACAGCTCCCGTGAGCGAGTCCGTTCCCATACGTGGACTCAAGAACACGACGTCCTTGAAAACGATTTTCACTTTTCCGGTATCAACGTAATTTTTAATGATATCTGGCAACGCCGGTGGAGTAGGTATCTGTTCATGGCCGACTTCAAATGCTTTGCAGTACGGACACTGGAAATCGCTCCAGAATGCGATAGTGACGGGCGCATTCGCGTCTCCGATGAAGGGCTCGCCCCCGGTCTTTACCTCATTGATATCCACTTCTCCTGCCTGTGGTGAGCCTGCTTGCCCCGAGCCTGTCGAGGGGTTGGAGCCATTCCACATCACTGCGCCTGCAATAAGAAGCCCGGCCGCTACAACTGCTGCTGGTAAAAAATACTTGTTGCTTGTGTCATTGGTGTCCATATGCGGGAGATGATATCATATCGCCGGAACATATAACCCCAAGGGGGCTTTATGAAAGAAGCGACATTGGCACTTCCGGTGCGCAGACGCAGAGTCCTCCTCGGCTTGAAACGCGGAGGGTCGGAGATCGGCGATGGCACCTACAATGGACCGGGCGGAAAAATGAAAGTCGGCGAATCACATATCGAGGGTTTGTACCGCGAAGTGTGGGAAGAATTCGGCATTCGGCTCCATCGCGGTTCCGCAAAGAAAGTTGCTATCATCACTTTCTTTGTACAGGGCATTCCGGACTTTAGGGTCCACACGTATCGCATAATGCGCTGGAAAGGAAGACCGAGAAAGACAAGAAGCATGATTCCAAGTTCGCACAATACTGCCCGCTTGCCTTTGCGTCGGATGCTTGATTCTGACAAAGCGTGGTTCGGGCGTGCGATACGCGGAAAAAAGTTTTGTGCGAATGTATACTACCGCAAACGCGCGAAAGGTTTTCTCGGCATCAAGTTCCTACCGTTCGCTGACTGACCGGCCGCGCTCCCGCGCGGCCGTTCTTTTTCATACCCTCTTCCACTCCGTTTTGTTGCCCCGGAGTCGTGCGTCGGCCATGCAAAGTTCGTTCCACGAGCGCGCTTTACGCGCGCCGACGATGAAGGCACCGAGAAGAAATCCACACTTGTGCTCGGGGTGAACTACTCATTCTGACCCTGAGCACTTCAGAGGCCCTGCAGCAACGCAGGGCTTTTTTATTGATACTGAATGTAGATGGGCGCGGGGGTGAATTCTAACACTTCGTCGGGCATGAACATGCCGGAGGGAGACCGTGCGTCATTTTTATAGAAAAGCTTGATACCGGTAAACTGCACGGGCTCGGGATAGATCACGCGGCTCCAGGTACCGCGCTTCAAATCTTTCGAGCCGAAGCCGTCCATGTCTATGACTATCTGCACCTCCGGCAAGGGCTGTATCTTTTTATAATTCGTCACCATATTCTCGGTGAATCGGTGCACGACGAGTATCTTCGGCGGCAGGCGGTTTTCGCGCACGAGGCGCGCGAGATACTCGGCGGTATAATTCACGTCGGCGGCGTCGAAGGTGCCGATGACCGTGCCGGGGCGGTTGCCGAATTTCATCGAGAACTCCGGATCAATCGCCAAATGAACCTGCGGCAGTTTTAAATATTTCTCAAGCTGCGGCAGCTCGTATTCGAGCGTGCTCTGTCCCACTTGTACATCGAGAAATACAAGTCCGTTTATCCGGCGAGCCAATTCCAGTGCATGCTCAATCTGGTCGTCCGGCATCCGGAGAACGTACTTCCCCTCCTTGCCCGCGCTCGCCTGTGCAACGACAGCAATGTAGTGGATCGCCGGCACGGTCGGCGTCGAGGGGTCGACTGCCGTCCACTCCGCAGTAGTGCTCGCAAGCTGTGCGAGCATTTGGTCCTCCGGATATTCGCCGAGCACGCCCATCGCTTTGGAATAAAAATTCCCGTAGTAAGCGACGACGCGCTTGAAGGGCAGGATAGCGCCGGCATTCGGATACACGGCGCTTATTGGCCAGAGGGACGGAGTGGTTGCTTGCGGTGAGCTTGTCGAAACCGTTGAGGTGACGCTGACCGACGTTGTCGCGGTTGACCTAGCTTCCGTGGTGCTGCTCATGTGCGCGAGCGCGAGCAGCCGCGCATTGTAATCGGCCTTGTCGAGCTCCGGCAGGGGGATATAGCGTTCCGGCGCATCAGCCGTGACCGAACGATACTCCGTCGCGACGAGGCCGGAAAATCCGGCAATATAGAATATGCCGAGCGCAGCAATACTTACCCCCGCTACTTGTAGCTTGGTAGTCATTACGCACTATGGTAGCAATTAATCGCCGCCTCTGCCTGAATTATCTTCTCTGTCGGAATCCCCGTCCCCCCTTCTTGAGGAATCGCGTTTCTCTTTTTCCTCCTTGCCGAATTTTAATCCTTGCTTGAGGGAAATATCAGCTTCTTTTGCCGCACTCTCTGAATCGAGCAAGACCGAGAATGCCTCATTTGAATCGCCGGAGTTCTGCTTCTCTTTCGCGTCCCGGAGCGCATTCTCCGCCGCTTGGAGCGTTTGGGGGATCGTTTCCAATATAACGTTCTGTACCGACGAGCTGGCAGCTGTGGCAGAAACCGTGTTTCTGAAACGATCTCCTGTTTTTTGGATTATCGCTTGGATGGACTGCGCTCGGCCATCGAATTCCTCGTGGAAATCTTTCAAGAAAACTCCTACGGCGTTCGCCCTGCTCTCTTTGGCCTTTTGGGCTTTCTCCTCTACCGCGTCTCGAAGCGGAGTAATATCGTTATCCCGAGATACGTCCATAGCGCTTCCCACCGTGGAGAGGATCTGCGAGTGGGCGTTTATCTGTGCCTCGAAATCGACACGCACATTCACTGCCTCTTTCGACGACCCTTTTGCTTCCAATTTCTGGACGACGGAATCGAATGTGGCGGCGCTTTTTTCAAAATGTTCTCTCACTGTCTCCGCGGAGGCTTTGTTAAGGCGCCCTTGCGCCGCCAAGGACTCCGCCTCCTCGAGGCGACGCACCGTCCGCTCCGCCTCAAACTGCGCTTTCGGAACGTCGCCGGCTATCAGGGTCTTGCGCAGTGGCTCGTTTACATAGATTTTCACCGGGTACAGGATGTCGCCGGGCAGAGCTCCTTCGGCGGCAGAGGCCGCGCCGCCGCCGCCGAAAAGAACGATGAGCACTCCGACGATGGCGTACTTAACCTGGAAACGGGAAAGATAGATTTTCCATGGGGAGACTACTGCCGAATGTTTCTCTGCATGCTCAAGAAGGCGCGACAACACCACCCCCCTTTCTTCGGGAGAAAGTTGTATGTTCCTTATTCCTTCTATTCCTTTGCGGAAAAAATCATTTTTCATGTTTTTTTTCATCATATCCTGCCACGCTTCTTAATTGTTTTATCCCTCGATGTATACGGACCGAAACGACATTCATTGATTCCCCGAGTATCTCCGCTATTTCTTTCGGTCCCAGACCCTCGACAAATCTGAAATAAATTACGTGCTGGTAGAGAGGATCGAGTTCGCATATCTTCTCCATGAGGAATTTCGCCTCATGAGCCATCTCTATTTCTTCTTTTTGCGGCGTGTTCATAAATGCTTCCACGTCCATTTCCGAATTTTCTGCGAGCGACTCGAGCGAGAGCGTCCTTTTCTTACGATACCAGTCCGTGATGCTATTTCGCGCAATGGCGAACAGGAACGCCCGTTCATTCCGTATCTCTTTTCCGCCCCGCGAAAGAGAGTTCCAAAAGCGCATAAAAGTATCTTGCATGAGATCAATCGCGACTTCTTTATCAGAGGTCCGTAAGAAACAAAAACGAAATATCGAACTCGATTCGCCGTTGTATATTCTTATGAATTTGTTTTTAAGGATATCTGATTCCATACCTAGAGACGCGTGAGGCATCCTCTTCTTACGTGTAAGAATCCTAAGGATATGCGGCGCACCGCAAATGTAACACATCTGTAACACACCATCCATCCCGCCGATCGGCGAGAGGATTTTTGTTGTTTGATGACCAGAAAGCGCTTAGAACCGGAATTTAAAAAACTAAGCGGGCGAACGCGGTCGTGCCCGCAACGACGAGAAGAGAAAGAAGAATCGCCACGGTGGCGAATAACTCATACAAACCTATTTTTTCATTTTTCATATGTATGTTCTGGTGAAAATAATTAATCAATTCTCTGTCTTTAGAACGTGAAGCAACCCTACAAGACTGCTTATTAACATTTAATTAAAGTTCCATTCCAATCGCCTTTCGCTAACAGCGCCTTCATGCAGAAATACTAGAATCGAATACAATGTCTATGGCGAGTCAGATCATGATCGGCTTCATAGGGCTTCTTGTCTTAGCGCTCGCTGGCGTCGGTGTCGTAGAGGTTAAACGCACCATTGACGCGCAGAGTGAAGCGGGGGCAGAACTGCAAGCGGCTGTTACGGCCAGTTTGCCGGATTCGAGCGCCCCGAGCGCCCCCGAGCCGACTGCACAAGAAACAGCCAGCCGCCTTGAGACAGCCGCTCCGGTCTCGACCAGTCGGAATTCTTCTAGTACGGTGACACCTAAGGTGACACCGGTCTTCGATGTTGAGGAAGTTAAAGAAACGGTAGAGAACGACTCTCTAAACGCAAGCGCCTCAAGCAGTACGGAAGCGAGCGTAAGCGGGTACACGATGGCGCAAGTCGCTCTGCATAATAATGCATCCAGCTGTTGGACGGTCATCAATGGCGGCGTGTATGACGTAACCGAGTGGATAAGCCAGCATCCGGGCGGGCCGGCGGCCATCCTTTCTCTCTGCGGAGTGAACGGCTCATCGGCATTTAACGGACAGCATAGCGGGGATGCGAATCCCGCGGCCATACTTGCCTCGTTCAAAATCGGCGTCTTACAGTAGCAGGTTTTTTATATCCATTTATTTTCGACCAAAAAGTCTTTTACCTGTTCAAATATTTTGCGATGCCCCTCTGAACTTCTCCGGCTGGACGATAAAGTTGCCCGGGGTACTCCTATACGAAGCATCATTCCCTCCTGTTTGAAATATCAGTGCATCCGCACCTCTCGCTCTCGCCTCATTTTCAAAACGCTCTAGAACCGTTCTTGTTGTGCCGCCAGAAACGCTTTGATTATATATTTCCACATACTCTTCCTCCTCTCTTTTCGCGACTTGGAACCATAGACGGTTCACCCAACCGCCTTTTTCCATATCCCATGCGCCCCACGCTGTACTATCTCCAAATACACAGATCGATTCCGGTTTTCCCATACCGGAAGTATACCTTGTTATGTGTTCGATATTTTAAGAATGCTATCAACCACGTCGGACAATTCTGTGCATGAATCCTCCTCATCTACCGGACCGGAAAAATGTTTAAAGTTATGTTTGATGATTAATTCTGCTCCCAGTTTTTCTTTAAAAATATCTCCGTACGTAAGCGGAACGAATGGGTCGTTGTCAGAGTGGATTGTCACGAAATGTTTAGTTTTCTCCCTAATCTCTTCAAGTGGAATGCTTGTGGTAAAGAAATTCTTGAGTTTCTCGAACCCGAGGTCATCGGTGAATCCGGCAACCAGTACTACGCCGCCTATTTTCTGTCCTGGAGTAAGCGATTCGAGGTAGCGAAGAATGGTAGCGCAACCAATACTATGCCCGATAAGATACGTATTTTCGTCAGGAGTCCCGACCGTCTCCCGTAAAACCGGAAGCCATGTAGCAAGCTTCGGCGTATCAGTCTCAGGGAATGCCGGAACCTGTACTTCAAAACCCCTTGCTTCAAGCTCTTTTTTTACATACGGATACCAGCAGTACTCCGGATATCCCTCCCAACAATGTACGATAATCACCCGCTTTTGCATAAAGCAAGTATACCTGTTTTATCTTACCGGGGAGTCCACAATAGAAGAATAACGACAAGAGCGAGGACGAAGCAGGAGAACACTCCGACGGTCTTCACGAAGAAGAGCACCGCCTCTTGCTTACGGTCGTCGAAGTACAGCTGGAACGGCTTGTACACGAATAAAAATCCCATGACCGCCGCCGACAGCACGAACAAGCTCAAAGCGGTCATCGGCGCGAGGATCGTATCCTTGGGCGGGGCGAAGGACATGAGGGTGTTCATGACAAGGACGATGAGGACGATATAGAGCGCGGCGACGAGTGCGTTAAAGAATGGGTTCATACTCATCTGTTATACCTACCATAACGCAGCGAAATCCCGCGAGGTTGCCTTCGATGACTACAGTGTAGCAAGGCGAGGCCTTGCTAAAAGAATATTCTTTTTTGCTGGGGAGCTAGGGAACAATCCTAGAGTCTCCTGCTCACAGCTGGGAGGCTAGGGATCGAACCTAGATTGAGAGATTCAAAGTCTCCCGTCCTACCATTAGACGACCTCCCAGCTGTGGGCACGAGCATGCTCTATGCTAACTCATTTTTCGTTTTGAGCGAATACACTATCTCACCAAAGCAACTATTCGCCTATTCGCGCGAATTAGAGAAGAGATTATTCAGGGAAGAGTTCCAGGACGGCCAATTCAAGAGGCAGGGCGGGGATGGGTGCGTAGCGGATGCGCTCGGCGGCGGTAAGGAAGGCGAGCATGGTCGCGTGCGTGATACCTCCTGCCCCGAGTTTTGTCGAAGGGTTTTCTTGGGCGAATTTCTCGAGCGCCGCGAACTCGTCCGCGCCGAACTCGTCCGCGAGCGAGGCGCGAAGCTCGGGCGCATAGCGGATAAGCAGTGTCGCCCGCAGTGTCTCGAGCACGAGCTCTAAGAAGAGCTTCATATCCACGTCTGCCTTCCCCGCCCTCTCTATCGCTTCTAGCGCCTTCCCTCTCTCGCCCGCCGCGAGCGCGTTTATGAGCGCGTGCACCTGCTCGCGCTTCGGTGCCCCTGTCGCTTGTTCTACTTCTTCGCGCGTGAGTTTCTTACCTGCACCGAGAGAAGTCGAGGTGCCACTGGCGGCGGCGAACACTTTCTGCAAGACCGAGAGCGCGTCGCGATACGAGCCATCACCAAGCATCGCGATAAGCTCGGTGGCGTCTGGTGCGAGTGTGTACCCTTCTTTCTTCGCCACGGCCGTAACCATTCTGGCGAGCACCGCGCGCGTCGGCTTCTTAAACTCGAACACCTGACAGCGTGACTGCACTGTTTCTGGAACTTTTTCGAGCTCCGTTGTAGCAAGGATGAAGACTGCGTGCGCGGGCGGCTCTTCAAGCGTCTTCAAGAATGCGTTCCATGCGCTCTTCGAGAGCATGTGCGCTTCGTCGAGAATATACACCTTGTAGGGCGACTCGAACGGGAGCGTGTACACGCCCTCGGTCAAGGCGCGGATATCCTCGACGCTGTTGTTGCTCGCGGCGTCCACCTCGTAGAGATCGTTCTCTTTACAGCCGATAGCATCAGCGAAGATGCGCGCGACCGACGTCTTACCGAGCCCGCGCGTGCCGGCAAAAAGATACGCGTGTCCTATTTTTTTATTCTTCGCCGCTTCTTCAAGCGGCTTCGTCACCTGCTCCTGCCCCACCACCTCTACAAACGTTGTGGGGCGATGTACTCGATAGAGAGACTGGTGCGCCATGTAAGAATTATAGCTGATTCTCGCGCAGAATGTGTTCCAGTCCTGTAGCGTTATCCGCCGCCATAAGCTTCGCACGAAGGTCGGCGGCGCCAGCGAAGCCGCTGACGAAGGCCTTGATGTGCTTCTTTAATAGCGCAAAACTTTTTGGCGGCGATATCGTCTCAAAGTTGTGCGCGAACTCGATAAGCGCCGCGAGCTTTTCTT
>Ga0209542_10012374_pt1 | contig 14937 bp, 23 predicted proteins | sample RifCSPhighO2_01_FD_184028 | JGI IMG/M metagenome (GOLD analysis project Ga0209542, IMG submission 184028) | Soil microbial communities from Rifle, Colorado - Rifle CSP2_plank highO2_0.1 (SPAdes) (version 2) | ecosystem: Environmental > Terrestrial > Deep subsurface > Rock core/Sediment ...
TACAAGGGAAATAATTAAAATGCCTGAAGAAGATTTTACGGAAGAATTTAACAAAAAAATAAACAATTTAATTGAAGAATTACATGAAACAACAAAATAAGCAACTACCAAAAGGATGGAAAAGAACAACACTTGGAAAAGAAATAAAAATAAAATATGGTAAAGGTTTAGCTGAAAGAAATAGAAATAATAATGGAAAAATTCCAGTCTATGGATCTGCTGGAAAGATAGGATTTCACGATAAGTCTTTAGTCAATTTTCCAACAGTTATTGTAGCAAGAAAAGGTTCAATAGGAAATAATTTTATTGTTAAAGAGTCTTGCTGGGCAATTGATACAGTTTATTATCTTGAAGACGTAAAATTAAATTTAGATTACCTTTATTATTATCTTAACTTTTCAGTATTTAAAGACACATCAACAGCAGTTCCAAGTTTAAGAAGAGAAGACTTAGAAGCAATAAAGATAAATTATCCAAAATCTTTTCAAGAGCAACAACTAATCGTCTCCACAATAGAAACCCAATTCACAAGACTTGACGCAGCAGTTAAATCACTAAAAGTAGTTAAGGAAAAACTTGGAATTTATAGGAAGGCTGTTTTGAAGAAGGCGTTTGAGGGAAAACCGTTAAAGCCATTACAAGATTTTTGTGAAAATGTTAAAAAAGATATTGTTGATGGGCCATTTGGCTCAGATTTACAAAGAAAAGATTATCTAACTGAAGGAATACCTGTTCTTAAAATTCAAAATGTCAAACCATTTTCTATAATATTAAAAAAAATGGATTATATATCTGATAAGAAATATGAAGAACTTAAAAGACATTCATTTAAATCAGGAGATATAGTCATGACAAAGCTTGGCGAACCTCTTGGAATTTCAGCTATAATTCCGAATGATATTAAAGAGGGGGTAATTGTAGCGGACTTAGTTAGAATAAGGGCAAATAAAATAAATAAGAGATACTTATGCTATGTACTTAATTCTCCACATATCTCTCATTTTATTAATTCAAAACAAAAAGGTACAACAAGAGCAAGGGTTAAACTTTCAATTATCAGAGATTTACTTATTCCATATGTTTCTGAAAAAGACCAAACAACTATCGTCTCATCAATAGAATCAAAATTCTCAGTTATAGATAAAGTTGAGGAAGTTGTTAATCAATCTTTAATTAAAGCAGAAACTTTAAGAAAATCTATATTGAAAAGTGCATTTGAGGGAAGGTTGGTTAAAATGGAAAATAAACTAAAATCTTAAATCGTCTGGACAATCTGCGGACTTAGACTTTCTGATTTGTTTTCTTGAATTATAATTGGGTTTTTTCCCAGAATTTTATTTCTTAATTTAATCTGGTAATCAAGGCGGATTTCTATAGTATTATCTTCAAGTTTGGCATTAAATCTCCATCTAGGAATTTCTCTTAAATTTATCTTAGACATTCTTAGAAATTTAGAAGCTTCAAATATTTGTATACCTACAATAAATTTTTCTTCATCAACATCTATAACCATATTTTGAAATTCTATTGAAAAGTCATATTCTCTGTTTTTAACTTTGAAAAATAGAATATCATTTACATAATCATAGTCCATTTCTCCTTCTGCTTCCAAATGTCTTGGTTTTATATCTTTGGTATTTGCCATTCTTCTATAAAATAGAAAGTAACTATTTTAACCTTTCTATCATTAAGAGCAACTATCATTTTAAGATTTTTGTTATTATACTTGTAAAATACGGCATAATTTTTATTATACTGAAAACCAACCAAAAACGGCTTTTCTTGTGTTAAAATCCTTCTTAATTCATCACAAGTATAGATTTTTCTCTGTTTCTCGCTTAATCTAAAAAAAGTATGCGGGGTGCATTCAATCTGCTCTTTTTTGTATTCTTTGATGAACTTAATGAATTCTTCAATTTCAACCATTTTTTCAATCTTAGTTTCCTCAAACATGTCAGTTTTAAGAACGAATTGTATAAAAACCTTATTTATTTGGTTGTAGTATGGTAGTAATTGACAAAGTTGAGGAAGTTGTTAATAATTCTTTAAAAAAGGCAGAGATGTTAAGAAAATCCATATTAAAAAGTGCTTTTGAAGGCAAGTTGGTCAAAATGGAAGGGGTGGGAGAATGAAAGATATAAGGTTAATTGATACAAGAAGATATATGGAATTAAAAAATGAAAAACTAAAACCAGAAGATAGGCGACTTCTATTAACTATTAATCATAATGAAGTTTTGTTTAATGAAAATATGCTTCTTCAAAATAGGATATTGGTGATTGCAATTTTTGCTTTATTTGCTGCTTTACTATCCTTAATTATCCCTTTGCAGTTTATATCAAATATCTTAAAAATAATAGTTGTAACTGTTTTTTCTATTTTTGCTTTATATTTATTAATATTATTTTCCAATGCTATTAAAAGGGTAAAAAATCAGAATAATAATATAAAGACTAATTATGATGAATTATTTAAGTATCATTTTGCTTATGCAAATAAAGAGCGAAAATAAACATTTACTTAAAGTTTACTTAAAGTAACTTAAACTTACTATAACTGCTTAAAGAATAAGCAATCTACCAGTTTTTGCTATGCAAAAACTAGTGCACGTGGGTTTATATGAATTTATATTCCCGTTCTCCAAAAAGCTTAAATACTTCTTATTTTTATTGTTTTTGATTATACTATAAATGGTAGCATAAACTAAAATGAAAAAAACAAAAGAAAAAAATAATATAATGGGGTTGAGCCCAAATCAAGAGAAGATTTTGTCTATTCTTGAATATAGAAAAATCGAGATAATCGAGAGAGAAGAACTTATTTCTTTAATCAAAAAATACTTAGAGATAAGAGACATTTCTGATTTAATAACAAAATTGCAAACTAAAAAAAGACTTGTTCCAATAAAGAAGGGAATCTATATGGTCGTGCCGTTCTCTTCTATAAATAAACAGTGGGTTTTGGATGACTATAAGATTGTAGACTATTTGTTAAAACAGGAATATTATATCGGGCTCTACAATGCATTTAATTTGCATGGATTTACAGAACAGATACCAAACAAGCTTTTTGTTTTTAATAAAAAATATTCTGCAGATAGGATGATTCTTCATTATAAGTTCAAATTCTTTAAGATAAAAAGTGAGAAATTATTTGGTATCATAAAAAACAAATATCCTTATTCGGATAAAGAAAGAACAATAATTGATGCTTTAGATTATCCAGAATATCTCGGCGGATTAAGTGAGGTTATAGATAGAATAAAAGATGCAGGATTTGATAAGGACAAACTGATTGATTATTCCATTAGATATAACAGCAATAAAATAATTAAACTAGTTGGCATGCTAACAAATAGCAAAGAATTATTTAGTTTGCTAAATAAAAGAAAAGCATTGAACTATTATACGACAATTAAAAAAACTGGAACTAAACTGCTGGACAAAAAATGGAAACTAAGATTGATTTAAAAGAAGAACTTAATAGAATAAGCAAAGAAAACGGCTTTGCTCCTATATCAATTGAAAAAGATTATCACCTTACTAAGATTCTTCACAAGATTAGTGAGAAAAAAATAAAAGACCTAGTCTTTAAGGGAGGAACTTGCCTGAATAAATGCTATTTGGGTTTTTATAGATTAAGTGAAGATTTAGATTTTGTGTTTAATCAAGATGTAAAAGGCTTGTCTAAATTGCAAATTAAAAAAATCTTGGATGAACTAAGGAGAAAGATGTTTGAAGCCTTAAACGAACTAAATATGGAAACAAGTAAAGAACTTGGCCAAGGCTGGAAGATGATAACATCTCAAAAAGAGCCAAAAATAATTGGGCTAGAAATTATATCAAATTACAAGTCTCTAATAGATAATTCAACTCAAACAATAAAAATTGAGATTTCTTTTAGAAACAAGTTAATAAATCCAACAAGAACAAGACATATTCATCATGAGTTTATTGATGCTCTTGGAAAGCCGATCTTAAAAGAAGATGTAGAAATAGAAGTGATCGATTTAAATGAAAACTTTGCAGAAAAATTTAGGGCACTAGTAACTAGAAAAAACCTTGCAATTCGAGATATTTTTGATATTTACTTTATATTAAAGGGAAAAATTCTGCCTTTTAATGAGAAAACTATCAGCCTTATCTTAATTAAGATAAACGAAACGCCTGAAAAATATTTTAAAAAAGAAGACTTGGTCCCTTTTATAGAAAATTTAGATTCAAAACTTGATAATTTAAACGAAAAAGAAATATTTGCGGTATTAAAATCTGGCCAGGAAGTGAACTTACTAGAAATGATCAGATTAATTAAACATGAAGTCTTAAAAGCCATATCTCCTTATAATTAAAATGAGCGAATCAAAACAAATAGTAAACAAATTATGGAATTATTGCAATATACTTAGAGATGATGGGTTGTCATATGGGGATTATGTTGAACAATTAACTTATCTTCTTTTCTTGATGTTATATAAGCTTTAACCCCTAATCGCTTCCTGTGGAAACTTATTTCTAATGGAGAATATAGTGAGGATGCATGAATCGCCCTCCGAGGTTTTTCATAAGAGGCATCCTCGCTGATAATAACAACTGGCAAAGATATAAACTTAACCATTCGATGAGCTATGTGTAAAATTACTTTCTAATTAGCACATAAACTTTCTTACCAAGAAATTCTTTAGGTGCATCAATTTTTGCTCCAGAACCAAAATTTGTAACTGTTTTTTCAAATAATGCAACAATTTCATCTTCAAGATGCATCTTTGTTTTTTCAATCTTTATCTTGCGAGCCATATATATAAATATATATCTGTATATATAAACTTTGTGAAAGTGTCCTTAGCAAGATTATAGTATATATAAATATATATTATTCAATGGGCAAGAAAAAGAGATATCTGAGAGATGAAGTTTTGTACAACAAGATTCAAGAAACAGAATTCTTGAACTTCTTTGAATTTGTGAGGCATCTGACAAATTATGTTTGTAAAGGAAGAAAAATGAAAAGTATTATTCAATGCTTGTTGATATGGAGAAAGTTTCCAAATTTATCAACGAGAAGAGCAAGAGGGTTTCTTCTCTTGCTCAGGAAATTTGGTATAATTACAGTTGATATTCCTTGTTTCAAGACGCTATCAAATTATAACGAGAATAATTCTCTGTCAATTTGTTTAGACAAACTGATAGAGGAAAGTTCCAAACCTCTATCAGTTATAGAACATGATTTTGCAACCGATGCAACTGGAATAAGAACAAAATTATTTTCAACTTGGTATAGCTTAAGATGCAAAAAAGAAATAAGAAAAAGAGATCATCTTACAATTCATATAACAACAGGAGTTAAGAGCAATATTGTAACTGCTCTTAATGTTGAAATAAAACCTGGAAATGATAATAACATTTTTAGAGAACACGTTGATAAAACCACTAAAAACTTTAAAGTAAATGAATTTTCTGGTGATGGAAGATATTGGTGTAAAGCTAATTGTTGGAAAGTTTTTGAAGTAGGAGCAAAGCCCTACTTCAAAGTATGGAAAAATTGGTGTGAAAAATCAAGAGGATGTATGCCTTGGAAATTGATGAACTTGGAATTCAAAAATGATCCTGAAGAATATGAAAAACATTATCACAAAAGAAGCAATGTTGAATCTACAAATCACAGTAAGAAAGTTTTGCATGGTAATTCAGTTTATTCTCGCCTACAATCAGCTAGAATAAACGAGGAAACTTTAAGGTGGATTAATCATAACATTAATGTTCTAAATCGAGCCAAACATGAATGGAAAATAAATCCAAAGTTTATGGCTTAGGATTTACACATAGCTAATAAAAACAATAAATTTATAAACTTGTTTAACATGTTAAACATATGGAAAAAACCTTTTTAGGAATAAGAAATGTAGATAAAGAAGAATTAAGAAAATTTAAAGCAATCGCTATAGAAGATAAATTAAAATTAGGTGAAGCAATAACAAAAGCTATGATGGTTTATAGAAAGAAAAAAATAGAAAGTAAAGATAAAGAAAATAAATTAAAAGGAATTAAAGAATTATTAAAAGTAAAACCTTTTAATTGGGGTATCGGAACAGAAAAAACAAGTAGAGAAATTGACGAAATATTATACGGACTTAAAAAATGATTTTTCTAGATACTAGTTTTTTAATCTCTTTTTATAATGAAAAAGATGAAAATCATGCTAGGGCATGGGAAATAATGCATTCACTCATAGAAGGTAAATACAGTGATGTTTGTATCTCAGACTATATTTTTGACGAATGTGCGACAGTCATTTTTATGAGATTAAAAGATTTAGAAAAGACTATTGTAATTTGTGAGGCGATTAAGAAAGTAACGTCTTATGATATAGAAAAAGAAGTCTTTGACCAAGCTTGGGAAATATTCAAAAATCAAAAAGATACTAAATTCAGTTTTACAGACTGCACCATTATAGCATTAATGAAAGAAAAAGGCATAAAAAAATTAGCAACCTTTGACAAAGATTTTAAAAAAGTCAAAGAAATTAAGGTTATAGAATAGTATATAAATCATATAAATTTAAAATAGAAATGGGAAGACAAGAAGAAATCATTAATGAAAGACTAAGAAAAATAAAAGAATTGAGAGAAAAAGGCATAAATCCCTATCCAAATAAATACGAAATAAAGAATCATGCTAAAGAACTTCAGGAAAAATATAAGTCCATTAAGTCGGAAAAGTTCACAAAAGATAAGGTAAAAATAGCGGGAAGATTAATGATTTCTCGAGATTTAGGCAAAATAGCCTTTGGTACACTTCAAGATTCAACAAGCAAAATTCAAATTGTCCTCCAAGAAAAAGAAACTCCTAATAAAATAAGAGAATTTTTTAAAAAATATATAGATGCTGGAGATTTCATTGGTGTTGAAGGAACAATCTTTAGAACAAAAAGAGGAGAATTATCTGTTTTAGTAAAAAATCTAGAATTATTAACAAAATCAATTCTTCCTCTGCCGGAAAAATGGCATGGCTTGCAAGATGAAGAGGAAAGGTTAAGGAAGCGTTATTTAGACATATTAATCAACCCAGAAGTTAAAGAAATATTTATTAGAAAAAGCAAATTTTGGAATACGATGCGTTCTTTTTTGTTATCAAAAGAATTCTTAGAAGTAGAAACTCCGGTATTGGAAAATTCAGCAGGAGGGGCAGCAGCAACACCGTTTAAAACACACCATAATTCTCTAGACATAGATGTCTATCTTAGAATATCTATGGGCGAACTATGGCAGAAAAAATTAATGGTCGCATGCTATGGAAAAACATTTGAAATTGGTCGCCAGTTTAGAAATGAGGGAATGGATGCAGAACATCTTCAGGATTATACTCAGATGGAATTTTATTGGGCATATGCGAATTATGAAGACGGAATGAAATTAGTTCAGGAATTATATAAAACTCTAGCAAAAGAAACTTTTGGTACAACGAAGTTTGAAAGAAACGGTTTAAAATTTGATCTAGCAAAGAAATGGGAAATAATAGATTATGCAGCAGAAATAAAAAGACAAACTAAAATGGATGTCTTTAAAGCATCTAAATCAGATATAGAATCAAAATTAGATGAACTTAAACAAGAATATAATAAAAATTTAGATAAGCCAAGATTAATAGACCTTTTATGGAAATATTGCAGAAAAAAAATAAACGGACCTGCATTTCTTACGGGGCAATTAGTAGAGGTCTCTCCTCTAGCAAAAAGAAATCCAAAAGATCCAAGAAAAGTTGAGCAATTTCAGGTAATATTGGCAGGCAGCGAGGTAGGAAACGGTTATTCTGAATTGAATGATCCTTTAGATCAGGAAGATCGCTTCAAAGAACAGCAAAAAATGAAAGAATCAGGAGATACAGAAGCACATTCTCACGATTTTGAATTTGTAGAGGCCCTAAAATACGGCATGCCCCCAACCTGCGGATTTGGAGTATCAGAAAGATTATTCGCTTTTCTGGAAGGAAAGCCAATCAGAGAAACAGTTATTTTCCCCTTAATGAAGCCTCTTCATTCAAAAACTGAAAAAGAGGAGGAAAAATAAAATTTCATGACAAGCGATATAGATTTAATAATAAAAAGCAAAATAAAGGCGGCAGTTCCTGACATGAGTGTAGCGGCAGAGGTTGCAGATGCCTTAAACAAAAAAGTACTCCAAATTTTAGAAGAAGCTGCTAAAAGAGCAAAGTTAAACGGCAGAAGAACAGTTCAAGCGCGAGATATTTAATTAAATTAATTGTAAAAAGTCAGAACTATTCACTATCATTATTCCAGAATATTCCCTCAGATTTAGTAGGTGATGATCACCAGTTACAATATAATTTGCTTTCCCAATTAAAGCAGATTCCAATATAATATTATCATCAGGATCCTCTTTTACAACTTTTAAATTACCTGGAATTTCTATGACTTCTGCCATACTATAAATGATTCCTAAGAGTTTTAATTTTTCTTCAGAAGTAAAATAAAGTTTTGGATAGTCTAAAACTCTTCTTAATTCTTCTATCTGTTCTTTACAGGTAATTAACAGATATTTTTCATCAAGAATATGCCTTAAAATTTCTTTTTCTTTTCCTTCCCATCCATATGCAGAAACAATAATATTAGTATCTATGATGATTTTTTTCTTGCCCATTTAATCGCCTCTTCCACATCTTGTCTAGTTACTTTTCTCTTATCAAATTTTTCACTTATTTCTTTAGATAATTTTTCAAATTCGTTTTTTACATCAGGAATTTTTATTTTTTTAAATAAGACTCCTTCTTTCACAGCAAATGGAATGAACCTGTCTCCAGCTTTAAAACCCTCATTTTCTCTTATTCCTTGAGGTACCACTAACTGACCTTTCTCACTCATTTTAACTAATTCATTTTCCATTTTTCAGCTAATTTCTTAGTTTAACTGTTAAACTATTCAACTATTTAAATTTTTCTACAATATTCTAAAAACTCTAAAAGATATTTAAACTATAGTCCTTTTTCTATAAAATGTCAAACAAAGCAAAAGGCTCTAGAGTCGAGCGCGAATTAATCCAATTATTTACAAAGAATAGCTGGCGCGCTGTCAGGGTTGCAGGCTCAGGCGTAGGTGAAGATTCTCCTTGCGATTTGATAGCCGCAAAGCAAGGCAAAAAGGCTTATGTTATCGAAGTAAAATCAAGTAAGAAAACTTCTATTTATATAACAAAACAGCAGATAGAAGATTTTATCCTATTTTCCAGTATAATAGGGCTAACTCCCGTAATAGCTTTGAGATTTAATAGAGAAGGTTGGTTCTTTATAGATCCAAAAAAACATCTTAAAGACACTGGCAAATTCTGGGCAGTTAGTTTAGAAACAGCAAGGCAAAAAGGCAAAAGATTCTCTCATTTCTTTGAAAATGAAATGTTAAGAAAATCAGATAAGGATAATTCTACGACCAATGAAGAAATTTTAAATGAGTTAGACAAAGAAGACTTAAAAAAAGCTTCAGAAAATTAGCTAATCAATTCTAGTTCTCTCAAAGCTTTTTTAATTTCAATATCAACAAAATCAAATTTTCTATTGTCTAGAAAATCTTTTAATTCTAATTCCTCATTTAATTTCCTCTTTAATGATTTTTCAATAGCATCAAAGTCATCCCTATTCCAATTTCCCTCTAAAGAGGTTTTTTTAGCCAAATTAAAAAAATTAATTGCTTCTTTCGCATATTTTTCAGCATAATAACTATTCTTATTAACGATACTTCCTATTTTGTGAGACAGGGCATGTGCTAATAATTTAACCATTTTATCTAAAGTATCCTCTTTGCTCATTTTTTCAATTTATTCTCAATAAACTTTATTTTTTCTCTTATAATCTCTTTAATTTTATCCTGGCTAAATCTACTAACTATAGAATCTTTTCTAATAGTGTCATATAAGTTTTCGCCAAGAGATATTATTATCATTTGATCTAGTTCAAATAAGCTTTTGTCTTCTTTTTTAATAAAGAACTCAATTAACAAGACTCTTCTTAAAGAGTCATAAAGCATTCTGCTATTAACATCCACGTCCAGCACATCTTTAGGCAGCATTAAAGAAAATTTTATATTTTTTTCATCAATTTCTATTTCAGGTAAAGCTTCCATTTTTTTATTTGAAACGCAGCAATAAATCATGCTTCTTATAAGAGGATTAATTTTTAATAAGTTATTGAGTTTGCTCTCAGGAATAAAAATAACATGAAACTTTAAATTAAATTCTTCTATTAAGTCATTATACAATCTCTTCTCAAATATTTCATCTTCTTTTTCTGCAATTACTAAAATATCTATATCATTATAATCTATTTTTTTAGTTAAAAAAGAGCCGAAAATAAATACTTGTTTTATCTTTTTATTTTCCGATAAAAATGCAAATATCTCATTTATTAATTTTCCTTTAAATTTGCTCAATTCAATAGACTTTTGCGAATAGTAGAGACCTATTTTCTTTTTTAATAATTTTACCTCTACTAAATCTCCGACTTCAAATTCTTTCTCTGCTTCTCGTGGAACATAAATCTGATTAAATTTACTTCCTTGTGATATTTTATGAACGAATTTCATAATACGTACTAACTACGTATTATATATAAACCTATCTAATTCCTTCTCTATCCTTAAAATTAACGCAGCAGTTATCTTTTTAGCAGGTTTTTCCAAAGCACTTTCATCTAAGCCCATTTTTTTTATTATTTCCCTAGACTCTCTCTTTGTCTTTTTCAGCTTTAATAAAGCCCTCATAATAGAGTTTTTTACTTTACCATTTCCTAAAACAATATCTAAAATTATACTGTCCAGCTTGCTAATCTTCTTTTTTTTATCAAATTTTATTAAAAAGGAATTCACTTTAGGAGGGGGTTCAAAACTCCCTTTAGGAACATTCATAATCTCTTTTATAGAATAAAATTTTCTTGCAACCAACCCAACTTTTTCCTGCGAGAATAGAAGATCTTTAAATTTTTCACCTACAATTAAAACTATCTCCCCTATATTGTCTACAATTGCCTTATTTACAACTTCCTCAGATAAATAATAAGGAATATTAGAAACAATTTTATTATATCCATGCCAACTATAGAATAACGCATTATCAAATATAATAGTTAGATTATCATATTTTTCCCCAATCTTTTTTAAATCTTCAAAGAATTTCTCATCAATTTCAAAAGTTAAAACCTCTTTAGCCCTTTTAATTAATTCCTCTGTAAGAACGCCTGTTCCAGCTCCAATTTCAATAATTTTATCCTTTTTATTTATAGCAGAGACCTCCAGCTCCTTCTCCAATACTTTCTTATCTTTCAAAAAATGCTGCCCCTTATCAAAATCATCCATATATTGCAAAATCACCCTTTCTTATTTTTAACTTTTCCAATTGTAACATTGTATCCTTGTTTATACCCTTCATCCCCTATCCAGTTTATTTGAGGCCCACAATCTCCCAAACTTAAACATATATCTGCTCTTTGCCTCTCCCAGGAATCTTCCAAACATTCACAATTTTTAGTACATTTCTCCCCTCCAAAAAGACCTTTTTCAAAAGTCACCACACACTGGGCATTCCCCCTAGAACATATGCTTTGAGCTTCCGTGCCTTCCCAAAATTTCAATCCTGGAGGATTCATCGGCAGGCAGGCGCCCTTTTTGGCAGCACCCTGAAGGAATAATTTAGCCTCTTCATTCCATAAACAATCTCTTCTATCAGTATTTTTACAATCTTGTTCATTAGTTTGAGAGAGGCAATCCTGCCATCTGTTTACTCTGCAAGCAGCCTGTGAGAAATCTCCTAATGAAGTAGATATTTTATCCTGAATACACTCCTCTTGCCTAAAATCTGCACATTGTTCCAATACTTCTTCCCCATTAATGCAAATATGTTTGTAAAACCTGCTGCCCACCGAATTTACTCCAACTCCTGTATCTCCTTCATCATTAAAAACGCACCACGACTCCCCATGTTTATAAGATTCACCATTTTGTGTATTTTCACAATTTAAATTAGCACAAATATTATCTCCATATGTAGCCCTCCCTGTTTCTTGATTAGATTCTCTGCAATAACCTCCCAGCAAATAATTGCAATTTCCGCAGCTTGCCGAATTAGCGTTATCTTTATTAGGATTGCAAGAATCTAATTTGCCCTTAACATTGCTCCAATAATCTTTATCATTTATTTTACTAGCATCATAAATATTGGCTGAATTTCCACAGCTGTCTGTAAAATAAACCTCTTCTTTTCCAGGGACACAACTAGTTTCTCTTGTAGGCCCGCACTTAGTTCCAAGCTCTTCTGCACTGCATAATTTTCCCGCGAAAAACTCTCCATTTGTTTTACTTTCTCCAATTCCTTGTGAACATTCAAATCTAGTTGTAAATTTGCAAATTCTTTCAAATTCAAAATCATAAACACAGGCACCCTTCTCTTGTGAACTTGCAGCTAAAACACATTCAACTTCATTCTTAATCCCTTTATTATAATTTGTCTGCAATCCTAAAAATCCAGAGAGCTTTTTACATCTAACTAAAGGAACAAAAGCCGCTTGATCTCCAAGAATACAGCATCCTAGTTCACATTGTGCTGGTTGGTTTTCGCTCCAAATACCTTCATTATTATTACATACCAATTGGGGAGTTTCATCCATACACGTTCCTTCATTAGAGTCATAGCACACTCCAGGTTTGCAATAAGAAGTAGACTCACAAGAAGTAGGTAGTTGTCTTACATCAGTCTTACATTCACTTTGAGGAACGTCCTGGCAATAAAATCCGGATTTAGTTTGCTCACAGCACACGCTAGGTTCAGTTTGAGCAGCTGCTAAAGAACTCAAAACAACTATCAACAATATTAAAATATCTTTTCTCATGATTCCTCCAAACCATAACCCGCAGGCCATGCCAAACTTCTTGAAGCAAAGTTAAATTCTTCTTCTGTGACAACATTAGTTAACTTATAAATTTTAGTCCCATCCGTCAATTTAGTTTTTTCTATCTTTAAATCAGGATAATATTGAAGATACAATTCAGTGGCGCTATCTCCAACTTTTGCCTCATTTTGTATAAGGCCGGTAGCTATAAATAAAAGATCATACATTTCACTTTCAATCTCAACATCGAAATTCTGATATTTCTTTGTAGTTTCTTTAGTTATAGTCATAGGAGCATTAAAACTAACCATAATCTTTCCAGGAACAATAGATGTTGAAGAATCAATCCCTCCCGAAGTCACATCATATCCTCTTTTTTCATATTCTTCAATTAAATTCTTAACACATTTATTTGCTTTCCCTTTAACCATTAAGTTTAATTCCTTTTCAAAATTCTGCTTTGTCATTGGCTGTTGTACTGCGCAAGTTTCATAAAAATCATCAGTATAACACAAATATTTAACTTTAGATCCCTTGTACGAAATATATCCTTCCGGATCTTGATAACTTCCCTGTTGAGATAATAACACAACGGCGGGCCGAATTTCCAGTTCAACACACCCTTTCAAATAAGAATTTGGAGAAATATCTTCTCCAAAAATTTCCCCTATTCTAGACCTAAATAAAAAGAATAATAGAATAAAAACTACGAGAACTACAGCAACAATTACAAATATAGTCATTTGCCCTCTTTTTTTAATACTTCCCATGCTCTTTTTAGGAAAAATTTCTTTATAATACTTACTATGAACTGGCTCTTTATTGTTTTAAGCTTCCTAAATAAAAAGGTTTAAATACTTACGTTTGTATACAAATGTAAATAAAATGTTAGCATCAAATACATCTACATTAGTGTTATTAGCTAAAGTAGGGTGTTTAGAGGCATTTATTCAAATGTCGCCTGTAGTTGAAATACCTATCCAAGTTGAAAGAGAAGCTTTATTTGAAAGAGAAAGCTATTACGCAAAACTAATTAATAAATTAATTAAAGAAGAAAAAATAAAAGTAATTAAAGAAGAAAAAATAAATCTCCTTGACATTATGGCTGAATTTAGGCTTGATGAAGGAGAAGCCGCTGCTTATTTGCTCTTTAATCCTAAAAAACATCAGGCTATATTAACAGATGATGGCATGTTAATTAAGCTATGCAAACTTCAAAGCATACCATTTATTTGCGCAATGGCAGTTATTATAAGATTATTTGAAAAGAAGAAACTAACTAAAGAAGAAGCACTTAATAAATTAAAAGATTTAAACAGAATAGGAAGATATTCAAAAGAACTTTACGAATACTTTAAAATGGAGATAAAATAAAATGGAAACAGTATCGACTCGTTTAGATTCAAAGATAATTAATCTTTTTCAAAAAGTCTTAAAAGAGAAGCGTTCAGAAATTGTAAGGGACTTAGTAGAACATGGGAAGAAAAGCAAAGCCGCAGAACTCTATAAAATGAAAAAAGTAAGTCTTGGATTAGGATCCAAACTTGCAGGGTTGTCATTAAGCGAGTTTATTGATCTCCTTAAAGAATATAATATTGATTTGAATTTAGAAAAGGAAGATATCAAGCAAGCGATCTATACAGCAAGAAAAGTTTTATAATTTTATTGCACACATTAATATTTTCCCCCATTAACGATTACATTGCAAGTCCCAGGAATATATCCCCATTTATCCTTGCACTTAATATAGTAATTATCATTATCCAAATTAGTAGAATGGGACTTTGCTTTTCCAGACATTAATGTTCCATTTTTAAATTCAAAATTACACTCTTCTCCATCTTTTCCAGATTTAACAAAGGAGCATTCAGAATCTTCATCAGTTATAATAATCAAGCTTCCTTCTTGATTATAAACTCTAGTTACAATAGGAGGATTGGAATCCAAATTAGCCGTAAATCTGGACGTTGCTTCAGCAGTATTTCCAACTGCATCTTTGCAGGTTATTGGAAACTCATAGCTTCCAGCAAATATTCTATTTAATACTTGTTTATGA